>Ga0256413_1000130_pt1 | contig 10597 bp, 17 predicted proteins | sample WCR_77metaT_FD_190054 | JGI IMG/M metagenome (GOLD analysis project Ga0256413, IMG submission 190054) | Metatranscriptome of seawater microbial communities from Monterey Bay, California, United States - WCR_77 (Metagenome Metatranscriptome) | ecosystem: Environmental > Aquatic > Marine > Coastal... | reverse complement strand
CTTTACACTTTTACTTAGTTTATACACACATGGACGTATTCGGAATTAACGTCAACTGCGGTACTGTCAACATCGATCAGTGCAAGGACCTCGGAGTTCCTTGGGGAGAGGATTGGACTTTCGAGATGCTTCTCGGTGATCTTGTTGATGCCGCCCAAGCCCTCGTCAAGTATGGCGTACAATACATCGGATCGGAATTGTCCGACAACTTGTTGAAGTCCGTCAACGCTTTGAGATGCGCTCTTACCAACTTGGGTACCAACGCCTGGAATCTTATCGCTGCCGCTTACTGGACACTCGTCGGTGTAGGCCAACAGAAGACTGCCAATGAGTACCTTGACATCGGTTACGAGTACATCTGCACCTGTCAGGAGGACGCCAAGAACATCATCAAATCTCTTGGTGGTGACGCAGATGGTGGTCGTTCAGCATACATGCTTTCAAGTTGCTCAGAGACTGGTGCCGTCAAGAAGGGCGACGCTCAACAGAAGCAAGAGTAGAGAAGAAAGGAACAGTAAGCAGAAAACAAGAGAAAGATGCTCGAAAAGAGAGCTGCTGAATTGCAGAAATAGAAGGAGGCCGAGCTTCTTGCCATTGGAAGTGGAGAAGGTGGACCAGAAGCCCTCGAAGCCAAGGAAAAAGAAGCATTCCAGAAGTATCAAAAGCGCGCCAGAGAACTCGATGACAAGACAACCGTATCTGAAGCCGAGAAGGAAGAGCTCTTGGGCTTGCAGATGGATTACGAGGCCACCAAAAGGGTCAAGGAGGGCATGGTGCTCGAGACAGTCACTCGTGAATTGACTCAAGCCAAGCAAAGATCAGGCCTTGGTGGTCTTCAGAGTGTTGCTGATGCTTAAGCCGATAGACAACTCGCTTTGGCCAAGAGACAGCAGGAGTTCCCACGCGATGAGGAGACTGCCCTCTAGTTGAAAGCTGCCGAGACTGAGCTCCATCTCATTCAAGAAGAGCTCGACAGAATGGCCGATTCCCCAGACGTCTCAGTTAGAGAGACTGAGGCCATCAAAGACATTGCTAAAAAAGCCAGAGAGCAGGAGGCCTACAACAGACTCTATGCTGCTGCCTTGCCAATTGCCAGAGGTGGAGACTAGATGCAGATCGACATGTACTTCCAATCCTTGGAAAAGAAGTTCCAAAACGTCGAGAGAGACTACAACTGGGCAGTTGCAGAGAATAAACCAGAGCAAGCCGAGCTCGGTGAAAAGTTCGACCAAGCTTTAATCGACTTCAACGCTGCTCTTGATGTCGAATTCGACGTCAAAGAGGCTGTCAATCAAGAAAAACTCATCCCAACTGTGACCTTGACCGAAGAGGAGGAGGAAGAACTCACCTACCCAATCAAGGATGCCAGAGCCAAAGATGGAGGACAAGCCGATATCACCACCCTCATGAAGAAGCTTTTCGACAACGTCTCCAATCTCGAGTAAACCCTTTCCAAGGATAAGGAAAACAGAGACGTGCAAGCTCAACTCGCCAGAGCCAAGGCAATCTACGAGTTCAGCGAGCTCACCGTATAGGACACCGCCTCCAAGCAACAGGGTGCCGTCGTTGAAGAAGGAGGATCATCTGGTGGAGCTGCTCAGCAAGTAATCGAAATTGATGCTGACCAGGCCGCAGCCCTCGAGAAAATGATCGCCGATCAGCAAGCTGCAGAGTAGGCAGCCATCCAAGCCGCTGTTGATGCCGCTGCCAAGGAGGTTGAGGCCGCCTAGAAGGCTCAGGAGGAAGCTGCTAAGAAGGAGGCCGAGGCAACAGCCGCAGCTGATGCAGCCAAGGCTGAGGTCGACAGATTGAATGCCCTGCTTGCACAGTTCGCAGCCGAAAGTGGAAACACCCAGAGCGCTAGCAGAAGAATGCTTCAGGCTGATACCTCTGGTATGACTAGGGAACAGGTTATGGCGGCTCTCGACTCTGCAAATGCTGAGGCCGACAAAACGGCTAAAGCTGCAAAGGAAGCTGCCGATGCTAAGGCAGCCGCGGCCGAGGCTAAGCAGAAAGCCGAGGAAGCAAAGCAGGAAGCTTATACCACCAAGCCAGTCATCGAGGGAGTTAAGAGCATGGAGGAACAGATCAAGGACGCATACGGTGACTTCAGTGAGGCCAAGATTGCTTTGGATGAAGAGCCGGATAACATGGATCTGCAATATACCGCTTCCTATTACTGGACCATCTACTAAAACATGATGGCAGCGAAGAAGAAGGCCGAAGACAAGTTCTTAGAAGAGAATCCAGAAGTTGCCGCAGCCGCTGAAGCCGCCAAGAAGAGAAAGCAGGCAGCGTTAGAGAAGGCTCAACAACTCCCAAAGGAGGTGAAACTTGCGCTCCAGAAAGAGTTGGAGGAAGCAATGGCTAAAGACGAGGCTGGTTCCACCGAAGATGCCGTCGATGTCTTGCTCAGAAGAGAAGGTAATGCTCTTCAGAAAGCAAAAGCAGCCCAGAGAGACGTCTTGAAGAACAAGACAGCTACTCAGGATGACAAAGACGCAGCCGCTGCCGCTGCCAAGGTCGCTGAGAAGAGATATACAGCCCTTAAGCAGCAACTTAAACAGGTGGAAGACAAGAAGCAGTAAGCTCTTGCAGCCGCACTGGAGAAAGCCCGACAATAGGAAGATAAGAAGAACGCTGTCGCTCTTAGCAAAGAGGAGGAAAGGGATATTATTGCGAAGGTCGCAGAGATGACCAAGATTACATCAACTGGTAACGAGGAAGAAGACAAGAAGCTCAAGGCCTAAGCATTGGAAGCGGCCGAGGAGTACGCTAGTAGCCAGAAGAGAAGTCTGAGAAGAGCCAAGGCAGCGATGGAGGCTGTCGCCTAGGAGAAAGGTGCTACTTCAAACGAAGCAAAAGCCGCCAAAACTGCCTTCTACTAGCAGAAGGCTGCTTATGATAAGCTCGCTGGACTCCTTGCATCAGCCGGTAAAAAGGCCAAAGATGCTGCCGCAGCGTTGGATGCCTCCACTTACGGTGGAGAGTTGGACGAGTTCACGAAAGCGGACATCAGAAAAGAGATCGCTGACTTCAAAGCCTGGGCAACTGGTGGCGATGCAGCCAGAGAAGAAGAGGGTAAGCTCTTGCTCAAGAGCCTCGAAGAAGACGCCGAAGCTGAGGTCGACAGCCTTAAGGCCAAGATGGACAAGAGACCCACCGAAGAGAACAAGAAGAACTATTATGATGCCCTCAAGATTTACGAGTTCATCGGCGCCGAACTTGGAGATGCCTCTCCAGCCAAGGCCGCCGCCAAAGCGCGTGCTATTCAAGCCGCCGCTAAGGCCGCCGTCAACACTCTTGCTGACAGACTTGGCGAAGCCAAATCCGTCCAGGATGTTGTTAGGTTCATTAAAGACGCCTCCAAGAACACTTCTCCACTCCCAGAATTGATGGGCGAGGCCAGAACAGATGACACCATGAAAGACGTCCTTGGTTACGTTGCAGACGACAAGAAGCTGGCAAAGCAACTCGCTAAGGCACTTCTTGATGCCAAGACTGAAGCTGAAGCTGCCGCCGCTTTCGCTGAAATCTGGGAAGCCAACGCTACTCAAGGCACCGAAGATCCAGAAGTCATCATGAGAGCCAAGCTATCTACCCTTATCAAGAAATACGTCATGGGTGGAGAGCTTGCAATCGCTAAAATCAAGGACCAGTTCAACAAGAATGCTCAAGCTGCCCAGACCGAACAACAGCTCTAACAGGCTCTGTAATTTGCAGACCAATCAGCTACTGCTAAACAAGCCGAGATTGAGAGACAACTGGAAGAAGCCGTCGCACCATTGGCTGGAGGGTATGACCTCACCGAGGATAGAGCAAGAATTAGCACAGCATTGGCTGCTGGTAGAGCCGAGGTCAGACTCAACCACGCCAGAAAGACCGCGAGCCTTAAAGCTGCTGAGTATGACGCCTAAATCATCAGAAGCTTTGGAGCTGCCGAAACAGCTGCTGACATCGATGAACTCCTTGTTAGTGCCAGAGACTACGCAGCCACCGCTGGTGCTGAACTTGATAAGCAGCTCAACGAAATCCTCGACGAGGCCAGACAAAACCCAGGACTCGTTGAGAGAATCCCAGAAGCCGAAGCATACGCCGACGACATCAGAGCTGTGCAAACTCTTGCCTTCGCTGATGCTACCGCCGGAGCCGAGCTCGCAGGAACTAGCGGTAAGGCCCAGATCGCCATCGCCAATCTTAAGAGCCAACTTGCACTTTAGCTCAAGGACGCAAAGAACGCAGAGGAAGTTGAAGCCCTTCTTAAAGCCGTTGAAGTCGATGCTGGTGTCATCTAAAGACAAATTCAAGGCCAATTGGACGACCTTGAAGAGCAATATGGCCTTGTTGGTGAGGCTGGAGACAATGCATCCACTGCAAGAAAATTGGCTGTGTCCCTCAGAGAATCAGTGAAAAAGGATGTTGAGGCCGCCGAAGGCCAAGCAATGGCTTTGGCTGATGGCAGGAAAGCCGCTCTCGAGAAGGAAGCTGCTGACGCCGCAGCGGCCGTCTTCGAGGCCACCAAGGCAAAGGCAAGCAAAGCAGGTGCCGACATGAAAGGTGCTCAACAACAGTTGAAGTTCTACCAGTAAAGCGCAATGAGCGCAGCTACTGATGCCGAGAAGGCAGCGGCTAAAGCCAAGGTCGCCGAACTCGAAGCCAAGATCAAGGACCTCGAGGATGACAAAGCCTTCTAAGACAAGGCTGCCGCCAGATTGGAAGAAGCCAACAAGAACTCCCAGAAACTCTCTGCACTCGCTGATGAGATCGCCGCCGCCAAGCAAGCGAATGATGAAGTCGTCGACGGTTTGTAAAAGACTAAAGATACTATCTTAGCAAGAGTGGAGCAGAGAGAACAGAACCTCCCAGGACTCTATGACCAAGCCGACACACTTTTGTATGAGGCCGAAACTGAGCTTAATGACCAGGTTGCAGAGCAAAGATGGGCTGCATACGATCTCGCTAACTCAGCCATCGACCAAATTCATGTTGACAACGAGGATGACTACCACAAGCTCTATGAGTATGACTGGAACATCAGACAAGTCAAGAACCAATTCAGAATCACCAAGGCCCAGCTTGTTGCCGAGAGAACCAACGCCGAACTCATGGTAGCCCTCAAGAACGAAATGAACGCTGATGCCGATATTGTGGACATTGGAACCCGCAAGACCAAGCTCCAGACCAAGCTTGACGCCGAGACAGATGCCACCAAGCAAGCTGCCCTCACTAAAGAGATCGGAGACCTCGATGCCATCCTCGCACAGATCACCGCAGACAAGCCCGAGCTCGCTGCCACCATTACCACATTGACCGCCAGAGTTACCGAGACTGGCTCCGCTGCCCTTACCATCGGCGCCAGAATTGCTAATGAAGAAGCCGGCATTGCCCTTCGCGAGGCTAATGCTGACTACGAATCCTTAGAGTTCCACGCTGATGATCTTAACAGCTACAAAGAGAGTCTCGAGGTCCAAATCCAGATGGCATGGGATGAAGATGAAGAAAACCAATTGAAGGCCGAAGTCGACGCTGTAGTGAAGGAAATCGCAGAGAACGACACAGCACTTGTGTAGCAATAGAACGCTATTACTGAGATCAAAGGTGCCAAGGAGCAAGCCGAGACTGCCCTAGAGATTGCTCAAGATCTTGCTATTGGAACTCCAGCAGCTCTCGAGAGAGTCAAGGTTAGCGCCAAGGCAGCTTACGACAAGGCCACCGCTGATCTTGCTGTCAAGGTCGCTGCAGCTGAGACCCTTACCGCTTAATTGACAGAGAAGGAGAACCAGATCAACTTCATCTAAGCAAAAGAGATCGATTTGACTACTAGAGACGGTAAGCAATAATCAGCGAAATTGGAGACATTGGTCAAGGAACTCAGCTTATTAGAGCCATAGGTTAATGCTGCCAAGCAGTTCGTTGCTAACGTACAAGTCGTACAAGCCAATGCCCTCGAGGCCATCAAGACCGCTGAAGAAGGACTTGCCAATTCAGGCAAGACTCCACAACAGCTTTATGAAGAAGGTTAGGCTAAGATCAAAGCTTCCGATGCCGCCGCCAAGAAGAGAAAGGAGGAAGCTGCAAGGAACGCAAACCTGAACGAAAACATCGCTGCCGCAGCCCTCGCCAAGAAGGCAGCTGAAGCAGCCAAGAAGAAGGAAGCTGAAGAAAAGGCTAAGCTTGCTGCCGCTGCAGAAGCTGCCAAGCAAGCTAAACTCAACAAGGCTGGATTGACCAAGGAGATTGCTAGACTCCAGAAAGAAATTGCTGATGAGCAGGCCAAGGAGTCCCCAAGTAAAGCTACGCTTTTCAACTTGAACAAGCAATTGGCAGGCTTCGAAGCTGAACAGAAGAAATAAGAGGCTGAGCAGAAGAAACTCGAGAAAGAATAAGAAGCTCTTGAGAACAAGAGGAAGCAAGACTAAGCCGCTGCCAAGGCCGCCAAATTGAAGGCTGAGGCGGACAAAGCTGAAAAGGAGGCGAAGGAGAAGGCCCAAGCTGCCGCCAAGGCTAAGGTCGAAGCTGAAGCCGCTGCTAAGGCAGAAAAGGAGAGGAAGGCCGCAGCCAGAGCTGCTGAGGCTAAAGCTTTAGCTGATGCCCTCGCCGAGTTCGAGAGAATTGAAAAGAAACTTTACGCTGCCACTGATCCAGCTGATATTGACATGTGGATGGAGAAATACCTTGAGCTGTCTGAAAAGCTTTTCGGAGCTGAAGAAGCCAATGCCGCAGGTCAAGCCGAAGCCGCCGCTGAAGCCGCCGCCGAGGAAGCAGCGTTGAAAGAGGCTCAAGCAGAAAAAGCTAAGGAGGACAAGAGAGAAAAGGAGAGACTCGCAAAATTGGCAAAAGATTCTGAGGCCATTGAGCCAAGAATGAAAGCCAGAGCAAAGGAGATTGAAGCTGCTGAGTTAGTACTCGAGACAGACTGGTATCCAAAGATTGACGACGAAGACTATGTTCCAACCGAGGCCGAGATCGACCAATTCCATGCACTCCAAGATGCTCTTTGGGCACTGTATGATGCTCAAGATGCTGATGGTGCTGCCTTGCAGGACCTCAAGGAGCAAAAGGCCTCCGCCGAGAAGGCAACCAAGGAAGCCGCCGCCATGGCCCAGAAAGCTAAGGAAGAGCATGACAAGCAAGTCAAGGCCGCAGAAGCCGCTGCCAAGAAGGCCGCCAAGGAAGCGGAAGCCAAAGCTAAGGCCGAAGCGCAAAAGGCACTCAAGGAAGCTAAAAGAGCAGAACAGGAGGCCGCAGCCAAAGAAGAAAAGAGAATTAGAGACGCATTGGCCGACGCCGCCAACCTCAGCCCAGAGGAGAAAGCCGCCCTCGAAGCAGAGCTTACAGGACAAAAGATCAAGGCCAGACTTGCTACCTTGGAATCAGAATACGCTGAGCAAGCTGCTACTCAGGAAGATGCATTCTGGGCCAGAATTGAAGCCGTTACTCAAGAGAGAGCCCAATTCCAAGCTCAAGTTGAAGAAAGAGCTGGCACTGCTTAAGCTACTATTGACAGACTCTGGGACGACTTCTATAGCATCAGTGATCAGATCCAGATCAATCAAGATGAGATTGAATACATGACCAACGAGAACAAGATCAAAAAGACCGTCGAAAGAATTGATAAATTGAAGGCAGAGAGAACTAAAATTGAGGAGAAGGCCAAGCAAGCACAAGCCGAAGTTGATGTTGACTGGCAGAACTTGAACACCCTCCAAATGGAGGCTCACTTGACTGATCTCTAGACAGAAGTTCAATTCAGACAAACTTACGTCCAAGGAGTTACATTTGCTGTTCAATCAGAGCAACAATAACTTAACAGACTGACCGCAGGTACAACCGATTATAAGGTCCAAGAAGCTGTTGTCGCTTGGCTGAATGCAAAATTGCAGGAACACGTCGACAACTTCAATTCCATCAATTCTGTTTACCAAGCTGATCTCGCACAAAGAGAGAAGGATAAAGAGGATGAAGCATTCTTCAGAGCACAAGATGAGTTATCAGCTCAAGTTGCCAAGTTGGAGTTAGACTTGCAAGAAATGCAAACCAAACTCGATAACTACCACGCCAAATGGGAGTAATTCTAAGCTGAAGGAGACCAAGAGAAAATGGATGAAATGACCGCACAATTCGATAAGCTCAGACCTAAGGTAACCTCCTAGCAAAAAGCAATCGACAACATGCACAAGAAGATTGATGACGGCTGGAAATCATTCGACAGAAAGAAGGAAAATGAAGAATTCAACAGAAGAGTCGAAGAAGGAAAGGCTGAATGGGACGCCATGCAAGAAGAAATTAAGACTTCAGAGGCAGCCATTAAGAAATTGAAGGAAGATGGAGCGAAATTGACTGACGCTGAAGCAATCAAGAAGAATTCAAGAGCTGTCAGGATGGAAGAATCTGATGTTGAGTATGCTAAAGAAAGAGCTACTGAACTCAAAGCTGAGTATGACGCCTTGCTTGATGAAAAGAAGACCAGAGATGAAGAATGGGCCTTCCAAGAACAAATTGATAAGGTGTAAGCCGAACTCGACAAATTATGGCCAGTCTATGATGCCAAATGGCAATTGATTGACAGAGCCCAAAGAGAGTTGGCCCAAATGGAACCAGGCACAAGAGACTACACCAGAAACGAAGCTCTGGTTGCAAAAATGACCGAGGAGGCCGGCAAGCTCGAACAGCAAGCCATGGAGATCCAAAAACGCATTGATAAGCTCTGGACTGACAAAGATAGAAAAGCTGACGAGGCTAGAGCCAAGCAGGAAGAGAAGGCCAAGGCCGATGCTTTGAAGGCTGCTAGAACACAAGTCGAGACTGATAAGAAAGTTCTTAATGGATTGGAAATTGAATTGGAGTACTTGCAATCCGAAGTCGTCGATTTAACTGGTCAAGACGAAATTGATGTCAAGGCCAGAATTGCAGACCTGAAAGATAATCTCATTCCAGCCCAACGAAGAGTCGTCGAAAACATTGAGGGTGCACTTTCTGTAGCTGACCAAGAAGCAAAGGCTGCCGCCGCCGCCAAGGCTGAAGCACAAGCTCTTGATAACGCTGCCAATCAGATCGGTGCTCTCTTTGAGAAGATCGACCCATTGCAACAAAAATGGGACGCTTACAATAAGGAACTCGAGGGATTGTGCGCTCCAGATACCACTACTGGTGTAGTCAAGGATTAAGCTGCTTGCGATAAGACATCAGCTGAAATGGCAAAGCTTGACGCTGAGATTCAAAAACTCTAGGCTGATGTCGACAAGAAGGTTGCCAACTTTGAAAAGCTCCAAAATGCTAAGGATGCCAGAGCTCAAGCTGAAGAGAATGCTAGAAAAGAAAGAGAAAACAGAGAGAAAGAAGCCGAAGCCGGAAGAAGAGAAAAAGATCTTGCTTTCGAGAAGAGAGAACTCCAAGCTATTTATACTGGTGCTGACTTTGCTAATCTCTCAGCAGATGAGTAGGATTAACTTCTTGTTAGACTTGCTGAAATCGAAGAAGAGCTTCAGATCTTTGCTGATCAAAAGTAGGCAGCTGCTGATGCTAAAGCAGCAATCGAATCCGAAAAATAAGCCAATAGAGAAGCCTAGGAAGCCGCTGATCGTGAAGCTAGAGAAGCTGAGGAACAATGGCTCAATGACGAAATTGCCGCTGCTACTGAGGCTTACGAGCAGGGTAAGAGAGAATACGAGGATGCTCAAAACGAAGTTGAGGTCTACAGAGAAATTCTTTCAACCATGACCAAAGAAGATGACCCAGATCTCTATAACGAGTACAAGGACATCATCAGAGGAGTCTAAATGCAAATCTCAATGCTTGAATCAGGCTATGAAGAAGTCAAGAACTAATTCCAACATCTCACCAAGGAAAAGACCAGACGTGATGCAGAAGAAGCTGAAGCAACTGCCAACAAGACCATCTCAGATGCCAGAGAGGTTGCTAAGTAAACAATGGACGATATGAATTGGGTCAAGTAAGACTTATAAAATTACTTGAAAGACCTCAATCAGAGACTTGCAAATACTAAAGATGCTGCCATTGTTGCTGATATTGGTGCCGAAATCACCACTGTTACAGCTGATTTGGAAACAGCAAAGGCAAACTTTGATACTGCACAAGCTGCTTTCAACACTACTGCTAAACAACTCATGGAAATTGATGTTGCCAGAGAGGCCCGACTTGCAGCACAAGCCAAGCAAGATATGTTCGATCAGGCCGAGGCTGATGTCGCCTGGTATGAGAGAAGAATCTCCGATATCAAATTGAGACTTGAAGATTTCAGCGACTTCACCGGAGATATGGGTGAAGGTAAACTCCCAGTCTGCCAACCAGACATGTACCTTGACGATAAGGGTATCCCACAACAAACTGCTGGATACAACGTCGGTATGGACGAAATGGCCGGTATGGAAGGATTCCAAGGACCAGGAACTGGATTCCAAGGACAAACCAACGGAGGAAATTCTAACTTCGGAGACTACACCAACCAAATGGGTGGACAAGGAATGGGTAACATGGGCAACATGGGCAACATGGGTAACATGGGCAACATGGGTAACATGGGCAACATGGGCAACATGGGCAACATGGGCAACATGGGCAACATGGGCAACATGGG
>Ga0256413_1000123_pt1 | contig 10831 bp, 13 predicted proteins | sample WCR_77metaT_FD_190054 | JGI IMG/M metagenome (GOLD analysis project Ga0256413, IMG submission 190054) | Metatranscriptome of seawater microbial communities from Monterey Bay, California, United States - WCR_77 (Metagenome Metatranscriptome) | ecosystem: Environmental > Aquatic > Marine > Coastal... | reverse complement strand
CTAGCATAACACGGCTATTCCTAGCCGCACTCACGTTAGGCACTGTTATCTCAAGTGAGGACATCGTTTTCCGGACGATTACAGGCTTGGGTTACAAAGATACAACTGATTACAAAGGACTCTACTCCCTGAGTATGGCGGGTGGTGCACCTATTCTCCTATCCGGTCTCAACTTTGCTTCATAAGCAGGAATGAATTCATGGAAGTTTGAACCTTAATGGCTTGAAAACGTCGAAGTCTGGGGTCCATCAATGAGCAGCGACGACTAAATGAACTCAAACGACATGGCTGGCCGTCTCGCAATAGTCGCTCCCTCCGCCGCCGAGCTAATGAACGTTGATCTCAGCGCCTTCGACGGTGAATTTCTCCCCACCGGCTGGTGGCAATCCAAAGAAGATGTCAACACACTCCGTTTCGACTCGATAGTGCGCAACTTCGAAGACAATTGGGATGTCGAGTGTTTAGAGAGGTGGAGGTGTGTGCTCGGCTACTCTAAAGACTACACGCCAATGTTGTTGGATATCACTCCACCGAACGTTTGTTAGGGGTAGGAGATCCACTTCCACATTAATCCGAGAGGCGCGCATCATAAGGACATCACTCCGGAGAGTTAACCTCCTTACCGATCAATCCATATTGGTGAGTATCATGTGGATACTGAGGACTTGTTTGAAGATACGGATCGGCTTAATGGCTGGACACATAACGCTTTGAAAGTGGTTATGACGGATGGGGCGAGTTAGAACTCGACGGATCCGAGAATCTTGTTTTGGAATGGGTTGGCTTAAAAGATGAGAGGGATGACGCATTGTAACTTCGCAGGTGATGATTGCTGGGTTGTGCGAGTGCATCCAAGAATCAAGTCTGTCAACTATAACGAAGGATACACAACTGGTGGCTAAGAAATCCACATCACTGGTGTGGCGTTGAACGGTACCAACGTTGAAGTCGAAGTAGCTGGTATCCCTTGCGACATCACCGAACACGATTAAGACTTCATAACTTGTGTAACTCGCACGGCTCCTGATGCCTCTCAAATCGGTTACTAACCCGGTTAGCCAGGTGTAACCTACATCCAAACTGATGAATAATACAATGAATATCTGTAACTAGCGTCTACTTTTGAAGTTTTGCACCTTAACTCGAGCAACCCTCTCTCCGGCTGGTTCAAAGCCCCCGCAACTGGCCAATACCGATTCTACATCTCATGCAGTGGCCCTTGCACCTTCGAAATGAACACAGACACTCCATTCGACCCCACCACTATCTCCTTAACCCCACCCACAACAACTGTAATCGCTTCCCGCAGCTGGAAATCAAGCGAGTGGCGCTAATACGATTATATTAATAATGATGGCCACTACTCCGACTGGTATAACTTAACCGAAGGTGATTAGTACTACATGGTTGGCACGGTTGATGGAGATGAGATGTCCGTCGCTGTTGAGGTTAAGCCTGACACACCGGCCACGCCTATTGATGAGCATCATTACGCGATGAAAGCTATGCATTAGATCGCTTATGAGCAGACTGTGGTGTTGGAGGAGTGGGAGATTATGATTAATAATCCGGATGCGGGGACTTATAAGCTTAATTTGGTGGATATTACGGGGGATGCGCCTGAGTTGTACGCGTCGGATTGGTTGAGAGCTAATTCGAATTCTGCAACTGTAAAAAATGTTCTTAATAAGTTTTATTGGGACAAACACAGATGTGACGTGACGGTTGACACAGTTTACTACGATGCTGATGGTAACTTGTAAGCTGATGCTACTAATGCTGCTTCGATCAAACACACTATCACTGTTAACAAACTACTTCATAGTTTTTCAGCTGGAGGTGTAATGGCTTCACCAGCCGCCAACAAAGATTGGGGCTCAACACCCACCGCTGCTACTTTCAGTATCACTCCCCCCTAGCAAGGCCGCCAATCTTCCACTCCCTTCAACGGCACCTACTCTTTAAGCTGCACTGATGCCTTCAATAAAAAATACACTTCCATGCCCATCAATTACAACTAAGATCGCTACAACCTCGTCAAAAAACTCCAAACAATCCCAATGCTGGTCGACAACATCGAAGTCATCTATGACGGTCGTTACCGCTACCCCGAAAACGGTATCTCTTACGATCTCATCTTCACCGGCATCGACTACAACATCACTTAATGCACTATCTAACCAGATGGTGAGTATCCTCTCACCGGCAACGATGACATGCTCGCTAATGTAACGGTGTTACGCTCGTTTGGTGAGTCACTCTTCTTCCCAATCATACCGCTTGAAATGGTCAGAACTGACTCTTAAGCACCGCAAGTCTTGGTTACGGTTGATGGAACACCTGCCTTGTGTTTAGAATTGAATTGTGACTTCGCGTATAAAGTTTCTGCTGCAACGATTACAGCGAACACACTTGACGAGTTCTAGTCTGATGAAATCGTGCTCACTGGCACTAGCTTACCCAACGCAGTTGACGATGTTATTTACTTTGGGCCGACTCGTTGCACCGAAACAACTAATAGCGGGTCTTCTATCACTTGCACGCTTGACGACACCAGAGTGAGTGGTGATTGGATCGCTGATATCTAAACTGTTTATGGTTTAACACCTACGACTGTTGCCACCAATATTAACATTCCTATCTCTGTCACTTCTATTACTCCTAGTGTTGATGTTAACTACCTTGGCGGTGATATTATGTAAATCGATGGTGACAGTTTCGGCTATAAAGCTGAAGCTATTAAAGTTACATACACTGATGGGACTGTATGCGATATCACGGAAGTCACTATGACAAAGATCTTGTGCGAGAATCGTAGATTTACAGCTGGTGCTGCTGCGAATCAAGATGTTACAGTTGAGATTAACGGAATTACTGCTGTTGCTGCTTCTATCACACTTCTCGCCTAAGCTGAAGTGTCAGTTTCGCTAATTCCTAACTCTGTCTCACCTGTGTTGAAGTCAGAGATTACTGTGAATTTAGACCCTGCATATCCTGAAACACTCGTTTCAACTGATTTCACAGCTGTTTTATACTCAAATGATGATCCCGAATACAAGCGTGAACTCTTTGTTATGTCGGTTGACGACGCAGCCAAAACACTCAAGATTAAATTCCCCGGTGCTAAATCAGGCTCTTACTACCTCTAAGTATCATCAGTGCAGCACGGAAGAATCGATTCAGACCTGCTTTAACTAAGTGTGCACGGCACAGTTACTTCCATCTCACCTCTAACAGGCTCTAAATACGGTGGTGCTTTAATCACTATCACAGGTGAAAACTTCTCTGATGATAAACTTGACAACCCTGTCATGATCGGTAAAGAATACTGCTTTGTTCAGACAACCTCTGCAACTTAGATCACTTGTCGCACAGATTTACTAAGTGATAACTAATCAGGTGACTAGCTTATTATTGTTTTCTTGAAGACTTCTGAGGAGGCGGCTACTCCTAATGGTGACGATATCTTGTTTACTTATGCGACACCCACTGCAGAAATGACTGATATTTCTGTTATATTTGATAATTCGACCTTCAATCACAAAGTTAATATTACTGGCGTTGGTCTAGACGAAACATCTCAATTGTACATTGATGGTGTGGAGCAAACTCTCGACTATGCAGATGGCAGTTCAGCTATCTTTATACTCAAAGATATCGAAACCAACTAATCAAAAGATATTAAAGTTTACACTGCTGAAGGCTACCCAGAAGGTGGTGAGATAGAACACTTTATTGAAGCCCCTCCTGCTTTGCTTAAGATTGACCCACCAATCGGATCAGCAGGTGGCACAAAACTCCTCGTCGAAGGTAGTGGTTTCGGTCTTAAAACCGAAGGACTCAACATTAAGGTAGGGAATACTGAGATTTGCGAATCGGTTAAAGTGACTGAGTGGGGTAAGTTTACCTGTGTTACTAAAGCAATCGCTGTTGCGGCTGGGTAAGCTGTTACGATTACGGTGAACGGTTTAGCAAATGCTGATTCATTTATCGCTTCTGATGTATCTTACTCGCAACAAGAATTAATGGTTGTTACTGGAGTTGAGCACTCTGGCTCCACTGTCACCTTCACTGGTACAGGATTCTTAACTGATCATTTGGGTCGATGTGAGATCGAAAGTGTCAAGTCTGATTCAGTTATTGTTCTTTCCGCTACTCAAGCTATTGCTGACTTCAGCCTAAGTGGTATCCCTGCCACAACAAAAGTCCCTTAATTGTTCTTCGATCACCCGAGCGGCTATTCCTACCACGCAATTCTCGACTCCTCTCTCTCATTCGAAAAGACAACAACTGTTGGTGGCTCAACTGTTGGACTCGATTGTTCATTCAACGGTGGCTGCTAATACTAAATCTAAGCCGATGGTTTACTCGGCACGTTAGAAAGCGAATCGAACTAAATTGTTATTTGCGGCTCTGCCTGTGTCGTTGATAAAAGTGTTTCTACTTCTGCTGAAGTGACTTGTAGTGTGCCACCACTTGAGACTAATTACTCGATTGATAACTATAAGATCGCAGGGTCTAAAAACTTAGAAGGGTAGATCTTCCCTGACGGAACTGATATTCTTCATGATGGACTTACTGTTGAGTCATACATTAGTAATTAGGCGGAATGCTCTTTCGGTATGAGCTTTAAAGACAATCATGTTGCTGTTTTGGATGAAGCTAAGATTTTCATTGGCTTCCTCACTAATAAGACTCCTTATGTTGATAACCTTGCTTTCTAAGGCTCAAATGATAATTTCCAAACTTGGGAAGAACTGTACATTTTCGGTGAGGAAATACACGAGGGTTGGAACTACATAGACTATAGAGATGATGGGGTTGATAAGCCAGCTTTTAATAGTTACAGATTTTTTGGATCAGCTAAAGGCGCTTGCAAAGTTACTGAGTTCAAGTTACATGGTGTTGAAGCTATCGCAGATAATTCTGATTCCTACACTTGCACACCATAGTTAGTTATGGGTGATACTACTCTCGATATTGTATTGGAAGATGTCACTTATTCAGCAGCCAAGACTCCAGTTTTGACTGATATCTCACCTAGATTCGGTTCTGTTCTTGGTGGCACCACCGTTACCTTAACTGGTGAAAACTTCTCTGGCAACTTCGCCAAAGTGACTTTCGACAACAGAGATTGTGCTGTTGACTCTATGTCCGAAACCCAAATCGTCTGCACCACCGCTGATAAGCCCTACGTGCCTGATTAGCCGAACACTGTGATCACTCTCGATGGTATGGGCACAGTTGCTACGTAAGGACTCGTCTTCCGCTACGTCTCCCTCTGGTCCGACACTGAAACTTGGGGCGGTGATATCCCACCCATGGAAGGTGAATCAATCTCTATCCCCACCGGCTAACACTTACTCTTCGATATCGACGCTTCCCCTGTTCTCAACGCTATCATTGTGGAGGGCTCGTTCATCTTCGCACCTGATTCAGACCCGAACCACTTACGCACTTTCGACGCTAACTTCATCATGGTACACCACGGCTACTTCGAACTCGGTACAGAAGAGTTCCCATACACCTCTAAAATGCAAATCACTATGCACGGGACTAAATACTCACCTAGTTTCAGCATCTATGGAAGTAAGATGATCGGTTGTAGATACTGTAACTTGTCGATGCATGGTTTGGTGAAAGAGACTACTTGGACTCGATTGTCTTAAACAGCTAATGCTGGGGACACAGTGATCGAAGTGTACGGCTAACCTGATTGGAATGTTGGTGATGTACTCGTTATAGCGGGTACTGATTGGCATTCAAAATATGATCATGAAGAAGTTACTATTGCTGCTATTGATGGCAGTACTATTACTTTGGCTGAGGCTTTAGAGTATAAGCATATCTCGGTTAGACCGACTTATGATGGAGTGGAGATGCCTATGGAAGCTGAGGTGGGTCTTTTGACTAGAAATGTGGTTTTTAGAGGTGATCCAGCTGACTCGAGAGCTGACTTATTCGGTGCTCATATTATGGTTCACTCACCTGGTGATGAGACCTCAACCGCTCGCATCCACTACATCGAATTAACCGAAGCCGGCCAAGCTTTCAAACTCGGCCGCTACGCCATCCACTTCCACATGATCGGCACAGTCCACGGCTCCCTCGTCAAAGGCAACGCAGTCCACCACTCCTACAACCGAGCGTGCACCACCCACGGTGTCCACTACTTCCGCGTTGAAAAGAACGTCGCCTACGACACGATGGGCCACTCCTTCTTCATCGAAGACGGTATCGAAACCAAATGCGTCTACGATGGCAACCTCTCTATCTTAACTCGCGCGTCCAACTCTTTCTTGAATACAGATCAAACCCCTGGTGCCTGGTGGTTTACCAACCCTGACAATGTAATGCGTAACAATGCAGTTGCAGGCTCCGACGCCTACGCCTACTGGTACGACATGTAAACCACTGCGATTGGTGCGTCATTCGATCCCAACATCTGTCCTGAATTCACTAAACTGGGCGAATTCCGTAACAATACTGCACACAGTATGCGCAAGTACGGTTTACGTATTTTCCACGCGCTTGTCCCACGCACTTACCCCTGCAAGTCATCTCCTTACGATCCGGACTTTGCGGAGAAGGGCTTTGATGATCCTTACTGGAAAAATCCTAAGATTCCTGCTATTTTTGAAGACTTTATTGGGTGGAAAGCAGGCAGGAATGGCGCTATTTCGGAGCGTACAGGTCACGTTGTTTTTAAGAATTTTAAGATTGCAGATTCGAGAATTGCGGGTATCGAAATATCTATTATTGAGGATATTCATGAGCCTGGGCGAGCGAAGATTGATGGTGGTCTTGTTGTTGGAAACACTGGACTGAACAATGATGACGGGATTATCTCAAGTTCAACAACTTGGGGCTTTATTGGACCTAGATGGGAACACTTCACTGTTGACGGTACTGCTTTCTATAATTTTGACTTCAAAGGATCTGCTGCTTTAGGCACTTGCTCTCACTGTTTCCACCCTGCAACCACTGATTCAGGCTCGAGAACACTGATCGTAAATAACTTAAAGATTGACCCTGTTTCTGTACCGCGCAAAATTCTTTACTAACTCCCATTCCGTGAAATAATTTGGGATTTGGATGGTTCACTGACGAATATGGGAGCTAATAGTTGGGCTACGTTCTCTTATCCTCATCTTTTGACTTCAGAATGTGTGGAGGATATCGAAGCTTATGATGGTGTTATTTGTAATGGAGGAGATGATTTTAATTTGAGGAGAATTGCTTTCTTTGATGCTAAACCAACCTCATTTAGAATGCAGAAAATCAAGATCGCTTAATGGTCTCATGAGTTTGAAACAGCTGTCAAATCCAACGAAACTGACCTCTGGAACTATGGTTAAGATGTCCACCACACCAATTTCTCAGCTCTTGAGCAAAGACCAAAGAAAAATCCCAAAGATTCATGGCCTGTCGTCGTCGCCACCGGCAAAAGATACAGAGTGCATTGGGGAGAAGGCATCGATTTCGAGAAGATGAAATTCGAACTCTCCGAAATATGGCGAGCCGACTAACCATCCGTCCACTTTATGAGTAACTTCACTGACATTCGAATGGGAATAGAATTCACAGACAACTTGGGCAATTTACACATAAATAAAACCTACAACAATCCAGAGGTGTTCCATGTAACAGGTGACAACGTCGTCTACAACGAAACCGATGTGAAAGAGCTCCACTGGCTCGTCAACGGCAAACACCCAAGAAAATCAACTAAATGGCTTATGGAAGGCTTTAGATGCGTGTAGCACAATGAGCTTCTTTGGGAGTGTAAAGATGAAGAGGTTAAAGAGAAAGAAATACCTAACTACTCCATCCCGTGGTCGAAGACTTCTACTTGGCCGAGTGGTAAACTACCCGTTGAAGGTGAAGTGGTTGAAATTCCACCGGGTGTTTGGATCGAATACGATATTGAAGAGTCTCCTATCCTTGAGAAATTAACTATTAATGGTAGACTTTCATTTAAGGATGACCCTGAAAATCCGGTGAACCGCACACTTCACTCGTACATTATTTATGTGAGGTAGGGTGAACTTTTGATCGGGTCTGAGAATCAACCTTACTCTGGTAACGCAACTATCAAGCTTTACGGTGATCCGGAAGCAGACACTATTGCGCCCTCTTTCAACACTGAATTCGGTAATAAGGGTCTCTTCATCGTTGGTCTCGCTGAATTCCACGGTCAAAGACGAAATCAGAACACAAGACTTAAGGAGACTGTTTACTAAGGCGATAAAAATTTGTGGGTATCACCTGGTCTAGATTGGAAAAAATGGGACAGAATCGTTGTTTTCCCAACTGCGATGCAACCTGATCACTTCGACTACGCAATTATTGAGCATTATGACCCTATCACAGGTAATATTACTCTAGCTGAACCTCTTGATTACTACCATTGGGGCTAATCCTACTCAACCATCGAACAATACAGCGGTGTTGACATGCGTGCTGAAGTTGTCCTCTTGACCCGAAACGTTAAAATCGCAGGTAACGACACTGACTCATGGGGCGGCTAAATCGTCGTTTCAGATAATCTTGAATTCTCAGGTGTTCAAAGAAGCGGAAAGATGATCATGGACAGTGTTGAAGTATACAACTGCTCACAAAGAAACACTTACAAAGCAGCTATCAGATTTGAGAATTAGAAACTTAAATAATCTTCTGTTACCAATTCGGCAGTGCATGGAAGTTTGGCTTGGGCTTTCTAAGCTTTGTTTGCGCAAGACTTGTTCATTAATAATAATGCTTTTGTTGGAACAAGAGCTATCGGTACAGGAATTAGAGAAAGTCATAATGTTACATTTACGAACAATATTGTGGGACATGTTATTAGAAGACCAGAAATGGTTGCTTAAAGTGCTGTTGATATGGAAGGTTGTATATCTGTTTGTGCTTATGACAAAGATAAACAGACTAAATGTTACGACAACATCGTCTAAAACAACATCGCAGCTGGCTGTTTATATGCTGGTATAGTTGCACCAGGCCATGATTGTGGAAAGAGCGCAACCCAACAAAAAGTCCGTAATAATGTTGCTCACTCAGTTGCTGGCTCAGGTGGTGTCTTCTTCCCAGACATCACAGGTAACGCACACGCTCTCTGCTACGAAATGTCTCACTTCGCCGCCTACAAAGTCCAACAAGCCTCAGTTGAATGCTAATTCTAAACACAAGAGATGCGAGCAGACAGTATAGTTTCGATTGATGCAGCTTGGGGTGTAAGTTTGCAAGCTGTCGGTGAGCAAACAAAAGAAAGCGACCGCTCCTTAACTATGATGAAAAATAGTATTTTGTATGGTGAGACAGATGCAGATGATTGTCCTAAACGACATGAATGTTGGTGCAAAGAAAAGTTCGGGTTTATGGGTTTCTCTTCTCGACATGGAGGGAAACCTCCGCACATTGATAAAAAATCTAAACTGCCTATGCATAAAGTAAAGTCGTATGGTACGTGGAACGCGGACACACATATGGAAAATCTTTCGTTTAATCACTTTGATAGGAACAGGACTTTATGCGGTGCTCGCTAATCTATCTTCGAACTTAATCACTACGAGTCAGACTTCTACCCCGCACAAAAGTTCTTGAAAACCAACTTCCACAATGTACACGAAGACGCGATAGCTTTCTTGTGGGATCCACCAGAGAAGTGGAACAACGTTGACGATTGTATCGGTTTCCCTTGCACAGCTCCTTGGAACGTTATTTTCTAATTCGAAGACTCTTCATTCAGCGGTACAAATCAGCCAAAATTGAGAAAGCCTGATTTCTAGATTGTTCCAGATGTGCCTGGTGCAGCTGAATCATTCAGCAACTGTGAGTTCAAAGAGCCTTGGAATGCTTGGTAATGCGAGAATGATTTACTTGGACAGCTAGTTTTCATCGGTGATGATCCAGATTGGGAAGATCGTAATGTCGCACCTGTTTGGGTGACTAATGAGAAGACTGGCTACTCAAACAAACTTAACCATTAGATGGATCACGTTTGGGACGGTTTCTACACCGGTTAAAAACACAAATAATAATACTCTGCGGTTTTAGAAGCAGCTGGTGACTACGAAATCGAATACACTAGCACACCTTTCAAGTTAATGAGATACCATCTTAGAGCAGCTAAAGGAAAGCTTAAGATTAAGGTGCACTACTGGAATGCGGGAAGCTATGAAGTTTGGGCGAACGGTAAGAAAGTTGACTACACGCCTTGGGATAAAGAATAGGGTCGTATGTCTGAACTTACTGGGTATAGAGGCTGCGGTGAGAATAGATACGTTGGTGTATAAAACTATCTCGAATTTATGATCACTCCTTACTGCTTGATTGAGATTAAACCTGTTGACGCTATCTTATCAAATGTGCGTATGTAATGGACAATGGCCGAGTTCTACGCGAAAGGCGGGCCAACCTCTTTCGTCGATAGAGTATCAGCATCACTTGGTATACACGCCTCTCAAATGAAAATAGTCGCTGTTTATTAAGGCTCAGTTGTTGTGGAGTATGAAATTTCGTCGAATCAGGAGGAAGAATAAAGAAGTGGCTAATCAGCTGAAGCTTAACTTTCAAAGATTGAGCGGAAACTCAACTAGTTGATCACTTCAGGCGATGCAGAATCGTCCGCTGTATTTGGCGCGCCAATTTTGTCCGCAACCACCAACACTGAAGCAATCATAAAAGATCCAGTTTATGAAGCAGCTGGTGGTGGAACAGTTTAGATTAGAGCGACACCGTTAGAAGATGCAAACGTTGATCCATTCGCTGACCAAAAGATAAAAAAGGAAAGAGAGAAAAATGGTGATGTGCTTACTGTTAGTGAGGATGT
>Ga0256413_1000121_pt1 | contig 10870 bp, 10 predicted proteins | sample WCR_77metaT_FD_190054 | JGI IMG/M metagenome (GOLD analysis project Ga0256413, IMG submission 190054) | Metatranscriptome of seawater microbial communities from Monterey Bay, California, United States - WCR_77 (Metagenome Metatranscriptome) | ecosystem: Environmental > Aquatic > Marine > Coastal... | reverse complement strand
TCCAAGCTCCAGCGATGACGCAAGACGACGGGTTCAACTCACATCCGATGACCGGTGTCCTTGCCTACCGCACGCCTTCTCTCTGGGACCTGTTCGGCATGGACAAGGAGATGTTTGACCACTACAACACGCTCAACTTCTGGATCACGGTGTACGCCAAGCACGAGCTGCTCATGGGCGGCACGGACCCGATCGAGATCGAGTGCGCAGTCAAGAATAATTGCAAGATTGTTTACCGCCGTCACTACTCTCCCGCCATTTTCTGGATCTCGCCGCGCGTCGTCTACAACACGGCGAAGACCGAGATCTGGTTCGACCCGCGCTCGACGCCAGGCGTGATCCAAGACCTCACGCAGGAGGACATGCCGTTCATCAACGCGCGTATCGGTGGCGCACTCATTGACTTCGAGGACTCCGTCACGTTCGAGACCAGTTTCTCGCACTGGAACAAGAACCGGGTGCGCGGCGAAGTAGGTGAGCTTCCCATCGCCGAGAACCACACTCTCGCGATGATGTGGGAGACTGGCCTTTCAGACATCGTCGAGCACACGGCTAAGTACTGCAACTTTGACAACAGCACGTGTTACTACGCCAAGACCGTGCCTGTTGTATTCGGTGTGACTGAGAACTCTGGTTACCACACTGGCGGCCAGAACTTGACCATCACGGGTCATGGCTTCCAGCAAGGAAATATCAGAGTCACTATCGATGGAGTCGAGTGCCCGGTCAGCCGCTACCAGGAGGATAGCATCTCGTGTGAGATTCAGGCCAAGGGCGAGGTCTCCGTTGTCGGAGAGCCCATCGTTGCCGGCCCTGGCCTCAGGAACCGCTACGTCAACAAGAACAACATCGACGTGTCGAACATGGATCAGTACAACTCCGCAACAGAAACAGTTCTGACCTAGTTCGAGACTCCCTACTACTATAGCAACACGTATGGTCACCAGCTGAAGGGCTGGTTTATCCCGCCGGCCTCCACCAACTACCGCTTCTACATGAGCTGCGACGACTAATGCCAGCTGGACTTCGGCTTGACCAGCGGAGACGCAAGCGATCTCACTCGGATGATGGAGTCATGGGGCTGGGTCAGCTACCGTTCCTACTTCTCTCGCATCGAAAAGGACAGACCTGAGCTCCAGTCCGACTGGGTCTGGCTTGAGGAAGGTGAACCCTACTACATCGAGGGCCGTATGTTCGAAGCCCATGGCGGCGACCACTTCAGTGTCGCCGTCGAGATCGAGAGGGACTCCGACGCCGAGGAGCACCCACACCAGATGGCTGAGATCTAGTACCTTGAGTTCTCGGCCAATGGTGAATTCGAGCAGTCAGAGTTCGTCGTCGATGGTGTCGACGAGGGCTACTACAAGCTGGTGTTCTTGCACCCGACTGACCTGGACTAGGATCCGTTCGTCACTGATGTGATTTCTGCGAGCGCGACTGCCGACGTGTTCAAGTCATCGATCTCCGCGTGGTATAGCAACAATTTTGGCACGACGGTCACTGTGACTCTGACTCAGTTGGACGAGAACGATGATTTGATCGAAGAGAGTGGCCTTGACTGGTACAAGTCGATCTATAACATCACTCTGGACAAGTACATCGATGGCAAATCGCTGTCCAGCATGATGATCATGAAGCTGGGCGCTGCTGGCAACATCTACTACAACATGCCTGATGATGTGCAGCTATCCGACGCGCCACTCGGCGGCAAGTTCCAGGTCGAGTGCGTCAACGCCGACGGCTACTCGAGCAACTCGTGGGAGTTCGATTACAACATCGGCTCGTGGCATTTGCAGCACTGGCTGCAGATGTCCTGCCACGGCCTGCGCGACAAGGTCGAAGTCTGGGAGGACAGCTCATTTGCTTACCCCGAGAACGGGCGTGCCTTCAGGTTGCGCTACTATGGCAAGCGGGACGTCGGCCAAGCCGAGATCAAGACGGCAGATGTGACGCCGCTGACTGGCGATAGGCTTCACTTCTACTCGAACACCTCGCATCCGTTCAACAGCAACATCTTCTACGAGCCCATCCCGTTCGATTTCCTGCGTGTCTACGACGAAACACCTCAGATCGAGGTCTTTGTCAACGAGACTGAGGCTGTCTGCCACAACCTCAACTGCGGATTCGAATACGTCGAGCCCGTTGGAGAGGTCACTAGCTTCACCTACGACGATGACACACGCCACCTCATCATCGAGGGTATCGATCTACCACAGAACGATGAAAACATCCGCTACATCGAGTTCGCCAAGTCCCGTTGTGAGCTGGACGAAGAAGCATTCTCGTCATACACTGGCACAGTCGAACTTGACTCCACTAGATCGGCTGAAGGTGAGATGGAAGAGCATGAGGCCTCCGAGGGCTTCGAAGTGTGGTCCATTGGCGATTTTGCCGAGTTGGATGACGTCAGTGCGCCCGTCACTGATCAAATCATCACTTCGGTCGAACTGTGCAAATATGACGACGATACTGCCTTCCCTACTATGAAGACTGTCTACGAATCTGATGTCTACGGCACCACTGAATCTGGCTATACGCCTGATCTGACTTCGGAACTCTTAGGCACCACTGAAGATGACTGGAATAATGCGGAACCTACTTGCGAGAGCGTTTCCGTCAACGCTGATGAGTGTATCAGAGGCATCGAGGTCTTCACCTTTGATGATGGTAAGCTGTCTGGCTTCAAGCTGACTACTTCTGACGACAGCGAGCTCACCGTCGGTACCACTGATGATTCTGTCACTTCATCGGGCAGTGCCTTCTTCGGTGATAATGGCTGCCTGAGCGGCATTGAGCCCTTCACTGATGGCGATGCTGACCTTGACTCATTTGTCTTCTACAGCTTTGAGGAAATTATCATTGAGGAGACAGGAGAGGTCAACACCATCTCGTGTACTCTAGAGAAACTGGCAACCTGCGGTCTTCATGTGCCCTACATCACGACCAACATGGGTCTGCTTCCCAACAACGCCGATATGGAGGACTACCGCATCGACTGCACGATCACTGATGTCTGGCCGCACACTGAGCTGAACTTGTTGGCAATTGACAACCTGACGCTCTCTGGTACACTGTTCCCGTGGGATCTGTCCAACAGTGAGGTCGAGATGACCTTCACTGATGGTGACGAGACCACCTGCATGCCGTAAATCTCACAGACTGATGAGTTAGTTTGCCTGACTCAGCCATTCAACATTGGCGAGGCTGGTAACTCAGTCGGTTTGACGGTCTGGATCAATGGTGTCGAGGTTGACAACGACCTGAGCTTCTTGCTGATGACCGAGACGCGGTCTGGCGTCGCACTGGACCCTTACACAGCGAGCCCAGTGCTCAAGACTCAGATCAACATCACTCTGGAGGACGACTTCCCGTACGAGATGTTCAAAGAAGACTTTAGTGTGAATGCTACCAACATCAGTAACCCAGAGTACTTCAGGCCGATGAATGTCATCGCCGTTTACGATGAGCTCAGGATTCTCACTGCCATGTTCGGTGGCGCCTGGACCGGTGACTATACTATCGACATCCGTCATCGCGCCTATGGTCTGGTCGACACTCGCGGCCTGACATTCATCGTTGGCTCGAACGTGACCTCCATTTCGCCTCAACAAGGCTCCAAGTATGGAGGCACCCTTGTGACTATCACTGGCAACAACTTTGGCACTGTGCCGACGGACAACCCAGTTCAGATCAGTACACTTGGCGGAGTCGGCAGCGTTGACTGCTATGTTCAGACGATCAACCCTGAGCAGATCACTTGCAGAGTGGATGCGACTGAGAAAGACATGGACACTGAAGCCAAGATGATCACGTTCCTAAAGACCTCGGAGGAGGCCCTCTGCGTGCCCAACGACACCTGCACCTGGACCTACAAGGAGCCCGAGGCTATCCTAGAGAGCCGTGAACTGGCCTTTGACGCTGCTTCTCAGCAGTGGCAGCTGTCCATTGTCGGTTATGGCTTCTCCGGCACTCCGGAACTGTACATCGGTGGCTAGGCTCAAGATCTAGTCTACATCTGCACGACCAAGATGATCTTCGCAATCACCAACTCGCCGACCGATACTCTGACCGGCATGTACATGTACTTCGATGATGGCTACCCGAAAGCTCACGAAGTCATCACTGAGGACTCCGACGACCTCGTCATGACGCCTGAGCTTGTTTCCATCAGCCCCAACGAGGGATCCATTGCTGGTACCAAGGTCGAGGTCACTGCACCTGGTGTGACCGTCTCCTCTGTCGTCGACCTCGTCGATGCTGCAGGCATCTCGATTTGCGAGTCAGTTTCTGTGGAGGAGTTCGGCAAGATCACTTGCATCACTATTCCTGAGGAGATCGATTCGGAGATCAGCATCCTGAAGGACGGCTAGACCTTCTCCTGGTATAGCAGAGCTGTCTCCAACGAGGAAGAATTCTGCCCAGATGTGCCTGAGATCTACACTCCTGAGTACTGGCAGGTCTTCTACGAGGAGAACCATGGCATTGATGAAGACACGTTCTACGAGTATATGCTCGATGACCTGTCGTTCGACTTCGGTGCCCAGCTCCTCGACCTGTACGACTACCTGACTGAGCAGGACATCATCTACTACCTCGATACACTGACTGGCTTGTTCGATTGGAGCGCCTACCACCGTGGCCACAACGATTTCTTGACCATGGCTGACATCAGTGTCTACTTGGACGATGATTCTGGTGAGTTCGATTGGGAAACTTACGAGAGCGACCAGCTCGCGCTCATGACGCCCGATACGCTCAACGAGGGCATGAACGTCGAAGTTTCGTGGACTCAGCCCGCCTATCTTGAGATCGAGGCTTACCGCATCGAGTTCTTGGGCGCGGACGGCAGCTGGTATGACACCGAGGGCTGCGATGGCAGCACTTATGAGGTCAGAGACGAGCTTGCCTGTACCATTGACCAGGACACTCTCAAGGCGTTCCCGTTCGAACTGGCGCAAGGCGACATTATCCTCGCTAAGGTCACCGCCTACGACAGTGATGGCGAGGAAATCGCTGAGTCGGACACTTATACTGATGGCGCTGTCATTCAGGACGTGCCATATCTGATGTCTGCGCCCACTCGCGGCTCTGAGACTGATGATACCAAGATTCAAATCGAGATCAGTGAGCTTGATTTGGAGCAGGCTGGTGGCAGTGAGGTCACTCAGTATATTGTCCAGTGGAGCGTCGCTGAGGTCTACGTTGAGGAGGAAGAGGTCGTCGAATAAGAGTCGGTTGTCGAAGAGGAGGCTGAGGAAGCCGAAGAAACCGAGATCGATGAGGACGCAGTCGAAGAAGAGACTGATGAAGTCGTTGAAGACGCCGTCGAGGACGCCGAGACAGCTGAGGATGAAGAGGCAGACGTTGCTGATGATTCCGAGGTAGTCGAACAGCAGACTGAGGACGCTGAGACAGGCGAGGAAGAACAGGTCGAGGAGGACGAGGACGTCGTTGAGGCAACTGAGGAATCCGAGGATGTCGCTGAGGAAGAGATCACTGAAGAATCTGAGGTGGTTGAAGAAGCTGAGGCCGATGATACTGAGGAGGTGGTCGTTGAGGAATCTGAGGAGACCAACGATGGGCTCAGAAGGCTCTCAGACGTCGTAGAGGAGACTGAAGTCACCGAGGATGCTGAGACAGGAGAAACTGAGGTCGTGGAAGAAGACAACGTTGAAGTCGAATAATCCGAGGATACCGAAGAGGCCGAAGTCATCGAGGAAACCACTGTTGACTCCGAAGAAGCCGAAGTTGTCACTGAGGAAGAATCCGAGGTCGTCGTTGAAGAAGAAGACGAAGTCGTCACTGAGGAATCCGAGGTCGTTGAAGAAGACAGCCAGGAGTCAGTCGTTGAGGAATCTGAGGTCGTCGAGGAAGAATCCGAAGTCGTCGAGGAAACCATCGTTGAATCCGAAGTCGAGTCAGTTGTCGAGGAGACCATCGAAGAATCTGAAGTCGAAGTGTTCTCTACTGAAGATGACTCTGTCGTAGAAGAGGATGTGCAATACGTCATCTCCGAGGAATTCTTTGAGCTCGTTGTCAACGTTGCTGACCTCGAGTCGAACACGATCGTGCTCGAGGAGGGCATCGTCGCTGGCCAGACCTACGCGATCAAAGTGATCGCTGTCAACATTTATGGCGAGGGCGAGGCGTCCGAGGACGCGTTCATCACTGCTGAATACGTTGAGCCGGAGGTTGTTGAGGAGGAGGTCGTTGAAGAGACGGTTGAGGAAGTCCTTGAAGATGAGCTGGCCGATGATTCTACTGACGTTGAATCTGTTGTCACCGAGGAGGTCGAAGAAGAGGCTGAAGAGGAGGAGGCAGAGGATGCTGAATCTGATGTGGTCGAAGAAGAGGCCGTTGAGGAGGAAGCAGCTGAGGAGGAAACTGTCGAGGAGGACGCTGTTGAGGAAGAAGTTACCGAAGAGGAGGCTGCTGACGACAGCGAACAAGCCGTCGAAGAAGAGGACGACGATGTTGTCTCCGAGGAAGAGGAAGCCGATGTTGTCTCCGAAGATGAGGAAGCCGAAATTGTCTCCGAAGAAGAGGAAGCCGATGTTGTCTCTGAGGAAGTCGCCGAGACTGAGGAAGAGACTGTTGAGGCCGAGGAAAGCGCTGAAGTAGTCGAAGAGGCTGAATCTGCCGATGAAGAAGACGCTGAGATCGTCGAGGAGGCCGAATCTGCTCAGGAGGAAGCCGCTGAAGATGAAAACACCGAGAAGGTCACTGAAGAAGTCGTCGAGGCTGAAGATGAGGCTTCTGAGGATGTTGTTGAAGGCGGCAGACGGCTGGAGGATACCGAGGAGACCACTGAGGACTCCGTTGAGGTCATTTCTGAGGAAGACGCCGCCGATCTGATCGATGAGGCCCTTGAAGAAGAGGCCGAGACTGAACTCGAAGAAGAGGAGGAAGAAGAGGAAGAAGAGGCCGTGATCACTTACCCGTATGAGAACCTTTGCATGTTCAGACAGGCTAGCGACCTCTATTTCCCCGTGGTCACTGGTATCGATTCCGACTCAACAACCATCACTCTCACTGGAACTGACTACCTGGTCGACGATTACACTCCCAAAGTAGAGGTCGCCCTGGTCACTGCTGAGTCTGTTGAGCTTACTGATGACAACACCATCGTTGCGACATGGTCCAAGGGCGTTCCGCCAGTTGACGCAGGCGAGGTCACGCTCTGGTTCGAGGAGACTGAAGGAAACCAGGCATACTATGCTGACACGAGTGCCGTCACTCTGGACAACCCGTTGTAAATCGCCTCCGTGGAAGACGTCAGCTGCTCGTTCGCCGGTGGCTGCACTTACCAAGTCGAGGGCATCGGCATCGCTACACTGATGGAAGCTGACTCAGCTTAAATTACTGTTTGCGACGAAGTGTGCGTCTACAATCCTGAAGAGTCCACTGGAGATGTGGCCAGCTGCACGCTGCCGAAGCTTTCGACTGTTTACTCTGATGCGACGTTCACGATTGAGGAACTGAAGGATGACTTGAGACCAAGGGCTGTCTTCGGTTCTCTGGTCGACAACAACATTCCTTTCGATGATGTGCTTGTTATTCATCCTGAGGAAGACGAGATGATCGAGGAACAATGCTTCATTGGCTGGAATTACAAGGCCGAGCACGTTGGCTTGCTGAGGCAGGTCAAATGGTTCATGAAAGATGTTCAGGACAAGACGCTCTTCACTGATGAGGTCGTCTTCCAGGGCTCGAACGACAACACGACCTGGACTGACATCTTCACTATGGATGAAAGCATCCATGACGGCTGGAACTATGTCACCTGGACTGAGCCAGAGGACTACCCCAGGTTCCGCTTCTACAAATTCACTGGTGGCCAGACGGGCTCTTGCCGCCTCACTGAGATTAAGGCTCAAGGCCTGGAGACTGTTGACAATGAGGACGAAAGCCGCCAGTGCACTCCTCACTTCGTCGATCACGAGGGCACCGAAACGGAGCTAACCAACTCTGTGGTATACGAAGGCACCCTGACTGCTCTGCTCGAGAGCATCGAGCCAAGATTTGGAGGCGTGCTGGGCGGTGACTCAGTCACTTTCAGTGGCACTGGCTTCTCGGATGATATCACGCTTTACACCGTCATCATTGACGGAATCGAGTGCGATGTCACTGCCGCCACTGAGACTTCGGTCACTTGCACCACCAACGACAGGCCTGGACTAGTCGAATCTTCACTGGAGATTTATATTGACGGCATGGGCGATGTTGCTACTCAAGGCAAGCTATTCCGCTATGTCATGCTCTGGTCCCAGGATGTTACTTGGGGCGGTGAGTTCGCTCCTATGTACATGGAGTCAGTCTACATCCCGGCGGGCCTCAACCTGCTGGTCGACGTTGACTCAACCCCTGAGCTGAATGCCATCATCGTTGAGGGCTCTCTGATCTTCGCACCTAATGAAGACGAGGACCATGAGAGATACTTCGATGCGCGCTACATTTTCATAAACGGAGGCCACATGGAGATCGGCACTGAGGAGTTCCCGTACACCTCAAAGCTCACCATTACCATGCATGGCAGTGTGTTCGATCCGTACCTACCTATTTACGGCAACAAAGTCATCGCTGTCAGATTTGGCACGCTCGACTTGCACGGCGCAGAGCGCTCTCCAACATGGACCTTACTCGACACGACGGTAGAGGCAGGTGGCTCTCAGGTCACTCTCGCCGAAGCGGTCGACTGGAAGGTCGGCGAAGAGGTGGCCATCGCTGCCACAAGCTACGACCCGCGTGAGGGTGAGAAGCGAACTATCGCATCCATCGACAGAACGGACCCGGACAAGCCTATCCTGACGTTCACTGACCCGCTCGACTACAAGCATTTCGCAAAAATCGAAGAGTACGGCGGTGAGGAGATCGACATGAGAGCCGAGATTGGTCTTCTGACCAGAAATGTCAAGTTCCGCGGCGATCCCGAGACCTCGAGCAGAGACGAGTATGGCGCCAATATCTTCCTGCACTCTGAGGGAGACGACAGCCTCATCGGCCGCATCTCCTACATCGAGATGACCGATGTTGGCCAGGGCTTCAAGATTGGCCGCTACGCCGTCCACTTCCACCAGATTGGTGCAGTGCACAAGTCCTACGTGAAGGGTTGCTCTACTCACTAGGGCTTCAACCGTGCCTACACCCTCCATGGCACGAACTACATGCGTATCATGAACAACGTCGTCTACAATGTGAAGGGCCACAACATCTTCATCGAGGACGCCGTCGAGAAGAAGAACTACCTGTACCGCAACTGCGTCATCATGGTCAAGCGAAGCTGGTCCGGCCTCAACACTGACTAGACGCCTGCAGGCTTCTGGATTACGCAGCCAGACAACGACTTTGTCGAGAACAGGGTCGGTGGCTCTGATCGCTATGCGTTCTGGTACGATTTGCAGATTCACGCAATCGGTCCAAACGCGAACACTGACGTCTGCCCGGAGAACGACAGGGTCGGCGAATTCCGCGACAACCACGGACACAGTTGCGGCCGCTACGCTCTGCGTATTTTCCACAACATGATTCCGCGTGAGAGGCCTTGCGCTGGCATCTCCTATGACGAGAACGAGCCGGATGACCCGTGGCACAGCAACCGCCCTATCACTGCCAATTTCTATGGCTTCACTGGCTGGGCAAACAACCGTAACGGCGCCATTGCCAACAAGGTTGGCGACGTCCGCTTCATCAACTTCAAGGTTGCCGACAACCTGCTGGCAGGCATCGAGTTCGAGATCACTGACTCGTATGGCAAGTTCATGGCTGGCGTCGACAATGCGCTTGTCGTTGGCCACACCAACAACACAAGCCCGCTGCTCGAGGCTGCCACGTCCAGAGGCATCATTGCGCCGCGCTCAGACAATTTTTTCATCCAGAACTCGCGTTTCTACAACTGGGACTGGGGTGAATCGGCCGCGTTCGGATCCTGCAGTCACTGCTTCCACACTGCGTCGACAGATTCGGGTTCGCGTACGGCCACTGTCAAAAACATCACGTTGGACGAGACGGTGACAAGGACCTTCAACTACGGATATCCTGACCGCGCCATCTTCGAAGATCTGGACGGATCAGTCACAGGTTTGGGAGCTGGCTCGTGGGCCACTGTGTACTACCCGCACCACATGGTGCCGGAGTGCGAGCACAGAGAGGAACACGGCGGAGTCTTCTGTGACAATACTGTTCAGATTCGTCGCGTGGCCTGGGCAAACTCCGTGCCGTCTGGTCTGTTTAGGGGCATGTTCAACTACGCCGTGCTTTACGACGATGAGCTATTCCTGGAGAATGGCGGCGAGCTTAACAGGACCGAATACCTCGAGGATGCAGCTAACTACGGCAAGCTTGAATGGCGCAAAAAGCTTAAGCCCAGCGCGAGCTGGCCGACGCCTTTCGTGACTGGACACAAGTACAAGATCCATTGGGGCACTGGTCTCGACTTCGAGGAGATGGTCACCTATATGTCCAAAGAATGGTTGCCGACCGACAAGAGCATCTACCTTGTGCATAATTTTACTGATGTTCGTGCGCAGGTCGATGTCCATTACAAGAACGGAACTGGTTAATCTGGGTCTATGCCTGGTGGCTCCTGGATCACGATGGATAACGATACTATCGATGCTGATTGGAATACGGAGACCCGCAATGATGTCGACGACATGTGGGTCAATGGTCAACATGTGATCTACAACGACACGGAGACCCGCGAGATGCACTTTATTCTCAATGGCAAGAATAGGCCTGGGGACCCTGAGAAGGAGCTCGTCTTCAAGTGGACCGGACACAGGTGCGTTGGTGCTTGCGTCGAGGAAGTCGACTTCGACGTCGTCACCGAAGACAGAGTCCGTTACTGGTCAGTCGCTGAGGACTGGGAGAC
>Ga0256413_1000120_pt1 | contig 10885 bp, 14 predicted proteins | sample WCR_77metaT_FD_190054 | JGI IMG/M metagenome (GOLD analysis project Ga0256413, IMG submission 190054) | Metatranscriptome of seawater microbial communities from Monterey Bay, California, United States - WCR_77 (Metagenome Metatranscriptome) | ecosystem: Environmental > Aquatic > Marine > Coastal... | reverse complement strand
TATAATTTGAATGTTTGTATAATAATAATTAGTCACTCGTGGTCGCTCAGAAACTGTCTTCAATCTTGCGATCGCCTACGAGGATCTTGTGCTTGAGTGAGGCGACATCCCAACCCTTTCTTTCAAGGTTGTCGAGCTGCGCCAGCTTCTTCTTCTGCTCCTTGTTCAGGTGGTCGAGGTCCGGATGCATGGAGCCCATCAAACTTGTGCCGCTCAGCAGCTTGTACAGCTGCGGCTGCCGAATTATCTCCTGTAACATACGGTAACACTCCTCTTCGGCAATCAAGTTCTCCTCGTGCCGCATCATGTAGCAGCATTCAATAAGCTTCATCATTGGCTCTGGGTTGGTAAGTTCATAAGTGTAACCGGACCAGGTGCTGAAGATGAAGGTGACACGGATAGTTGCAGCCAATCCATAGACGAGGACGACGTAGAAGGTGGTGGGCGTGTAAGCCGCGATGAATCCAGTAGCGACCTTCATACTGAAGATGACGAAGACTACTGGGCTCCAGTTGCCTTCTTCACGCAGGTACTCAAAGTACTCCTGTCTATCCATGCCCAATCTTTCCATTGCCTCTTCTACTTTTTAATCAATTTTTTGGTCAGTATTATTAAGTTCGCAAGTGTGAGGGTCGACCCAGCGCGCAGCGAACTCGTCTACCTCCGCCGCATCTTATCCCTATACCGCCTCTGCCTTTGTGTATTCACTTGGATGCAGCGTTGCGCGCACGTCCCATGTATTGTCACAGAAGTAAGTCATCTTGATATCGTGCAAAAGTTCAGTATCCGTCTTCTACCTCTGTCTAACCTCAGTGACTTTTTTGGTTTAGCCGAGTACCAGTGCCGGATTGTACGCCTGAGTGAAAATCATTTAATGACTCAAGCTCTTATCATGGATTTGTCCACAATCAAATTTAACCCAACCAACCAACTCTTTACCAGTCAAGCAGTCATTCAAGTATTCGTAGTTTAGTGGCCGATTATTTACGAAGTAAGCAGTCAAAGCGTCAGCAGGTTGCGAACGTTCGAACTCGAAATTTTGTTAAAGACTAATATTGAGTGCTCTTGGATGTTTAGCCTTTACAAGCACATCTCTTGCTAGATCACTCATTGCTGCTGGTGATAATGACATACTACTATCTGAGTGCCTCCTCAAAATACAATATTGAACATTCTTTGGTTCAAAGTCACGAGTCTCGGTCAAATCAGAGTACGGGCAAACGTCCCACATTTCTTTATCCATTTCCTTCAGGAAAGGACTCTACATATGATATAGATTGTATGGTAATGATGAGTGAAGCAAGTCGTAGTTGGGATCAAGTGAGCCCAATTTGTCAATTTGCATCTTACCTTCCTCCGGATTGAAGCCCATCGTCTTATTGACTTATAAGTTCAAATCGAATCTACCCTCAACGATTGGGTTGAAGCCGACCAAGGGACTCCACGTACTAAACAGATAGAACGGACCCATGAGTAAGAAAAGAAGAACAGAGGAAATCAAAACACCGAATATGAATTTGTCGAGACATTCAGTGGGCGAGCCAAGCGTCTTGATTGTATAGTACCTATTTCCAGTCCAGCCAAGAAACATTTCAAAGTGGTAGAAGAATAGTTACCAGAACTGGAAAACGTCGAGACTCGTCTTGCTAAACGTAAAGTCAAGCAGGCATCTGATCTCGATAACGAAAGGAATGGCGTTGTAGACTTGTGCAATGATCATACCGAGATCATTATAGTACTGAAGAACTGAGCTGGCTTTCTTCAAAATCGGGAAGCCATACGAAATCTGCAAACCCGACACAATTAAATACAGCATGTAGAGTACAAACAAGAAGCGAATGTGGCCATTATCCTTGAAGTTGTAGCAGCCGTAGGCTTCTCTCTGTGTCATATCGCAAGCAGCAGTACCGTAAAGCGTAATGTTCGAAACGATGGGTACGCCCCAGAAGCAGTAGGCGAGAGAATAAATGAGCATGAACCAGTGGATGATGAATTTTGTTTTCTGCTATGTCGTGATCTTTGTTCGACCATCCTCGATATCATCATCATCTTGATCTTAGCCCATACTGCTCAAGAAGTCTTGCGCAGCATCGCTACCCATATCCAGATCAGAAGTCTTTACTGTCTTTAGTTTTACTGTCATTGACCTCTAGGTTGTGGTCCTTTTGAACATTTCATCATTGGAGAAGAACGTCTTCTTTTTCTTTTATTCCTCTTCCTCATCAAGTCTCTTCTCTTCAACCTTCTTCGTATCACTTCTGTTAGCGTATCTTTCAATAATGATAATGAAAATTGCCAAAAGAAGCTAAAAAGCCATTGCAAATGGGAACAAAACAGATTGTTTGCCGAACTCAAATTTCATCTGTGAGTAGTTATAGGATTCATAGAATATGAAAATGTAGACAGCAAGGATGCCGAGGATTGACGTGGTCAAACCGTAAAGGTCGTATCCGGGCTTCTAAACTTTGAGACTTGGGAATAGTCTGTCAAAGTAGCTACGTCTTTCAAAGAATCCAGGATTGTTCAATTCTCTATCATCTATAGAGTCAAACTTTTCCATCATATCTTCTTTGAAGTCTCCTGATGAGAATGTCTCCCAGTTTTCTTTGTTCGCTTTCTCTTCACAAAATTACTTAACTGTCAAGAAGTTAGGCTGTTGCTTAGGTCTCAGGCCTTCTACGTAGGTGAGGCTGTCGCTCTCAAGAGTCTTCTGGACCACGTTTTGTCTGACAAGCTCATCGAATTTCGACTCCTTGTTCACACTATCTAAATCAAATCTTCTTGATGATTTATAGATGCTCTTCGAGATCTATGCAAAAGTGTCATATTGCTTGTCTCTTATTTAGACATCCTCTGAGAATTTTTGATTGAACTCCCATTATACAATCTTTTCTTTGACATGCGGTGCCTTGACATCTGGTTCACCTTTTGTGGCATAATAATAGTCCTTGTTACTCTTGATTTATTCTGGTGTCAACTTATCAATATCCTATTAAATGTTTTAATATTCTAGTTCTTAGAACTCTTTCATCCTTTTGGTCTGCTCATCAGACCTTTCGAAATAGCGTGCCATGCACATGTTTTGCAATTCAACTTTTCTCTCTTAGACAGCATCTTCATCTCCTTTTTGCAGATTCCTTTCGATTCCATCTAGAACTGTCTCGACATCCTCCTCATTTTTATCATAGAGACCAATAAGTTGAAGTTTAATTTCATGCAACATGAGGAAGCACAAAATACCAATTTCTGGCAACATGTAGAATATCAAATCATATAAATCAGGGAAGTTGTAAATGCCGGTCTTCACGTATGCAGAATAGTAAGTGAAATCTCGCGAGCTCAAAAAATCATCGAAGAAATCCAAATTCAAGATGAACTTAAAGGCCACCAAGAATACAGTGTAATATCGAATGAACTACCAGAATCCCTTTCCAGGTCGTCTTTCTTCCAAGATAGCCCAACCAAATACACCGATTGGATATGGAAGACTAATGACACCTGCATTCATGTACATACTGGCGATCATGCACACGTAAATCATGCTCTGCGATTGTGAAATGAGAATGTAGAAGAAAGTTTCGATGAAGTGAAGCATGAGAGGAATGGTACGCGTGTAGTCCCAAGACATCTTAAGCTAGTTAAGTTTGATTTTCTTATCGAATCGGGTCAAGTTTAGTAAGTTGTTGCTCTTATCTCTGTTTAATCGGAGAAGCTTAGCAAGTTCCATGCTACCTTCTTTGTTATCATAGGAGTTTTTAATGAGCTCCTAGGCTTCCGATATCATGAGTGTTTCGAGCTCTGTAGGTACGTGGATGCTACCCGCAGCTAACTTTTACTTGAGATATTCAAGATCTTACTTCTAGTTTTTGAATATAATCCTTTCGACAAAAGTATTTTGGAGCCAGATGTAGAACCTCACGCAAATTCTCTACTTGGCCATTTTAGATCGCACAAACTCAGTGGCGAGGGTAAGATGAATCATCTCGCGATCCTCAGGTGAAATTTTCAATGCCTCCCTCATCTTTTGCTCTCGAACGAAAGCATCTTCCTCATCTTCATCCTCAGATTCACTACTAACATTTTCACCAATGTTCTCATCTTCTTGATCAAATTTGACCTTGGTGGGTGATTCTACCTCAGACTGATCCTTAACCTCAGATTGATCCTTATCCGTAACTTTTATTGGTGATTGGTCTTCTTCCGGGTTAGGGAGAGCGCCCGTCTCCTCAAATTGAGAAGGACCTCTTCGATTGACAAGTGTCGTTCTCGTGAATTGCCTCCACCTTGTAATCTTTTCCTTGAGCCTTTCCACAGTCTTGAGAGTTGACTCCCGCTTTCTGTTGATATTTAAGATCTTTCTGATTTTGTAGTTATTGAACACATAGGTAATTGATTTGGCCTTGAGTTCACTCAACTACATGACTAAATCCATACTTCCATTGCTTTGAGTCACATACTTAAGGTAGCCAGCGGAGCTAAATATTTCACTTTGCAGCAAAATCACAGCGACGATGAATGCGTTCATCACCTGGAAGTTGAATGCCCTCTAATCAAGCACAAATTTAGGGCATAAACCTGTTCTAGTTCCATCCTCCTTGAATGATTTACAGAGAATGTATTCTTCATACATGACCTAAGCAAAACTAGAGGGTTTTGAGCCTTCGTATCTTTAGAGTCCTGCACTGAAGGACCAAACCTTGCGGAATCCAAATTGTCTCAAACGCTTCATTTTCTCAAGGTCAATAATAGGCATTTGGAAGATGATCTATACGGTCGAATCAAGGAGTGCATAAGAGAGCAAGTACCACTATATGAGTCTAATCATGGACCATTGCTGCTTTGCAATTTGGTCGCGATCCTTTTTCTTCAACTGAGCATTCTTCTTCTGGAAGCTCTTTTGCAACTTGTATCTTTTCTTATTCAGTTCCTGAAGCTTGTCCAGTGCATCTTGAATGGCATCACCGCTCAATTTTCTATACTTCTTAACCAGAAGGAAAATAAGCGCTTCCTTGTCATCATCTCCGACGGTGGGACTATTCAGTAGTTATTGTGAGTACTCCTAGAATTTAGGTACGTCGTAATTTTTGCTTATCATTATTTGTCGCTCACGATTCTCAATATCATCATTATTCATTTTCAATACGATATCAAGAGATTTCACGAGGTGCTTATCTTGTTATTCTAAATTAATATCAGGAGACAAGCCTAATTTTTCCTTTAGTATTCTGATAATTTGATCTTTAACAGATTGTTGCTTAAGAACATCCTCAACATCGCCGATCTCGTTTTCAAGATCTTCAAGCTCTTTACCTTGTTGAATGTCGCGTTACTTGAGTACCTCTGCTCCATCTTTCATCTTTGGTAATAGAATGAGCACGTAAACGACAGCGAAGAGCGATTGTCTCATGGCAGCCATAAGTAGGACCAAAAAGATGGTGATAATATGGAAAGTAATATATACAAGCTGACTACCTTACTTGACTAGTCTGAAGTAAATGCAGTTTTTCTTGATCTCTTACTTCTTCTCTTTGACCAATTCATCAGACCAAATAGCTTGAAATTTGATATCAACATAGTTGGTAAGCATGTAGTTGAGGTCATATTCGTTTTAATGATTGTACTCCAAGGCAAATTTATACTGTGCATCAGCGAGTGCTTTCTACTCTTTCGTCAGCTCCTTTTCAACATCTTTGAAGTTAACCTAGACATCTTGATCTTTATAAAGAGGTTTTGGATGGTAAATCCAATCGACTTGCCTTTGAACGACTGGATCGAGGCGAGCCCATTGCTCACTATCCTCTTTGGTTGGGAATTGCCAGAAAACCTTCTTTAATTGCTTATTCAAGATTGGGTTTCTGAACTCAAAGATGTAATTGGCCATCAAAAAGACGTTGATAAAGTCAAAGACGAGTGAATATACTTGTTGAGAATCAACTCCAATACCAAGCATATACCCGATCAACAAGTTGTCTCTGAACACTCCAAAGTGGAAGAAAACTGGGATCGGATACCGAGGCACATGAGCAACTAAGTCATCTTCAGTTGGGTAGTTTCTCATAGACTTCTCACCTTCGCCAACATGTGGGAATTTCTGGATGGAGCTCTACGCAGTCATGTTCAAAAAGAAGAGAAGATACTGCAAAAACAAGCTTATACAGAGGTAGGAGCATTGACGCACCATAAGATTGGTCTTGTTTCGTGTGCATGAGAACCTGAAAATGAAGAGTAAGTAGACAACGGACCAAATATTGGCTTTAGCAACTAATGAAATGGTCAATAAGAAGATAATCATTGACTCCATGAACAGCTGCATGCCTTTATACCAACTGATCTTGTATTTTCTATCAACTGCCTCTTTGAGGATTGCCAACAGCGCATTTATTTTGTGTTGTTTCAGTACTGGCACTGTTTCGTAGTCCACGTCTTTATCTTGGATCATCTTTCTTGCTTGATCGTCCATGTGCAGATCACTAGAACCACAGTCAAGTTGAACTGAGAATTTGACAGTGTGCACGATTCTCAAACCGACCTTCAGTGGCACAAAATCACCGTATAAAGTTTTCTTGTACTTAGTCTTTTTACCATCGCCTGCTTCGTCAGCAAGTTATCCTCCCATGCCACGCATCATTTCTTCTTGAAGCCTTTGCACTCTAATCATTTCTTCATGCGATTGATTTTGCATAAGCTTTTTCAAATCAGTGAAATCATTTCTGAAGTAGTGTCTTCTATATCTCTCGATATCATAAGTTGGATTGAGGTGGTCCCAGTCATAACGAATAGCTTCACGACGTTGGTCCAATTCGACAAACTTTTACAGCTTGAAGTGCGTGCATCCAAACCTATTCATCAACCAATTAATTGCAAATCGCTCAATGGCCAGGCCTAGAATCATCAATCCGAGCATTTTAATCTCATCACTCTCAATGTACACACCCGTGTAGAAAAGGAAAAGTATGGCTTCATTCAATTATTAGTGTTGTTTAACTGAAAGGTCCATTTTTCTGATCTTGTCTATAAGTGGTGTTGGGTATTGCAAAAGTGAGGCGATGATAAGCAATCCAAACATGTAGCGCCATGTCTTCTTTCTCATTGCAAGGTACTCATAAAAGGCTTCTTTCTTATATCTCTTGGTGATAATACGCGCCATTTGGACATCACATTGTGATTGAACAGCAGCAACTTTCTGAATATTCTCAGCTCTGCGTCCAACTCTGATCGTGACATTAAAGAAGAGAGTTATAAGCAAGAAGATGTTGAAGCAGTTAAAGAGATTGACCTTCATGTAGAAGCAAACGTAAACGTAGCAGAAGGAGACGAGCGCATTGGCGTACTTGGCCAAGACATCCATAATAAACCAGTAGTCAATCCATCTGTACACAATGAATGGAAGGGTGAAGCGAACGCCCTCATAGAAGTCAATCAAGTCTTGCTAGTAGTATTGCTTTTTCTTCTTGTATATCGATTATTAATGTTCTTCACCATCTTCATCTTCACTTGATTTGCTATCATCTTCATCTAAGTCAATTTCTTTACTAGCCTTTTTGCCGACTCTGTACTCGAATAACTTTTTGTAGTCTGCATCGCCGAAGTCTTGATCCTCCGATGCCTGCTTGATCTTTGTGCTGAAGTGATCGGTCAGGTATATGGAAGCAAGGAAGAAAGTGATCATGGTTATCATTCGGTTTCTCAGTTAAGCAACTTCGATATTATAGATTTTTTCTACTCGCGCAGTTTCTGTCTTTTTGCTCAATTTATCCTCATCTAAATCCAAACTGCTTGCCTTAAAACCAACAATTTAGAGCCAGTTTTTGACTTGGAACCATTCTGGGTCATTGTCAATTTAGTGTCCATAAGCAAGAACAATAGTATTTGCCAATATGACAAGGAATGAGTATACCTTGATAATGTTGGATACCCAATATTGCAACTTAAGTTCCTTAACCTTTGTGCTCCCCTTGACCATGAAAGACAAATTGATCAGGTTTAATGCAAGGAAAAACCATGTTATGATACTTGGCTGAACAAGTCCTTGAGCTAAGACGAGAGAGACGATAATTAGATAATTGAAGATGCCAAAGAAAATTCGGCTGACACGCGCTGCGTAGTAACCTAATTTTCCCGATTTCTCCTAAAGAACTCTTTTAGCTTCTAGTCTCATTTTTTACTCGGTGAGTTTTTCTTCAGTGTACATAACATTGATATCAACTAAGATTCTCATGAGTAGAACATTACTCCATTCCTCAAAATGTGGTGCAAGTCTGAAATACAAGGCCTCACCTTCCTTAATATGGAAAGGATCAGACATGGGATTACTCGGCACATGATATGAATATGGGAACATATTCCACCAATAGAGGTCTTCAATCTACTTCGTATTGTCTGTTCTCATGTAAATTTGATAATGCAAACTATAGAAGTATTAGCCAATGATGAATATGGCGCTGAAGAAGATGAGAATCCTGCCCGTCCTTCGATAAACTCCTTCATAGGCTGTGTAAATGGCGAAGAAGGCCATGTATCCTAAATTGTTGATGCAATTTAGACTCAGCACGCCTTTCACAAAGAGTAATATCAGGATAACAACATGAGCCCAACGGCAGGCAAGGAACACCCAAATGAAGAATACTGACTTGTCCTTGATCTTTTATTTGAAAAATCGAATCATGCCACTTTCTTGCTTCTTGTTGTCAATTCTCTTCACGTAAATTGCTATCATCATGTAGAACATGAGTAGTGTCAATAGCATGAAGAATTACTCCATCATTGGATACGACATATTCAGTCGGAAGTACTTTCCGAACTCCAAGAAAAAGGTCGTGTTCCTTATCTTTGGCACTCTGCTGCTATAGATGAAGATGAACTCGAGCGAGAGAATTGGAATCATGAATACGAGACTGATGAAGAGTGTCGTATTAAAACTGAGAATGAACGATGCAATGGCCCAGCAAAGGCAGACGAGACCAGCAGAGGAGTGGTACATATAAGCGAGTATTACCATGAAAAGCTGAGCTGCAAACATGATCAATATGGGCAGTTTGCTCGTGTCTCTCCTCGCCTTCTTAGTCACATTGCCTGAATCGTATCTTTTGCCTTACATTTTGATCAGATCCTTCTCCACACTCTACTCCATCATCTTTTTAACCTTTTTGGAGTCTTTTGAATTGGCAATCGAAATTAACTTCATTTCATCTGAGTCCTCCTTTTCGCGCACCTTAATGTATGCCATAAACCGGAGTGCTGCGGAGACGAATTTACCTGGTGCTTTGTCCCTAATCTCATACCATTTGCAAGTTTTCCAGGCTTGAACGCAATAAGTTCCAGTAAACAAGCAGATGAATTTGCCAAGAGCCGAAATGCTGATATTTTTAACGTCTCTGAGCACTTCAATGGATTGAATTTCACCAAATAATATCTGATAAAAAGTATTACGCCAATTCTTGTCGGTTTGTTCCTCATTGTGCAATGCATGGTTGACAGTCTCAATATTGACGAAAATGTCTACGCACCACTTTGCGATAAAGATGAACTGTACCCAGTACATTACGTTGAACGTGTATGTTCGGTAGAACCTTGAGTACTTCTTCCTGAGATCAAACATGGCGCCGAGGCCAAGAATCATGAGCATGCCTGGAACGCACGAGAGTGAGTTGTAAGTGACGGACTCGAGGAAAACGCAGAAAAGCGAAATCATGAAAAAGTATTGATTGAACTTGTAGAACTTGTTGCTGCCTACAACGTTTGTTTTGATCAACTTCCTGAGGCGCTTCAATTCTTCCTCATCATCCTTCTATCTTTGTTCCTTCTCGTCTTCAATCTGTATTTTCTTTCTCATTCTAAGGGACACTCCAAGTTTCATCTGTTTCAGTTCCTCGTCTTCCGCATCTGAGTCACTCTCCTCATCAGGAGGATCGATCAGTCTTATGTAGGTTTTGAAATCTTAACGGGTTACTCTCGTCAGATTCATAATTCTCAAATGCTTGATGATCGAGAAGGTTGTTAGGATGATGATGCAAATGAGCACGAGGATCTCGATGTCGTAACTTGCAATGGTGGACAACTCGCCAAGTGTGAAAGTTTTCGGCGAAATAATTGGCTCATCCAATGCCTCTCTTGTCCAGTCGAAACTGAATCCAAGCATGAGAAGTTTATCGACGACCTTTTTGTAGTCTTTAGCTGGGAACTTGTGGACTTCGTCACCGAAATACTTTTTTTGTTGGATCACTTTGAACACGGTGACAATGGTGCCCCAAACCAAGATAATGGTCATGAACAGCAAGTTCCAGAGATACCTGGTCTTGAGGTCCTTGGTCTGGGAATGGAACAGCGTGACCGACAGCAGCATGTAGAAGATGGCGTTTGTCGACGGGTGCACGTACGCCATCACACCCAATACGAGGAAAAAGTACACCTCGATCATGTTCTGGAAGAAGTTTGTAAACTTTTGGCAGCAGCCGCGAGGCTCCCAGATCAGGTACTCGTCGCCTGCCGGCTCGTTATCGTTCGCAAGCTCTTGCTCCACCTCCTTCATGACGGCAGCTTTTGAGAATGGATCCATCTCCTCATTCTTCGCGTCGTCGTCGGCTTCATTAGCCTCCTCCTCCTTGATGTGGTCTTTTAGTCTAGTGATCATATCGTTGATCTGCTAAAGTTTGGCTGACTTGGTCATGCCATTGTCGAAGAACTCCCTGACTTCGGACGTGTATGGGTCCGAGAAGTCGAATTCCTCGGGAGAATTTGGATTGCGCGTCTCATAGAGCGTTGTCAATACTTGTTGTGCTTCGGTGATGACGGCCGCCTGCTCCTGGTTGTCGTCGCCAGGTGCCGCCGGACCGCCGCCCTCGAGCTGGTAGTGATCAGATAGCGAGCTCTCTGATGTCATAACTCT
>Ga0256413_1000119_pt1 | contig 10907 bp, 9 predicted proteins | sample WCR_77metaT_FD_190054 | JGI IMG/M metagenome (GOLD analysis project Ga0256413, IMG submission 190054) | Metatranscriptome of seawater microbial communities from Monterey Bay, California, United States - WCR_77 (Metagenome Metatranscriptome) | ecosystem: Environmental > Aquatic > Marine > Coastal ... | reverse complement strand
TCCATACTTGCGCTTTGTTGCCCAACTGTAAGTGCCATTGCGTATAAATCTTTACTCATTTTTCACCTCGGTGATAAACATTTGAAACCATCTTAGCACTCTTTTAGTAAGAGTGCTAACTTGAATTTAAAACTTTTTTGAATCATAAATCAAGTGGTTTTTTTAGTGTTAAGTCAGTCTACACTAAGCGACTGAATAACCTATGAATTGATTTAGCCAAAGCAAAGATTAATCTTTTTGCTTTGGCTTTTTTATAATTTTAAACTTAAAACATGACAGTTTTAAGAATTATATTAGGGTCTGTTGACCTTTGCGGATTATAATTTGTTCAAACTAGGGGCGGTTTAATCGCGGCGCGAGGTTTGTAACCTAGTGGGCTAAGTCAAAACCGAGCAACAAAGAGTAAATCGCCCCTAGACAGAACCCGAAGGGCAGCGCCTGTTTGGCATTGATGCTGCGTTATCGCCTATTTATGGGGAATAACCACACCACATAGGCTCTGCCTTGCCTAAGTACCAAACAGACTGCTGCAAATTTAACTTTGAAAGGTCAACAGACCCTACACCTTATCGGGTTCTATTTCTGAGATGTAACGGTTAACCGATAAGTAAGAACCAATAAAGCCTAAGCTAGTGGCCAACAATACCAACGCGCCAAATTCATTAAGGCTAAGCCCTATTAGCGTAAAGCTGGTTTGATATACCCCTGCAACACTGCTTACCGCAGCAGATAGCCACCACATCATTAATGCTACACAAATAAAGGCAAACAATCCGCCTATCACGCCATACCAAATGCCAGTCCATAAAAAGGGGGCATGAATAAAGGTATTAGTTGCCCCTACGAGCTTCATTACCTGTATTTCTTCTTTTTTATCCATAATAGATAAACGAATTGTGTTGCCTATAATAGGCGTCACTGAGGTAAGTAATAATAGCGCAATCGTAATTACACTTTCTTTTAACAAACTGAGTAATGCATTTAAACGTTCAAGCCAAGCAATATCAAGCTTACCAAAATCAACTTCGCGTTCACCTTCAAGTTTTTTAAGCAATAGCTTAGCCGCATTAGGTTGGCTATGTCGCTGGGTTGGTGTAACTAAAACTACATTCGGTAACGGGTTACTATCTAGGTATTCTAAAGCCTGACCAAACCCAGACATTTCTTTGAATTCATCCAAAGCCTCAGTGCGAGAAATAAAAGTCACACTTTGTATTTCAGGATATAGCGCTAAGCGTTTAACTAAAGTTTGCGTTTCTTGCTCACTCATATCCTCTTTTACAAACAAGGATATTTCGCTGGCTTGCTCAAAACCACTGCTCACTTGCTGCACATTTTTAACCACTAAGTATAACGTTGCGGGCAAGGTTAAACTCAAACCCAGAACAGCAATGGTCATCATAGAGGCTAATGGCGTGCGCCACATTTCCCCAAGACTGTACACACCTTGGCGAAAAATATTAATAATGAAAAAGTAACCGCCAGAGAATACGGATTTTTTTTGTTTATCATTACTATTTTGACGGCTTTTGAACAGTAAACTCATAATACACCCTCAGCCAGTGGATCTTGGCTCATCCGGCCATCATGAAGCGTTAAGCTACGATACTTCATTCGTGATACTAACCCCAAGTCATGGGTGGCAATTAAAACCGTGGTGCCATGCTTATTAAAATCTTCGAACAGGCGTAATATTTCCATCGATAACTCAGGATCAAGGTTACCGGTAGGTTCATCAGCTAATAGTATAGGAGGAGAATTAACAATGGCTCGTGCAATCCCTACACGTTGCTGCTCACCGCCAGAGAGCGTGGAGGGATGACAGCGTACTTTATCTAACAAGCCCACTTTATCGAGCGCGCCATGCACACGCTTGGCAATTTGCTTGTGGTGAGTCCCTTCAATAATTAAGGGCAAAGCAACGTTATCGAACACCGTGTATCGTTCTAATAGACGATGATTTTGAAAAATAATACCAATGTCGCGGCGTGCATACGGAATTTGTCGTGAATTTAACTTATTTAAATCCACGCCATTGATAAACACATTGCCCGCAGAAGGGCGTTCCATCAAGCTAATAAGCTTTAAAAGTGTACTTTTACCGGCACCACTGTGGCCCGTTAAAAAAGCCAGTTCGCCTGGTTTTATATGAAAACTCACTTTTTCAAGCGCGCGATGCCCACCGGCATAGGTTTTACTTACTTGCTGAAAATTTATCATTTTTTTATTATGCCAACCTCATTAAACGTTCTAACGCAATTGGTATTCCTTGCAATTAAAAAGGGAGCAGGCTCCCTTTTGGTAAATTAAACGTCGTCCTCATCTTGGCTAAATAGCGCGTCAATAAAGTCATCGCTCTTGAAGGTGCGTAAATCATCAATACTTTCACCTACACCAATGTAACGAATAGGAATATTAAACTTATCAGCAACAGCAAAAATAACCCCGCCTTTAGCGGTGCCATCAAGCTTTGATAGTGTGATACCCGTTAGACCTACACATTGGTTAAATAAGTTTACTTGGCTAATAGCATTTTGGCCTGTGCCAGCATCAATTGTCAGCATCACTTCATGCGGTGCATCTGGGTCTACTTTTTTCACCACACGGGCTATTTTTTCAAGCTCTTGCATTAAGTTATCTTTATTTTGCAAGCGCCCTGCTGTATCGGCAATTAACACATCAACATTACGCGCTTTAGCGGCTTGAAAGGCATCAAATACCACTGAGGCGCTATCAGCACCAGTGTGCTGAGCTATAACAGGAATACTATTACGCTCACCCCAAACTTGAAGCTGCTCTACTGCTGCGGCTCTAAATGTATCACCGGCAGCAAGCATGACCGACTTACCTTGATTTTGGAATTGCTTGGCCATTTTACCAATGGTGGTGGTTTTACCTACGCCGTTTACACCTACCATAAGGATAACGAAAGGTTTTTTGTCTGCTGGTATTTCTAAAGGCTGCTCTGCTGTTTTCAGCATAGTTGCCATTTCTTGCTTCATTAATTCATAAAGCGCATCACCATCTTTAAGCTGCTTGCGATCAGCGGCGTCGGTCAGGCTATCGATTAGCTTCATGGTGGTATCAACACCAAGATCGGCAGTGAGTAACTGAGTCTCTAATTCTTCAAATAATTCATCGTCAATTTTTTTACCGCTGAAAATTGAGGCAAAGCCAGAACCAATATTAACGCGTGTTTTCAGTAAGCCTTTTTTAAGTCGAGAGAAAAAACCTTCTTTTTTAGGTTTTTCCGCTTTTATAGCTTCTTCCTTTGCAAGCTCTGCGGTCAGTCGCTCTTGCTCTAGGCGTTCAGACTCCTCTTCAGCAGCCAGACGCTCTTGTTCTAAACGCTCGTTCTCAGCTTGCTCTGCTGCAATACGCTGTTGTTCTAAACGCTCATTCTCAGCTTGCTCTGCTGCAATGCGCTGTTGTTCTAAACGCTCATTCTCAGCTTGTTCTGCTGCAATACGTTGTTGTTCTAAACGCTCGTTCTCAGCTTGTTCTGCTGCAATACGTTGTTGTTCTAAACGCTCGTTATCAGCTTGCTCTGCTGCAATGCGCTGTTGTTTTAAACGCTCATTCTCAGCTTGTTCTGCTGCAATGCGCTGTTGTTCTAAACGCTCGTTCTCAGCTTTTTCTGCTGCAATGCGCTCTTGCTCTAACTGCATTTGCGCTTCTTGTTCTGCTAAACGTTTGGCTTGCTCTTGTCTTTGTTGCTCTGCATCTGCCTGCTGTTTAGCTAATAGCTCTGCGTTAGCGTGTTCAATCGCTTGTTTTTCTTCTGCCGCTGCACGCTGTGCTTGCGCCTGCTTCTCTTGCTCTAAACGCTCTGCCTCAGCTTGCTCTGCCGCTAAACGTTCTTGCTCAGCTTTTTCAGCTTGCTCTTGTGCTAAACGATCTTGTTCAGCTGCAATTCGGGCTTGTTCTATACGTTCGGCTTCAGCTTCAGCTTGCAAACGCTCTGCCTCGACTTTCTCTGCTGCTAAGCGCTCCTGTTCGGCTTTTTCTGCCTGCTCGTTTGCCAATGCTTGTTGTTTATCAGCTTCTGCTTGTTTTTTATCTGACTTGCCAAAACCGAGCCACGACATGAATTTACTTTTTTTTGCCATACTTGCTAATAACCACTTATAAAAATCTGATAAACTAACGATAATGATAGCGTGCTTTTAAGCCTGAATAATTGCTTTTTAGCAACACGTTATCCTCGAGGGTGCATAATAGTAACACTTTTAGCGCAGTTGAAAAATGACACGCCGTGATATGATTGCAATATTATCTGAGCTAGATCATAGATACCAATTTTTAGTGAGTTAAATGAGAAAAAAAATCACACCAAATAACACCACCCATAAATCAGTCGATGGCGTTATTAGAATCATTAGCGGCCAATTTCGCGGTCGAAAACTGCCAGTAAAAGACGTTCAAGGCTTGCGCCCTACAACCGACAGAATAAAAGAAACAGTATTTAATTGGTTAATGCACGATACCCGCGATGCGCGCACTCTCGATTGCTTTGCCGGTTCCGGAGGTTTAGGGTTCGAAGCGCTATCTCGCTTTGCTAAAAACACCACATTTTTAGAGCTTGATCCGTTAGCAGCAAAACAGCTAACGCAAAATGTTGCCACCCTTAATGCGCAAAATGCACAGGTACTCAATACTAATACCCTGACCTTTCTTGAAAGCAAAAACACCAATGACACATTTAATTTAGTTTTTATTGACCCGCCATTTCGCAAAAATTTAGCCCAATCATGCTGTAATTTATTAGAAAATAATCAATGGCTCGACCCTGACGCACTAATATATGTTGAAGTAGAAACCGAGTTAACTTCGTTCAAAGCACCTAATAACTGGTTGTTAATAAAAGAGAAAAAAGCTGGTCAAGTTTTTTGCAGGCTATACCAACGGCATGTAAATTAACACTGTTTTAGCGGTCGGGTTTCTGTTAATATTATCCTTTACATGTGGTGTTGCTTCGGATTACAATACCGCACCATTTTTGAACCACTTGATCAATGTTTGATCAACTTGAGCAACGCTCATAATTTAGGTAGGTGAATTTTTAATGCCAGTAATTAAAGTAAGAGAGAACGAACCGTTTGACGTAGCACTTCGTCGCTTCAAGCGTTCATGTGAAAAAGCAGGTATCCTTTCAGAAGTTCGTCGTCGCGAGCACTATGAAAAACCAACAGCTGAGCGTAAGCGTAAAAAAGCAGCTGCTGTTAAACGTCACATGAAAAAACTTTCTCGTGATAACGCTCGTCGCGTTAAATTATACTAATATATTAGGTCTTGTATAAATGAGCCTTTTAATAACGCTAAAAGATGCGCAAAAAGATGCGATGAGAGCTAAAGACAAACAACGTCTTAATCCTATTCGCATGGTACTTGCTGCAATCAAGCAACGTGAAATTGACGAGCAAATAACACTAGACGACGCAGGTATTACCTCCGTTATAGTGAAGCTTGTTAAACAACGTCGCGACTCTTACACTCAGTACAAAGATGCTGGGCGTGATGATTTAGCTGAAATTGAAGCCAATGAGATTACAGCACTTGAAGCTTTTTTACCTCAACAATTGAGTGAAGAAGAAATCATTGCTCTCATTGACGCGGCTATTGCTGATACTAATGCAGCAGGTATGCAAGACATGGGTAAAGTAATGGGTATAATCAAAAGCAAAGCCGAAGGTCGTGCCGATATGGGCAAAATCTCAGGTTTAATTAAGCAACGATTAACTGCCTAATACTCCCACATACATTAAGTATGATTGAAGTAAACCGAGCCTTGAGCTCGGTTTCTTCGTTTAGAGCACTTCAAAAAAATATGCATTTGTGTTCCAATCTCTGCGTATTATAATTCGCTTTTAACACTTTTATATTTACCTTAGGGCTGTACTTTAAACAATGGCTGGAAAGATCCCACGCAACTTTATCGATGATTTATTGGCACGAACCGATATTGTCGACCTGATTGACTCAAAGGTAGGGTTGAAAAAAGCGGGCAAAGACTATCAAGCTTGCTGTCCTTTTCACAATGAAAAATCGCCTTCGTTTACTGTATCGCAAGATAAACAGTTTTATCATTGCTTTGGCTGTGGCGCTAACGGCAATGCTATTTCTTTTGTTATGGAATATGACAAACTTGAGTTTGTTGATGCAATTGAAGAGCTAGCCAGTTTACTTAACCTAGATGTTCCTCGCGAACAAGGAAGTAGTAATGGCCCAGAACGCACCGCAGCACAAAAACGTTCAGACTACGATTTAATGCTCCATGCAGCGCGTTTTTATCAACACCAGTTAAAACATCATAGTAATTCTGAAACAGTCATAGACTATGTAAAAGGTCGCGGCTTAAGCGGCGCAACAGTTAAAAAGTTTATGATGGGCTATGCGCCCAGCGAATGGGAAGGCCTCTGCCAACAGCTTGGACGTAATCAAGAACAAAAAGAGCAATTAGTTGAGCTGAAGCTCGCATCTGAAAAAACGCCAGGTAAGCAATTCGATTTTTTCCGTGATCGTTTAATGTTTCCTATTCGTGATAAACGCGGTCGCGTAATTGCTTTTGGTGGCCGTGTAATGCAAGCAGATCAGGGGCCAAAATATTTAAACTCTCCTGAAACACGAATATTCCACAAAGGCTTTGAACTTTATGGGCTTTATGAAGCAAAACAAGCACATAAAAGACTCGATCATGTACTTATAGTAGAAGGTTATATGGACGTCGTTGCGCTGGCTGAACAAGGCATAGAATACGCAGTTGCCGCACTCGGCACAGCGACAACCAGCGAGCATATGCACACCTTATTTAGAACCACTGACAAAGTTATTTGTTGCTACGACGGTGACCGTGCAGGTAAAGATGCCGCGTGGCGCGCACTGGAAAATGCACTTCCTTACTTAAACGATGGCAAAGCACTGCATTTTGTATTTTTACCCGATGGTGAAGACCCTGATTCACTCGTTCAACAAGAAGGTAAAGAGGCTTTTGAGCAGCGGCTAGAAAACGCCGATGACTTCACTAAAGTGCTGTTTAATAAACTAAGTAAAGAGATTGATTTAACGCTCGATTCCGGTAAGGCTAAGTTACTCAGTGCAGCACTGCCATTAATTGAAAAAATCCCAAGTGAGTTCTATCAAGAAAATATCTTGGAGCAACTTGGCAGATTAATTGGTCGCACCCGTGAGCAACTCAATAATCACTTAAAAACACCAAAACAGCAGCAGGCAATTGAACGTAAATTTAAAATTACACCGATGCGCCAAGCGATAGGCATTTTAGTTCAGCACCCTAATTTGGCAAAAAGCGTGCCCTACTTGCCTGATTTAGCACAAATGAATATTGCAGGAATCGGCTTGTTATTACGCCTACAACATCAAGCGTTACAAAAAGATGGCATTACCACTGCACAAATTCTCGAATCATTTAGAGACACTGATGACTATGAGCCATTAACTAAGTTGGCTACATGGCAACATCAAATAGATGAAGAGCGTTTAGAGACTGTTTTTCAAAATACTTTTAAATTTATTGAAGATCAGTGTTTAAATTATCGACTAGAGACCCTATTAATAAAAGACAAGACACAGGGCTTAAATAGCGATGAACGACTAGAATGTCATTTGCTAATGACAGCGTTAAAAACGACTAATAGTTAGGGTCTGTTTATCTTTCGAGGTTAAGTTTACAGCAGTGTGTTTGGTATTTAGACAAGGCAGAGCCTATGTAGTGTGGTTATTCCACATAAATAGGCGATAACGCAGCATAAATGCCAAACACGCGCTGCCCTTTGGGTTCGACCCAAAGGAGGTTTACTCTTTGTTGCTCGGTTTTTACTTAGCCCACTAGGTTACAAACCTCACGCCGCGATTAAACCACCCTTGGATTGAATAAACTTTAATCCTGAAAGACCAACAGACCCTAGTCAGATTTGATTTAGGCTGTTATACTGTGCTATTCACTGCGTCACATTATTCTGGTTAGCCTTTGAGCAAACTCCATGATGGCGCCTGTTGTATCAACTTATCAGAGTGGAAGAAACAATCTCTATGGATCCAACTCCTCAGTCACAATTAAAACTTCTGATTCAAAAAGGTAAAGAGCAAGGTTACTTAACTTTTGCAGAAGTTAATGATCACCTTCCACAAGATATTATCGACTCAGATCAAGTAGAAGATATCATTAGCATGATTAATGACATGGGTATCAAGGTTAGCGAAAACGCGCCTGATGCTGATGAATTAATGATGCAAGAAACCACGACAGACGAAGACGCAGCGGAAGCTGCCGCTGCAGCCCTTGCTACTGTAGAAAAAGAAATCGGCCGTACAACAGACCCTGTTCGCATGTACATGCGTGAAATGGGTACTGTTGAACTTCTTACCCGTGAAGGCGAAATTGTTATCGCTAAACGTATTGAAGAAGGCATTAACCAAGTACAGATTTCGGTTGCTGAATACCCAGAAGCGATCACTTACCTACTTGAACAGTGGGATAAGTTTGAAGCAGAAGAGATGCGCCTTAGCGACATTATCTCTGGCTTTTTCGATCCTGATGCAGACGAAGCACCACCAATTGCTGCCACTAACATTGGTTCTGAATTAAGCGAAAAACAGCTTGATGACAGCGACGATGATGATGACAGCGATGATGAAGACGAAGAAGAAGTAGATACAGGTCCAGATCCTGAAGAAGCGCGCATCCATTTCGAAAACTTACGTGATTTATACACTAAAGCACGTGAAACATTCGATAAAAAAGGTCGCTCTCATCCAGAATCTCAAGCCGCTATTTTAGAAATTGGTGAGTTGTTCAGAACCTTTAAACTTGTGCCTAAGCAATTTGACCGCATGGTTAATAACATGCGTGAAATGATGGACCGAGTTCGCGTTCAAGAACGTCTTATCATGAAGCATGCAGTACAAGTTTCAAAGCTTCCAAAGAAAACCTTTGTTAAGCACTTTGCAAACAACGAAACTGACACAGCATGGCTTGATATTGAAATTGCAGCTAACGAAAAGCATTCAGCTAAACTTGAAGAAGTGAAGCCTGAAATACTTCGTTGTATTAGCAAACTTTCTTCAATGGAAGAAAGCACTGGCTTAAGCATTGAACGTATTAAAGATATAAACCGTCGCATGAGTATTGGTGAAGCGAAAGCGCGCCGTGCTAAAAAAGAGATGGTAGAAGCGAACTTACGTCTGGTAATTTCAATCGCTAAAAAATACACCAACCGTGGTTTACAGTTCTTGGATTTAATTCAAGAAGGTAATATTGGTTTGATGAAAGCGGTTGATAAGTTTGAATACCGTCGTGGTTATAAGTTCTCAACTTATGCTACGTGGTGGATCCGCCAAGCAATTACTCGCTCTATTGCTGACCAAGCAAGAACGATCCGTATTCCAGTACATATGATTGAAACGATCAATAAATTGAACCGTATTTCACGTCAAATGTTACAAGAAATGGGTCGTGAGCCAAATCCAGAAGAATTAGCTGAACGCATGATGATGCCTGAGGATAAAATCCGTAAGGTACTTAAGATTGCAAAAGAGCCAATTTCAATGGAAACACCGATTGGTGATGATGAAGATTCGCACTTAGGCGACTTCATTGAAGATACTACTATTGATTCGCCTATCGATTCGGCAACAATGGAGTCTCTTCGTGGCGCAACTAACGATGTGCTCGCTGGCTTAACTGCCCGTGAAGCGAAAGTACTGCGTATGCGTTTTGGTATTGATATGAATACCGACCACACGTTGGAAGAAGTAGGTAAGCAGTTTGATGTAACACGTGAGCGTATTCGTCAAATTGAAGCGAAGGCACTACGTAAATTACGTCACCCTTCTCGCTCTGATTTACTGAAAAGCTTTTTAGACGCTAAATAATCTAGCGTTACATTATGAGTTAACTCAAAAGGCCGCTGTAGCGGCCTTTTTTCTATTTCAAGGAAATAAACATGGCTTGGATCCAAATCCGTATCAATGCCAATGCTGCAACCGCAGATGCAGTTAGTGACTTATTAATGGAAGCTGGTAGTGCTTCTGTTACTTTTATTGATGCTAAAGACACCCCTATTTACGAACCCAAAATTGGCACTGTCGTTTTTTGGGCTGATACCACCGTAATTGGTCTGTTCGAAGCTAATCACGATATGAACGCCGTGGTTGCGTTATTAAAGCGCCATGATGAGCTCAAAGACAATTTAGTTTACAAAATCGAGCAACTCGAAGACAAAGATTGGGAACGTGAATGGATGGATAACTTCCACCCTATTCAATTTGGCGAAAAACTATGGATTTGCCCTAGCTGGCGCGATATTCCAGACCCTGACGCAGTCAATGTACTACTTGATCCAGGCCTTGCATTTGGTACTGGCACGCACGCCACCACCGCGCTGTGTTTAAAGTGGCTTGAAAGCCAAGACTTAAGCGGCAAAACAGTAGTCGATTTTGGTTGTGGTTCAGGCATATTAGGCATTGCAGCAATTAAACTAGGTGCAGAGCGCATGATAGGGATAGACATTGACCCGCAAGCGCTAGAAGCAAGCTTAGATAACGCTAACCGTAATGGCGTTGCTGACAAGCTTGAAGTTTATCTACCAGAAAACCAACCTGAATTTACAGCCGATATTGTTGTGGCAAATATTTTAGCGCAACCTCTGCGTGAGCTTCATAGTGTGATTTTAGGATTATTAAAACCAGGCGGTAAAATTGCCATGTCGGGCATTTTAGAAGAGCAAGCAAAATCGGTTGCCGATATATATGCGCCCTTTATTGAACTTGATGAGATTGCCATTGAAGGCGACTGGACCCGAGTCAGTGGCATTAAAAAAGCATAATAGTGCGTTTTTTCAAAGTTTAGAGTATTAACTCAAAAGTCGTTTCTAGAGCCTGTATTTAAC
>Ga0256413_1000115_pt1 | contig 10964 bp, 19 predicted proteins | sample WCR_77metaT_FD_190054 | JGI IMG/M metagenome (GOLD analysis project Ga0256413, IMG submission 190054) | Metatranscriptome of seawater microbial communities from Monterey Bay, California, United States - WCR_77 (Metagenome Metatranscriptome) | ecosystem: Environmental > Aquatic > Marine > Coastal... | reverse complement strand
TTGATTTTTAGATTGAAAGTTTATGTTTATAGTTTTGTGTTAATTTATAGTTTAGTTGTGAATTAACTGTAGGTTGATCAGAAGTCATCGTCAATCTTGCGGTCTCCGGTGATGATCTTCTGCTTCAATGAAGCAACATCCCAACCCTTGCGCTCCAACTTATCGAGCTGATCAAGTTTCTTCCTTTGCTGCGGATTGAGATGGTCGAGGTCAGGATGCATTGAGCCAGCCAAACTCGTGCCCGTCAACTGCTTGTACAGGTCAGGCTGCCGAATGATCTCTTGAATCATGCGATAACACTCCTCCTCGGCGATCAAGTTCTCCTCGTGCCTCATCATGTAGCAGCACTCGAACAATTTCATCAGTGCTTCCGGCCTCGTGACTTCATAGGTGAAACCCTACCAAGTGCTGAAAACGAAAGCAAGACGAACAGTAGCACTGAGTCCATAGACAAGAACGGCGTAGAAGGTCATCGGTGTGAAAGATGATAGGAACCCAGTTGCAACTTGCATGCCGAACAGAGTGAATGTAATTGGTGCCCAGTTGCCTTCTTCTCTCAAGATTTCATAGAATTCTCTAAGTTCTATATCATACAAACCTACTTCTTTACGATCTTTATTGATTTAATCGAAAATTTTCTAGTGTTTATCGTCAATTGGTACTCCAGTGTTATTCAATGAGCATGTCAATTCTTAGAGGATGTTATCATTTTCATCTTCTTTTTCCCATTCTTTGCTAACCCATCTTGGCGATTTTGATGGTTAATCTTTATCTTTTGCAACGGGGTAAATTGCTGGATTAAGAGTCATTCTAATGTCCCAAGTATTGTCGCAGAAATACGTCATTTTCATATCGTGAAGTAGGTCAGCGTCAGGGAGCTGCTACTCCTTAACTTCAACTGCAAAGTTACTCTGACCCAAAACTAAAGCAGGGTTGACCATCTGTGTCCAAATGACTGTCGAACTCAAACTCTTGTCCTTGATATTGCCACAATCAAGTTCTGCGAATTCTCGCAACTCCAACAATGTCAGACAATCAGTGATGTATTGATAATTAATAGTCCTGTTGTTCTTATAGTAAGCCTCCAAAGCAGATGGTGGCTGTTACCTCTCAAATCGATAGTATTACTGCAGTGAAATTCCGACTTCACCCTAGAATCTCGTCTCTTAGATGATCTTCTAATTCATTGCAGATTTACTCATAGGTGACATTGTCATTTTTGAGTCGGAGTGACGTCTCAAGATAGCATACTGAACTTGTTCAGGTTTGAAGTCACGCGTCTCCGTTTTTTTAGAGAAATTATTATCTGCCCACATTTCAGGGGTAAAATCTTCGAGGTAAGGATTTTCGTTGTAGTACAAGCGGTAAGGAAGCGATGATGGAATTTCGATATACTCTGGATCGTAAGAATCTGGGAATTTCTCTTTTTCTTAAACTTTATAACAATCCTCTATAATATTACCGGTAGTTGGTTTGTAACATATGGAAGTATTAACCTGTAAATTGAGCTCAAATTTACCTTGGATTACTGGATTGTAGTTTACAAGTGGACTTGCCGTACTGAAAATGTAGAATGGACCAATGAGTAAGAACAGCAGGACAGATCCAATCAGCACACCAAAGATGAACTTGTCTAGGCATTCAGTTGGTGAGCCAAGAGTCTTAATGGTATAGAATCTATTACCAGTCCATCCGATATAGAGTTCAAAGTGGTAGTAGAATAGTTGCCAGAACTAGAAGATATCAAGAGTGGTCTTACTGAAAGTGAAGTCAAGTAAGCATCTGATCTCGATTACGAATGGAATAGCATTGTAGACCTATGCAATGATCATACCAAGATCATTGTAGTACTGGAAAACTGAGCTTGCTTTCTTCAGTATTGGGAATCCATACGACAGCTGGAAGCTTGACACGACCAAATACAGTACAAAGAGCACATAGAGTATGCGAAGATATGGGTTCTCTTTGAATTGGTAGCAGCCGTAGAATTATTTCTGTTCTTCATTGCAAGCTGCTGTACCATAAAGCGCGAAGTTAGCTTTGATTGGAATGAGCCAGAAGCAGTATACGTGAGAGAAGATCAGTATCAACCAGTGGATGAGGAACTTGGTTTTCTACTGACTTGTGATCTTAGTTCGGCTATCCTCAATGTCATTGTCATCGTCACCGCCCATGTCGTTTAGGAAATCTTGAGCTGCTGATGAGTTCAAGTCCAAGTCAGATGTTTTCACTGTCTTAATTTTAACAGTCATGGACCTTTGAGTGGTGGTCCTTTTAAACATCTCCTCATTTGAGAAGAATGATTTCTTTTTGGTAGAATCATCATCAGTTTTAAAAGCCTTCTCTTCAATTTTTTTGGTGTCACTTCTGTTTGCATACCTTTCAATAATGATGATGGTGATTATGAACAGCACCATGATAGCCATTTCAAACAAGAAAAGTACTGATTGACCTTTATGGTAATCGAACTTTGCCTGTGAGAATGAGTAACTATCAAAGTAAATGAAAATGTACACTGCAATTATTGCAAGAATTGTTGTCGTTGTTCCATAGAGATCGTAACCTGGCTTCTGCACTTTCAGACTTGGGAAAATTCTATCAAAGTAATCGTTGCGTTCAAAAATACCAGGTTTGTACATATTTCTATCCTGGATTGAATCATACTTTTCCTTCATTTCCTCCATAGTATCTCCAGTGGTAATGACATCCCAGTTTTCTTGCAGGGTTTTTTCATCCTTGAATTGTTGTGGGGTCATGAATTTTGGTTGAACACTTGGTCTCATACCTTCTACGAAGATGAGGCTGTCGGTTTCAAACGATTTTTGAATGACATTACCTTTGATTAGATCATCAGTATTGGACTTTTTACCTTGGGAATCTAAATCAAATCGCGAAGATGTCTTGATAATGCTGTTAGAAATCTCCTTGAATAGAGCATGCTGTTAATCTTTGAGAGTGATATCTGTTGGATACTTTTGGTCGTACTCGTATTAAACAAGTTTTTGAATGACTTCTGGGCTTTTGAGCTGACTTGTGCTATAATTGTCTTGGATGATGTGCTGGTAGTCAACATTTTGCTTAATATCCAAGGCCGACATTTTACTGACCTCTTCCTCAATGCGTTTCATTTCAAAGTTCATGAATTCGTCCTTGCGAACTTGTTACTCCCGAGCAGATTCGAAGTACCTTGCCATGCACATGTTTTGAAGTTCCACCTTTCTAGCTTTGACAGCTTCTTCGTCACCCTTCTAAAGGTTTCTCTCAATGGCATCAAGAACTGGCTCAACATCTTCTTCAGTACGATCGTGGAGGCCAATCAATTGCAGTTTTATTTCATGCAACATTAAGAAGCATAAGATCATCACCTCAGGTAACATATACATTATTAATGTACCTAACTCATCGAAATCGTAGATTCCAAGCTTAATGAATGCAGAATTTTATACAAAAGCTTCAGATTGCAAAATAAAGGAGAAGAAATCTAAGTTTAAGATGAATTTGAATCCAAGGATGATCTCAGTATAGTATCTGATGAAAAGCCAGAACTGTTTACCTGGGCGTCTCTCTTCGAGGAGTGCCCAACCGAAGACGGCAATTGGATATGGCAAACTGATGAAACCAGCATTCATGTACATGCTGAATATCATAGAGAAGTATATGATACTCTGCGATTGTGAGATCAAAATGTAGAAGAAAGTCTCAATCAAATGAAGCATCATGGGAAGTGATCGTGTGAAGTCCCAACTCATCTTTAGCTAGTTCAATTTGATTTTCTTATCGAATTTTGTCAGGTCTAAAAGTGACTGACTCTTATCCCTATTGATCTTCATCAACATAGCAAGGTCTCTGTTACCTTCTAAATTGTCGTAGTGCTGATTGATGAGCTCCTCGGCTTCGGTAGTCATCAAAGCTTCCAATTCTGTTGGTACTGCCACACTACCTTCAGCAAGTTTTTACTTAATGTATTCTAGTTCTAACCTTTGATTCTTGAACATGATTTTCTCGACAAAAGTGTTCTATAACCATAAGTAAAACTTGACACATACTCTCTACTTTGTCATCTTTGATTGAACGAAGTCATAAGCAAGTTTTTTAAGGAGGTATTCGCGATCTTCTGGAGCAATTCTTAATTTTTCTCTAGTAAGATGTTCTTTAACGAATGCATCTTCCTCTTCTTCCGATTATTCGCTTTTGTTATCTTCTTCTTACTCAGCAAATTTAACACCTTTATCAGATTTAGATTGTTTCTTCAATTCTAATTCTTTTTGTTTGTCAGGATTTTAAATGGCACCTGACTCAATGAACGTTGAGGGACCTCGCTCGTTGTTAAGTGTAGTTCTCGTGAACTATCTCCACCTGAAAATCTTTTCTTTAAGTTTTTCAACAGTGGCGAGTGTTTACTCCCTCTTGCGTTGAATATTGAGAATCTTTCTAATCTTATAGTTGTTGATGACGTATGTGATTGACTTGGCCTTGAGTTCACTGAGTTCCATTAGTAAGTCCATGCTTCCACCATGTTGAGTAACATACTTCAAGTAACCAGCAGAACTGAATATCTCACTTTGAAGAATAATGACAGCAATAATGAAACAATTCATAAACTGGAAGTAAAATGCTTTCCAATCCAGTACAAAATGAGGGCAATTGCCTTGAATTGGATTGCCACTTTAGTCCACCACAGGTTGACCATTGTCTTAGAATCTCCTGCATTCAATGTAATGCTCGTATGTCAGATCTCCAAGATCATTTGGCTTTTTACCATCATAAGTTTGATGACCTGGGTCGAAGGCCCAAATTTTTCTGAAACCAAATTTTCTTAGACTATCGAGGCTCTTATTTCCTGGCATGACAGCTGGCATTTGGAAGAGAATTTGAATGGTCGTATCAATCAATGCATAAAATAGTAAATTTTGCTACATTATTTTGATCATGGACCATTGTTGCTTGGCAAGGCTATCGCGATCAGTTTTCTTGAGTTGAGCATTCTTCTTTTGGAACTGTTTCTCGAGTTTGTATTTTTTCTTGGACAGTTCCATCTCCTATTTGATAAGTTCTGCAATTTGGTCACCACTAATTTTTCTGTACTTTTTAACTAGCAAAAGGACGAGAAGTTCGATTTCATCAACTGCAACTTTTTCAGCATTCAGCAAATTTTGAGTGTGATAGCTAAATTCAGAAATGTCCATTTGTCTTGAAACCATAAGTTAACGTTCTAGGTCATCAACTTCGGTTCCGTTCAATTTCAAGCAACGATCAAGATGCCTGTTCCAATGCTTTTAAGTTTCCGCAAAGTCAACATCTGCATCCAGTCCCATTTTCTATTTCAGAATATCTACGATTTATTATCTAACAGTTGTTTACTTGAGCTTATCTTTAATATCCTCAATTTCATTGTCGAGATCTTCGATTTCCTTTCCTTGTTGAATGTCTCTCTGCTTGAGTACATCTGAACCATCCTTCATTTTTGGAAGAAGGATGAGAACGTACACTACAGCAAACAGCGATTGTCTCATGGCAGCCATCAGCAAAACAAGAAGAATTGTGAAAATATGGAAGCTAATGTAAACCAACTGACTGCCCTGTTTGACCAGTCTGAAGTAAACACAGTTCTTTTTGATTTCCCATTTCTTTTCTTTCATGAATTCTTCACCCCAAATCGTCTGGTATTTGATGTCCACATAGTTCGTCAGGTAGTAGTTCAGGTCAATGTTGTTGTGTTTGTTGTACTCTTGCGCGAATTTATACTGAGAATTGGCGAGTTTGATTTGGTCCTTCGACAATTCTTTCTCAACTTAGGAGTAAACTGGGTGCACAACATTATCTCTGTACAATGGTTTCGGACTGTAGATCCAGTCAACTTGCTTTTGTACATCTGGGTTCAATCTAGCCCACTGCTCGGTATTGTCTTTTGTCGGGAACTGCCAGAACACTTTTTTTAGACTCTTGTTAAGAATTGGATTTCTGAACTCAAAAATCATCATAGTAATGAGGAAAATGTTGATGTAATCGAAGGTGAGTGACCAAACTTGCTGTCTGTCGATACCAACACCAAGCATATAACTCAATGACATGTGATCTCTGAAAAAGCCAGAGTGAAAGAACAATGGGAAAATGTATTTTGGAACATTATTGTTTTCTTCATCCATGAAACCAATGGGATAGTTAGCCATTGAATTCTCGTCCTCAAAAACCTTAGGGAAAGGCTAAATTGAGCTCTGAGCCGTCATATTCAACCAATATAGAACATATTGGGCGAAAAGACTGACTGAGAGGTAAGAACATTGACGAACCAGGAGATTGGTTTTATTTCTGGTCAATACGAACTTGAAAATGAATATCAAGTAAATGATAGACCAGAAGTTGGCCTTCAAAATCAAAGACACGATCAAGAAGAAAATACATAGCGATTCGATCCACAACTGTAGGCCTTTGTACAAGCTGATTTTGTACTTTCTGTCCACTGCCTCCTTCAGGATATGAAGCAGAGCACTTATTTTATGTCGCTTGAGCACAGGCACTGTTTCATAGTCAAAGTCATCTGATTGAACCAGTTTTTTCTATTGATCGTCCAAGCTCAAATCTTTTGCTCGGCAATCAAGTTTAACTGAGAATAAAACAGTGTGGTGAATTCTCTATGCAACTTTCAGGGGTACATAGTCACCATAAGTTTACTTGGCATATTAATCTTTTTACAACTACATAGCTTTATCTTATAGTTGATCTCCTAGACCCAACAACATTTGCTCCTACATTTTTTAAACATTAAGCATTTGTTTGTAAGTTTAGTTTTGCATCAACTTCTTTAAATCGTTGAAGTCTGTTCGGAAGTAATGTCTTCTGTATCTCTCAATATCATAGGTTGGATTTGGAATGTCCCAGTCTGCGCGAATAGCTTCACGGCGCATGTCCAATTCAATGAATTTCTGAAGCTTGAAATGAGTGCATCCAAATCTATTTTCTTGCCAGTTTATGGCAAGTCTTTCAATTGCAAGACCTAATATGAGCAAGTAAAACATTGTTACATTGTTTTCGTTTATTCTCAGTCCAGTGTAGAACAGAAATAGAATTGCCTCATTAACTTGTTCTCTTTGATTAATGTCTAAATTCATTTTCTTTACGTTGTTCAACAATGGTGTTGGGTAACCAAGTAATGCTGCAGTAATTAATACTGCAAACATTGCACTCCACGTATACCTTCTAGCTGCTAGGAACTCGTAGAATGTTTCTTTTTTGTAATTTCGAGTTACAAGCCTCGCCATTTGAACGTCGCACTATGATCCAACTGATGTCATTTTCTGAATGTTCTCGGCCATTTTGCCAACTTTGACGGTGACCGAGCCGAAGTAGCTTACAAGGATGAACAAGTTGATACAATTGAGGAGCGAAACTGACATGTACAAGCATGCGTATATATAAATGGAGGTAATAAACAAGTTTGCGTACTTGCTAAATACATCCATGAAGTTCCACCATCTCATTGCTCTGTAAGTCATGAATGGCAAAGTGAAGCGAACGCCTTCGTAGAAGTCAATTAGATCTTTCTACGTATAAAACTTCCTCTTTTTGTAAATCGATTCTTGCATTCCGTCCTCACCAATACGGTCATCATCATCCTCTTCCTCTGAACTACTCGTCGTTTGAACTTCAGACTTGTTTTTCGATTTCAACTTATACTCAAAGAGTTTTTTGTAATCCTCCTCGTTGAAATTTTCATCTTCCTTTGCATGTATTAATTTAGAGTTGAAATGATTCACTAGATACATTGAAGATAGGAAAAAGATGACCATTGCAACCATACGATGTGCCAATTCTGTGTTCTCTACTTCAGTAATTTTATGCTTTTTAGCCTCTTCAGACAAATGGTCGAAATCCTTGTCTTAGTAATCGATAACATTTGCTTTGAAGCCAAATATTTGTAGCCATTGCTTGACTCCTTACCATTCTTCATCATGGTCTATGAGATTGCCATTTGCAAGAACAATTATTGAGATGATAATGACTATTAGTGAATAGATTTTGATGACACTTGAGATGAAATATTGAATTCTAATATCTCTTCTATGATGACTTCCTTTGATTATATAGGAAAGATTGATGAGATTTAGGCCAAAGAAACCCCAAGAAATGATACTTGGCTCTACAATTGATTACACTCCTACAAGACAGATGATCAGCAAGTATATGAAAAGTCCCTTGAGGATTCTCAATGTTCGTTTGAAGTAGTAACCTGCTTTTCCAGTGGACTCAGCCAGTACGTTATCAGCAGCCATGCGTAGTTTGTATTCCTCAGCCTTTTCAGTTGTGTACATAATATTTAGTTCGATAAGCATTTTCATTATGGCTACAGTGGCCCATTAGTCCCATGGTGGTGAAATTCTAAAGTACAGTGAGTGTCCTTCTCTTGGGATGTGGAATGGATCCTGCATTAGATTCGAATTAACTTTATTACTCGATGGGAACATGTTCCACCAGTACAGATCTAAGATTTTTTCTTCATTGTTAGCACGCATGTATATTTGGTAGTGTAAACTGTAGATATACTGACCAAGAATGAACACTGAGCTAAAGAGAATAAGAACTCGACACGAGTATCTGTATGCACTTTCGTAAGCCGTGTAAATGACGAAGAAAGCGAGATAACCAAGGTTGTTGATACAGTTCAAATTCTGAACACCCAAAGCCAAGAGTGTGACGAGAATGAGAATGTGAGCCCAGCGGCAACTGTAGAATACCCAGATCCATGCAATTTTTCTATTTTGAATACGTAATCTGAAGAAACCAATGACTCTATTCTCAACATTCTTCATGTCTCTTCTCTTCACGTATATTGAGATCATCATGTAGAACAACAATAGAGTAATGAGCATGAAGAATTGCTCAAAAGTTGTTTGATTCATCTCGAACCTGAAGTATTTGCCGTACTCAAGAAAGAAAGTAGTATTCTTGATTTTAGGCACTTTGCTCAAATAGATCAGCATGAACTCCCAGGTGAGCACGGGAATCATGAACACGATACTCATGAACAGAGTAGTATTGACACTGCAATAGAATGAGGCTATCAACCAACTCAGACTAATCAAACCAGCTGATGAATGGTACATGTAAGAGAGTATGAACATAGACACTTGAGCTAGCATGAAGATGATGCCTGAAAGATTTGAGTTTTGGTTGCGAGCCTTCATCACAGTCTTGCCAGCATCGTATTTTTTGTTCTATCTCTTCGTCAGGTCTTTCTTAACCTACTTTTCCATCAACTTTTTCGTTTTTTTATTGTCACTCGATTTATGGATGTCAACTAGCCTTAGTTCATCTCTATCCTCAAGTTCGCGAACTTGAATGTACCTCCAAAATCGGATGCTTGAAGAATGCACATATCTCATATCTGGCGTCTTGTCGCGAATCTCAAGCCATTTACATGTCTTCCATCCTTGAGCGCAGTAAATACAGAACAGGGTCGTCAAGATCCAATAATATGACGTGTAACTGATCTCTGCCGATCTGATAACCTCAAGACTATGTAGTTCGCCAAACAAGATTTGAATCATTTGTTTTTTAAAATTATCGTCAGGCAGATTGTGTAATTTCGCATTGACACTCTCAACTTTGAGTATCATTTCAATGGCGATCTTGATGATCATGACGATTTGAACCCAGTACAGGGTAAAAAAGCTGATGGCTCTGTAAGCTCGAGAGAAATTTTTTCTGATCTCAAACATGCTTAATAGTCCAATGATCAAGAACAAGCCTGGAATACTTGAAATCGTGTTGAATGAAACAGCTTCAAACAACGTGGCGAGGATGCCCATCACGAAGTAAAACTGGTTATGGTTGTAGAAAGCCTCGCTGCCAACCATGTTTCTTCGAATGATTTTCTTAAGTCGGTCCAGCTCTTCTTGCTATTCTTTCATCTTTTCCATCTTCTTTGATTCTCTCTTTAGTCTTCTGGCTGATGCAGGTAAAATCAATAATCCGTCTTACAGCTCATCTTCTTCTTCTGATTCTTCATCTGAGTCATCATCAGCGACCTCAGATAGCCGAATGTAATCAATGTAGTCCTGCCTCACTACTTTCATTTGATTCTGAATCTAGTAGTGCTTGTGGATGGAGTACCATAAGAGAAGGAGAGATGTGACTAGTACAGTGATCTCAAGGTCGTAACTCTTGATAAAGCTGAACTCTGTAAGCTCACAAGGACACTCTAAGGCGTCACGCTTGTCAACGTCAAAGATGTCAATGTCGTATTTGAAGGAGAAACCGAGCAAGAGAAGGTCATTAACAATTTTAGCGTACTGATCCTTATCGAAAGTCTTTCCTTCTTTGAAGTTTTTAGACTGCATTACAATCTTAGCAATGGAAACGACGACGAGGTACGCCATGATGATGATGATGAACAGAATGTTCCATTTGAACCTGTCCTTAACGTGTTTCGTCATTGAGTGGAACACCAGCGCCGTTAGCAACATGAAAATCATTGAGTTCATCGACGGGTGCTCGTACGCCACACAGGCAGTGATCAGCCACAGGAACGCCTCCATCATGTTTTAGAAGACGCCCCATATGCTTTCACAGCAGTTACGAGGCTCCCAGATGAGGAACTCGTCGCCCGCTGCCACATTGTTGTCAATCGCTTCCTCGGCAGCAGGCTTTTCTTCATCCAAATCGGCTTCAGTATCGAACATGGTTGGCTGATCCTTTGTTCTTTACTTGAATTCTTTAAGACGGATAATAAGCTCTTAAACCTGAGCAAGTTTTTGCCCTGGCGTCTCAGAGCCTAAGTACGGCGGAATTTCGCCGGTTTATGGATCTGAGAAATCGAACTTGTCCATAGTTTCTGGATTTCTCAGCTCGTAGAGTGTTGTCAGCATTTGCTGTGCATCTGCGATGACGGCCTAGTCGTCTCGACCGCCGCCCTCGAAATGATAATGATCTGAGAGAGAACTCTCTGATGTCATTTTGGATTAATC
>Ga0256413_1000114_pt1 | contig 10968 bp, 13 predicted proteins | sample WCR_77metaT_FD_190054 | JGI IMG/M metagenome (GOLD analysis project Ga0256413, IMG submission 190054) | Metatranscriptome of seawater microbial communities from Monterey Bay, California, United States - WCR_77 (Metagenome Metatranscriptome) | ecosystem: Environmental > Aquatic > Marine > Coastal... | reverse complement strand
GTTTTCAAATTTATATAGTTTTTGCTTGAAAAAGCCGTCAAATGAGTTTCGAGACTCACATGTCGGCTGAAGATCCCTCATCACTGACACCTTAGGTTTGGCCGTCGTTGAAGGTTCTACTTGGGGTAGCTGGTTCATCGTCTTGTGGAACTCTGTTGACCTCATGGCTGTCAATCTTCTCTTGCTGAGCCGAGTTGGCATTGTCCTTCTCGATCTATCTTGCAAGATCATTGACTTCACCAGCAAGTCCTTGCCAGACATATTGGAGTCCGAGCCAAAGACCTTCGTAGAGCATGACAGATGGGGTATCAACAGCAGCAATCTGAGCTCCTTCCCAAAGGAATGGCTCAATCCACCCGACGTAGATAGCATCACCCACGTTGGAGTCATTTGGAACAAGAACGATTGGCTTGAAACCCTCAGCTCTGACAACACCATTCTCGATATCCTTGGCTCCAGTAGAAACGTTCTCGACATCAGTGATTGGGGCACCGAGATCCATTGCACCAGTGGCGAATTGCTCAGTCTGTCTGGCTTGAATCTGTGCAAGAGACAATGGCTCATCTGGGCTTGGTACAATCTCATACTCAACACTGACTGAACCCTCAGATACACCAACAACATAAATAGCTGAGGCGTGGATTCCGAGGGATGAGGCAAGTCTATCGACAAAGGTTGTGGTACCTCCCTCCTCGAAGAATTCTTCCATAGTCCATTCCATTCTGACCTTGGTCATAATGGCATCTCTTGGTCTGACCTCGAGTTCACACTCACCTGAGATATAGAACTCAAGGACGTTGTCAACTGGGACATATCTGTTCTCACCGCATGATACTCCTTCAACTGGTGCTGGAACATTTTGACCTGGATTCTATGGGTCTGCAATTCTCTTGTTGTAAGCAACCTCTTCACCGTCAAACAAAATTGCTCTTGCCAAAGCGCTTGGGAATTTGACGTAGACGATAATTCCACTCTCAAGGTTGGTGATATCAAGCTTCCATCTCATCTTCTCTGGTGGAGTTCCTGTCATGAATACTTCATATTCAAGTTTGCTTCCTGGTTCATTTGGTGGAGCATAGATCAAACCTGGGAATCTTGAGATTCTCTGCTGACTGTTATAGAATGAATCACAGTTGTGGTCCATGTAACTGTTCAATTTGTTCTCCTTGGTTGCGTCTTTGTTGTATCTCAACAGAATTGGCTGGATTGATCTATCAATGGAATCTGGGTCTTGACTCTCCCAAACAAGAATACCAAGATCGTTGTTAGTGCAAATGTGACCGTTGATTGCGTCCAACTTGGTGCAATCTGGGAAGTTGTCGGTATAGCCTGGAATAGATGGGATCAATGAGAAGTTTTCCAATGCATTGGTTTGAGTGTCTGTGTTTCCTTAGCTATCAATCCATTGAATGTTCTTGAATGAGAAGATAGTATTCTTTGGACCAGTACATGGGAATGGAATACAGTTACCCTCCAAGTCGCATTCAAGTCCGCAATCGTTCAAGTTACCCCAACTCTGTGGTGGTTCAAAGAAGTAGGTCATTGAATCAGCATCACAGTTTTCAAATATCATATCCTCGAAGTGTTACAAAGTGATGAAATCTGGTGATTTTGGAAGGAGTTGGATAGCTGTGTTTCTCAAGACTTTGTTGTCTTGTGGATTTGAGCTTTAAGCAAAGTCCTTGAAGTGGAGGTTTCTGAAGTAAGCCTTACCTGCCCATGAACCGTTCTCAACCTGACTTGAAAGTGGGCAATGCATTTCTTTGGATGGATGAAGTTCCATACCAAGTGGAGAATGGACTTTACTTTGAATTGATGTGACAACACCTGACTTTTCCATGTATTGACATTGTTTATCTCTGTCTGGGCAGTCTGGAGAGTCAGATCTTCCATAGAAGACTGAATCGTACAAGTGACTTGTATGTTCAACGTACTCTGAGCTTGTAGCAGCCATTGCTCCTGCACCAATGTTGGAATCAATAACAGTGACAGAGTGCATCTGGACTCTCTTTGATGGGAAGTTGGTGAAGACACCAGCATCTTTACACTTATAGGCAGCGTTGTTTGAGACCTCATAACATTCCTTGTGTGCTGGCTTGGATGGATCTGGATATACGATGAAACCATTACCACTGAATCCTTCACTGATAGAGTGAGCAACGTTGTTGAAAAAGTTGGTGTTTGGCTTGTCGCAGTCATGTGCTGGACCGGTGAAAGCTTGTTGGACTGTACCTGCGCAAATGTTGTTGGTGATTCTGATACCTGGGCATGGTGATGGGTAAGTCAATGAGCAGAACAAGGCTCCACCCATAACGTCAAGGGTTGCCATACCAATGGCTTCAAGGTCGTTTCTTGGAGTAACAGCTCCGACAAAGTTATTGTTGAAGGATGAGGTCATGACCATGTTCCATCCAACACCGACTTGGTTTCCACCCCAGAATACGTTGTTATCAACGTTCAAGTTGGCCGAAATCTTTCCGTTCATCATCCATCCTGGACCTTCATGGATAGCACAGTTCTTAACGTATTATGAGTGGGTAATGGCTCCCTCGAATCTAATAGCGGCACTTCTTGTGTCTTTTTGACCACCATATTGGATCTCAACACTGTCGAGATGGGTTCTACCTTCTCTGAAGGTTCCATCAAGTTCAATGATATCAGCAGTCAAGATTTGGGCACCCCAGTCATCGATCTCTTCTCCGATAATTTTGATGTTTCTTGAAAGTGAAAGGACCTCACCTCTAATATCAACACCGTTGTACTTTCCATCAGTTGATTCAGCGGCACCGAAGTGATACCATGTGAGTGGTGAATCGAGTGTGATCTCACCTGAGCTTGAGTCATATGATACAACTGTCTTGGTATCGTAATGGTCATAAGCAGCATCGGTTGGTGGGAAGGCAATTCTATCGCCTTCAACGAGGTCTACATTTGCCTTCTCGACGGTAACCTTAGTGTCACCGATGTTGGCTGGAGCAGTAAGTCTGGTCATCTTGAATGATCTTGGCGTACCAAACATGTTGAGTCTACCAATATTAGCAATGATCTTAGATCCTGCTTCAATTCCTTGGTCCTCAATTGCGATGGTGGGCTCGTTTCTGTCACCATGAAGAGTGATCTTGGCATTATTCTCGTATGGCTTGGCTTTTGTACCAATGTACAATTCACCACCTCTAATGAGGATCTTCTTGGCTCTTAAGTGGATTTCGGTGACGTCGCTACCTCCCTTGAAGTGGAGGCAACCGTTAATCTCTATGGTATCAAAGATTGGTGTCTCAGCAAGATCAAGCTCCATGTTCCATCCGGTTGGGATCTTGAAAGTATCTCCGGCAATTGGCTGAGCAGTGGCAACTCTCAATGAGGCATCGGGTTCTGGATCCCAATCCTTTGGTTCAGACCATTTTCTGATTTCTTCAACACACTCAGCTTCAGGGGCGGCCTCTGGGAAGCAGTCTTCTCCCACACATCTGTGAGCAACAAACTTCATGTTTCTGGTGTCAGTAATTTATCCTTCAACTGGTTGTTTACCGTTAACAATAAAGTGGAACTCTCTGATTTCATTGTCCTCATAGAGTACATTGTTTCCGAGTTGGTAGTCCTTGGGGAAGCCAATTGTATCATTGACGAAATTGAGGTTTTTTTCTGCTGTTACGCCATTGACAGTCACATCCATAGCAGCTCTGACATCAGTGAAGTTGTGGACAAAATAGACTGATTTATCAGTCTCTGCCCATCTCTCAGAGAGGCCAACTTGCATTTGGTCCCAGTCGAGACCGTTGTTACCCCAACTGATCTTGTACTTGTGGCCGGTAACGAATGGAACGGTCCATCCGGATTTCAACCATGGGTAAGATGTGTAGTTCTCATTGTCATCAATGTATTCTTCTCTGTTGACAGTGAGCATTTTTGCATCGTCAAACTGCAAGATTCTCATTGGTTGGAGCTTGAATCTGCTGTTTGGTGAGAGTCCCTTGAAGTCAAGCTTTCTAACTTGGACAGTGTTGTCACACATGAGAGAGTTGGTGGGCTCATCAATTGAGCATGCGTCATGATCGTTGTGCTTGAAGTATGGGGTGGCCCATGATCTCTCTCCCTTTCCGGTGGTGGTACCATCAAGATCGTAGAGGATACCTCTACCTGGGAAGTTCCACATGATTCTCTTTGTTACTGTTTCTGGGTCAAACCAAAGCTTGGAGATGGTTGATGTTCTAGCTCCCAAATCCTCTGGCTGCACACAATGTGAGCATGTACCAAGGGCAGCAGCACTATTCCAATTGAAGTTGTAGAATCTAACATTCTTTACAGTGAAGAATTCTCTTTGTGGCATTTCAACACCTCTTGGGCTGACACTATTGATAAGGTCCTCTACTGGGTCAATGTTGTTGGATCTACCAATAACCAAAGCTCCATCGATTTGGGCCTTATTGTCTCCGTAGTAGTCAGTCATTGACATTTCAAGGTCAACTCTAGCGTTATCAGCGGCCTTAAAGTTGAACCATCTAACATCACCCATTCTTTCAGCAATAGCAGCATTTCTACCACATTTCCATCCAGTGTAGTCCCAGAACTCAGCAGTGATGGCTGGGTTCTACCAATATGGGTCCTAGTGTTGAGTTTCATCCTCTATCAAAGAGTTCTGATATACAACTTACATGTCCTTAACGACTGGCTTGCATGGGAACTTTCTTGGGATCATTTGATGGAAAAGTCTCAAACCGTATCTTCCAGTTGAGTGAGCATGATTTCCAACGAATTGGCCAACCTTCTCATTTTCTGGGCAAATTGTGGTATCAGCGTTTTGACCCATACCATGTTCTTGAAGATCGAACCAGTAACCATATCTATCTGATCCCGCAACGTGGTTGTCTCTGTAATTGTTGAATGGATTGGTGATCCAAGATCCTGCTGGGGTCTAATCGACATTCAATAAACTCATTGATCTGATAACCTTCGTGATCAGGTTATGTGTGATGATGTTATGAGTCTCAACGGCATCCTCAATGAAAATGTTGTGACCCTTTGCCTCAAAAGAGTGATTGTTGATGATTCTCAAGTATCTGGTACCGTGAATAGCAACAGCTCTGTTGTTACTCTGGTTGACAGCATTGTTCTTGATGTATGATTTGTGGACGGCACCAATCATATGCATGTGAAGAGCATATCTTCCAAGCTTGAAAGCTTGTCCGACATTTCTGAACTCGATATCACTTGCTCTGAAGATCAAAGAGTCATCTCCTGGTGAGTGCATGAAGATAGTAGCACCATATTGGGTCTCATAGGAATCGATTGGGTCACCTCTATAGACAACGTTTCTTGAAAGTACACCGACTTCTGCTCTCATGGTAATGAATTCTCCTTCAGTACCAACTTGGTAATCTTCAGCATAATGTCTGAATTCAAGTGGCTCAGCGAATCTTAAGATTGGCTTGGTTGAGTCTGACTTATCGATTTCAGTGATGGTTCTTCTTTCTCCTTCTCTTCCAACGTAACTGGTTGAAGCAATAGAGATTTCATCTCCAATAGCCCAGTTGACATCTCCTTGGATTTGGATTTCAGTTGCTCCAGCTTCAACGGTGGATTCCATGACTGTCCAAGTTGGAGTTTTCTCAACTCCGTGCATGTCCAAGATACCATTTCTTAATCCAATACATTTGTTACCATAGATTGGAATGTATGGTGAATCAATGGTACTGCTCATTGTGATGGTCAATTTGGAAGTGTATGGGAAGTCAGCTGTTCCTAATTCCATTCTTCCTCCTCTGACGAAGATCATCTCAGCATTGAAGAATCTCTCGTGATTTGGATCAGCATCTGGCATAAAGAGAAGAGCTCCTTCAACATAGACGGTACTAAGCTTTGGACTTACGTCAATATCGACCAAAAGATTCAAACCTTTTTGAATAAAGAGCATTGCTCCATCAACAGGGGCTCCTCTACCTGACCAAGTGTCTGCATTCTCACTCCATTTGAATACATAGGTGAAGAAGAGGTCATCTAGTGAGATGGCACCCTTGCCAGCAATTGTAATTGAAAGTGAATCTGGTTCGGTGAAACTATCTTTTCTTCCGGTAACACACTCAACATAGGTTGTTGTTGCTCTGGTTGTCACACATTGAATCTTATCAATCAAGATAGTGTATTTAGTGTGATCAGCATCAAAGTTGGTACCTGTGAATCTGATAGTATCACCTCCAAGTCTTGTTCCGTATCTTGGACTGATCTCTGTCAACATTGAGCTCATTGTTTCTGTGAAAGTGACTGCATTTGTCATTTCAAGAGCGTGCTCTCCGTTGAGCATAAGCTTTGGCATACATGTGTATGATGTATTTTCATCTTGAATGACCTCCATACCTGAAAGGGTAACCTCATGAAGTCTGCAAGGTCCACTTGATCCTCCTAAACCTCTGAATCTGTAGAATCTGAAGTTTGGTTTGTTTTCTACATCGAAATCAAAGTAGTTCCATCCTTCATGGACACTCTAATCAACCCTAAAGAGTTCAGTCACATCTTCACCAGTAGCATCCGCAGTATTGTATCCCTCGAATACAAGATTGTCCTCATATTGATCTCTATTGGTGATGTAATTGATGAAATATTTCGCTTAGGTGAGTGATCCAACATAGCCTTCCTTGAATTGCATACCAATAATGCAAGTGTTAGAGTTCTCGTTAACTCTAGTGAAGACACTTCCGTCAAATGCAATGTTTGCATCTTCGGCTCCGAAGTAGACTCCACTATTCAATTCATACTCTTGTCTACCAATTTGGAATTGGTTGTTTGAGAATGTTGTTGGAACTGGTCTCAAGTTGCATTTGATTGATCCAGCGGTAGATGCTTCATCGTTGTATTCGCACTCCTGCTCACAGACAGTGATTTTGTTGTGCTCTGGTTATTCCCTGAACATGGTTTGGATACCCTCTGTACCTGACATTGTGAACTCACATCCTCCGTTAAATGAGCATGAAAGACTTGAAGAGCTAGTCGACAAAGTGAATGGATTCACAAAGTTCTTTTGTTCGTTAGAGGTGTTGATTGCTTTGTGTACAGTTGAAGTATCGGTTAAGTGGAAGTTCAAATTGGCTCTAACATCCCTCTCTTAATCAGTCTAAGTTTGAAGTGGTACACCTCCTTCGAAGGTAGCAATAGCCTCAGTAGCACTATTAACAACCACTGATGTAGCCATGATTTCATTGTAGCTTGCAGTATATGAGTAACCTTCAGTGAAATAAGCCTCACCTGTCATTACTAAAGTGTTGCCACTGATTGACAATGACAAGATTTTTGGCCATACATTATCAGAATTATCTGCCTTGTATTAGCAAACTGTGGTGTCTTATGATGCACATTCTTATCTTGCGGCATCGTTGTGCTTCACCTTAATTTAAACTGGTTCCAAATAATCAAAGTTTCTCTTTGACCAGCATTGGACAAGACCATAGGAAACAACTTCAAGATCTGTTCTACAGATGGTAGCATCATCATCTCCACGTACCAAGTCAAGACCAGTTGTGGATGTACCAACACCTTGTACATTTGCTTGAATGAGGGTACTTCCTGGAGTTCCCTCATTTGGAGTCATGCTAACGAATCTTGGCTCCAAGGTAAAACCTGCTCTGACAAGATCGTGTCCTTTTGGAAGACCGACTGGGAAGAAGAGATTCAAATCGGTTGATGTAAGATCTGTGGCATCAGTCACAGTAAAGACAGCCATGGTGTCACTATGAGTCTTGACAGGCTGGCTAACACCATTAATTTGGAAGTCTGCCATTTCTCCTGCTTCTGCTGAGTCTCTGAGGGCAGTTCCTTCAAATTTGACTAACCAAGTCATTGAGTCAGTGTCGAACTCAGTTGTCATTGCAGTAATTTCTGGCAATACGTCTGTGTAAGTCCAGGCACATACTGATGATTCGCATTGGGCCTCCTCGTAAGTTTTCAAGAAGACAATAAGCGTAGCTTCCTCTGGAATTGAGGTTAATGGTGTCATGTTTTCATCGATTCTACAAGTGATTGTGTCATGGTTTACGATTTCTTTTACGTAACATCTGACATTTCCAATTCCACCATTTGTGCTAATTTCAACAGGGTTGTCGGTAATAGCTGAACCATAGTTAGTACCTGTGATGGTGACAAGGGTTCCACCATAGATTGATCCAGTTGATGGACTTACTGACAAAACCTTTGAACTGACATCCAGGAACATACCTTCAGTGTCAAGAAGCCCATAGGTGCTGTGTCTAATTGAAATCTGGTACATACCAGAGAAGGCTCCAGCAAAGTTGGCCAACAATGTTTTTGCGTCATTATCAACAGATAGGATATTCAATAATTAGACTTAGTCAGCATAGTCTACTCTTGTGGCTTTCACATCAAAGTCGGCTGGATCTGACAATACAACTGGGAATGATGAGTCGAGTGATATCGTGATCAAGGTCCTCAAAGTTGGTGAAGCACTGTTTGGGCTCAAGTCTTGACTTGCCTGAATATCAGTCTTTGTGGTGAAGGATAGAGTGTTTGTAACAGTGAGTCCATTGATGACAACAACAATGTTGAAGGTCGATGCTAAGTCTGTTCCTGCATTGAATGCGCTTGTCAAACATACGAGCTCAGTTGTGGATGTCGTAGTAACAGAGCATGCTGATTCATCAGTGTTTGAGAATTTGATATCGAAAGAGCTATCCATCATCTCATGTGGGAATCCTGTACCAGTGAATGTGATAGTCTCCTAACCAAGCATGTTCAGATCAAGCAATGGGGTAGCTGATGTAATAGTGCATGGCATCTCCATTCCGGTAACGGCATCAGCGTTTGGAACGTTACCAAAGAAAGTGGTAACTTATGGAATCCAAGTTCCACAAGTTGGCTCTCTGGTAAGGGTGCATTCAATTGAAGTTCCACTGAGAGCGCCAGGGAAGCCACTACCGTCATCGGTTGAAATTGGGGTACATGGGGATCTTGCAAAGGTCATTGATTGTAATTATGATACATTTTCAGGAAGATTAGTACCTGTAATGGTAACTTTGTTAGTTGTTGAGCTGAAAGTGAAGCCTGTAACCTCTCCAACTGCTGGAATGTGCATGAATCCGCAATCCATACTGTGACAAACAGCTGGCATGTGGTCAACCTCAACAATCATTTGTGGCTTCTCCTCATAGGTCTCAAGCATCTCGAATGGAATTGGCCAGAACATCAAGTTCTTGCCATACTCAATGATAGATTCACTATTGTATTGGATGTTTTGGCCAACAAGTGGATTCTCATCGTATGGGACAACTTCATATTGTCCTGGGTTATCTGGATAACTGCTGAAGTCAATATAGAATTCTTTTCCGAGAGAATGGTGAGAGAATGGACTACTGAAACTGTGAACAAGGACTCTGTTTCTCATACCTGCACAGTGCTCACTGATCGCTCTTTGAATTGTATGAGTATTAGCATCAAGGTTCAACACACCTGACATATCATAGCCCCCCCCATTAGAGTAGACGCATTTGATTTACCATTAACCAGTCATTGGTGGTCCTGAGACTTGAGCATTTTGTTCAATGGTGAAAGTGGACTTTGAGGAGCCCTTGATTACTTGAATAGTGGAGGTGGATGGTTGAGTGACAAGTCTGTCAAGACTAATTTCATAGACTGTCTAGACAATGTCCTCTTTAACTTCGGTCTCAGTACCTGTGGCATCAAGATCCTTCTTGACAACGACTGTGTTAAGACCAATGGCGTTCCAGAAGTTCTTCATTCCATCTCTGATTTGACTTCCACTCATGTTGGTCTTGAGCTCACCTGATGTTTCTCTGATCATGTCTGGAGCTGGTCCTCTGAAGGCAATTCTGAAGGTTCCATCATCTGGTCCATCGATAGTGAGTTTGTGCATCTCTCTAACGTCTTCAGTGTTGAAGCTTAATTTTTGGACTTCTTTGACATTGTTTGGGTGATTTGGGTTGAGCACCTCTTGTTCAATCTCGACACCCATTGTGAAGTAGGAGCCACCCCAGTTGTTGAGATGGGCAGCTTCGATGTAGTACCTTCTACCTCCTTCAAGTGGAATCCAATCTGAGATTCTGTCAGCATTTCCATAGGTTGAGTAAGATACTCTTCTAAACTCAGACCAGTGGTCAATATCAAGCTGTAAGGTAGTGTCCCTGTCTTGATCTGGGGTATCACCAATTCTGAGGTTGCAGTGATCATCACAAGATTGATGGAATCTATAGTTTGAGGTAGCTGGTGGGGTGAACCAACCTCTGTAGAGGGCAGCTCTCTGGTGGCCCTCGGCTTCAAAGCCTTCGAATTGCATTGCAAGTTTGTCGACGTACTGTGTTGGATCATCCATTCTGTTTGCGTAATGGTATGTATGATGCCAGCTGCCAACATTGTTGAAATGTCTCTTGGAAACACCATGTTAACCAACAAATTTCTTGGTCACCTCTTAGGTCACTGTCTCGATTTCAGGGAAAGTTTCTTGACATTATGGGGCAGTATTCTCGGCATCACATACTGGATTGCCAGTTTGGCAAACTCCTTCAACTTGAGCACTTGAATCGTCACAGAATGTTGGGGCGGCTCCAGCTCTATCACAAACCTTGGCAGCATCATCAGTACATCCTGAAGTTGTTGGGGTTGTGAAAGATTCTGGGCAAGCTGGAGCAGTGTTTTCAGCATCACAAACAGCAGTTCCAGTTTGGCAAACTCCTTCAACTTGAGTACTAGAATCATCACAGAATGTTGGGGCGGCTCCTACTGAATCGCAGACCTTGGCAGCGTTATCGGCGCATGTTGTTGTGGTCGTGAAAGACTCTGGGCAAGCTGGAGCAGTGTTTTAAGCATCACAAACTGGATTACCAGTCTAGCAAACTCCTTCAACTTGAGCACTTGAATCATCACAGAATGTTGGGGCGGCTCCTACTGAATCGCAGACCTTGGCAGCGTTATCGGCGCATGTTATTGTGGTCGTGAAAGATTCTGGGCAAG
>Ga0256413_1000101_pt1 | contig 11277 bp, 19 predicted proteins | sample WCR_77metaT_FD_190054 | JGI IMG/M metagenome (GOLD analysis project Ga0256413, IMG submission 190054) | Metatranscriptome of seawater microbial communities from Monterey Bay, California, United States - WCR_77 (Metagenome Metatranscriptome) | ecosystem: Environmental > Aquatic > Marine > Coastal... | reverse complement strand
GTTTGATTTAAAGTTTAGAATTTTAATTTTAATTATTAATGAATGCATCAATGAATTGCGAACGACCTCGCAAATGTTGTTCACTGATTTTCTCTTGCCTTTTACTCCTTTTTCGCCTTCTTCTACTCTTGCATGAACTGCTCATCTTTTTTATTTTATTCTTCTTTTGCCTTTTCGAGCATGGCGCGAATATTGTCTTCTTGTTCTTGAAGCATTTTCTCCCTGATGGCGGAGACGTCGAAACCTTTTTACTCGAGGAGCTCAAGACGTTGCAACTTTTGTCTAACATCTTTTTTGAGGTTGTCGAGTGACGGGTCGAGCGTGCCTCTGAGAGAGGAGCCCGTGAGCAGCTTGAGCAACCCAGGTGACCTGAGTATTTCCTAAATCATTCGGTAAGTTTCTTCTTCAAGGTGAAGGTTTTGCTCGTAGCGATACATGTAACATCCCTCGAAAATTCTGATCATTACACGTGAATCAGTGATCTCATACAGGATACCTTTCCATGTTCCAAAGATGAAGGCATTCCTGATAGCCGGCCCCATACCGTACAAAAACACGGTGTAGAAAGCCATGACGCTATACGAGGCGATGAATGAACTACTGACGAACATGTTGAAGATGACGAACTGGAGGCGGCCCCATTTCTCATTATACTTCAAATTTTCTTTGAATTGATTTGACTTTTAGAATTTCCCATCTTCTAAACGACCCAAAAGCTCACCTCTATAGTCAAGCTCGTCTATGTACGTTTTGTTTTCGGTGAGCAATGCACAATTGTCAGGATCAACTTTTCGTAAGTTCTACTAAATTTCCCAATCTCTATATTATGTCGGATGGTCCGCCATTCGGACTAGCCAGCGGTCTGGGCACCTGAATTCCAAGAGAATGTCGTGTTTTTGTGCATCCAACGACACCGTTTCATTTTAAAGAACTTCCTTTCTGCCCCAAACTTCGGTCTAATAGGTCAAACTAGGTTTAGTCGTCATTTCTTTGTCCATTTCAACGATTTTCCTAACAATAGGTACAGCTTTCTTATTTTGACCAAGAATCAAGTACGGGATATAGGTCTGCGAAAATGGTATAAGGATGCCTTCTTTGTTTTAATTTTGCTTTAAGCTGCAGTCAAGTTTGGCAAATTCCAACAATTTCTTTCCAGTCATGCAATCGTCGAGTTCTGTGAAGTCCAACATTTTATATTAAGCACCTTTGGATGTCTCTTTGCCTGGTGGTCCTGCGCGCGTAAACATTCCTTTAATTTCAAGTTCCATACCGTAATTCTGTTTCCTATTTACAACTATGTTGTTGATGTCTACCTGGAAGAATTTTCGATTTAGAGAGTCGATGGTCCAACGTTCGTCGGGATACTCCGTGCCAATCACTTCTTGTACCTGATTAACATTGAAGAATTGAGTTTCAGTCCACTTGCTATAGTTATATAACTTGTAATTTTCTTCATCATCCATTTACCTCATGTTCGGATTATTCACCTAGAAAATTTTATATGGAACTGTTGTGTGCAGATTTTATTTTTCATACTCTTCTTTATGATCTTTGCCGATGAAAAGATCAGTCTCATCTTCGCCATCATATCGTTGCCAATCTGCCTATTGTTGTTACTAGGATTTGACTGGTGGTGCCATGCGATTTTCCAAATCCTTGACAGAGAGTGTTTTGTTGATGATGAGGGAAATGCTGATCTAGGAATGCAATACTGGATTATTGACGCTAAACGTGGAAAACTCACTAAATAAGTATAAAGGTCCTATTATTAACATCAAGATAACGGCGAGGAATATGTAACCCATAAGATAGTCTTCGAATGTGACTTCAACACCCATGATCTTGACGACATAGGACTGGTTACCGAAGTGAGCTAGGTATAGCTCAACATGGTAGCCAAAGAGCTGCCAGAACTAAAAGACATCGAGGGACGTCTTCGTGAACACAAAATCAAAGAGGCATCGCAGCTCGGCCGCAAATGGAATCATCATGTACGCTTATGCGCCAAGATAGCCCAACTGGCCGGACATCGAGTCGTAGTCCATGTACTGTACGATACTACTCGCTTTCTTCCATGTGGGCAGGCCGTATCGCAGTTGCAGCGCTGAGAGTGTAAAGTAACAACAAAAGAGGAAGTAGAAAACGATGAGCATGGGACTGGCTCGGAAACCTTTGCAGCCGTATGGGAAATGTACTATGTCTTTAGGGACACAATACGGCAAGCCATCGTACAGCTTCATGTTTCCGCGGATTGGAATGATCCAGAAGATTTATAGGTGCACGACGACAATAAGGAACCAGTGCAGCGTGTATTTGAGCTTTTGCTTCATAGTGATTTTGCTCCGCTACGTTTCAATGTCATCTTGCTCCTCGTCGTCTGCGTTTTGGTTCAACTGCTCTATCAGATCTTGTGATGCACCGGTTGAAGCATTAATTTCAGTGGTCTTCATCGTCCGCATAGTTTTCATAGTCATCGATGATGTCATGGTTCTCTGAGTTTGAGCGCCCTGCATACTATCCAACGCGATCTGCTTGCTGCTGTCACCCTAGATCTTCGACATTTTAGTCAATGGCTGCTCCTCGGACTATATCACGTTCGCACGATTGATATATCGCTCAGCTATGATAAGCATCATGTTACAGAAAAGGGCGATCGACGTGTCAGTCGTAAATATGTCGCTTGACTGTCCCGCCTTGCCCAGGATGTCCTTTTTCTACGTATTGATCTTATCGAAGCTGAACAAGACGAATATGGCTAGGATGCCGAGCACCAAGGTTGTGAATCCGTAGTAATCGTAGCCGGGCTTCTGTATCTACGCACTTGGGAAGATTGTTTTCATATAGTTGCTGTTTTCGAAGGAAAAACGTCCGGGTTTAATCTTGTTTTTATGGTACAATTTCCAATCAATTTTCTCATGCAGGTCATCCTCGTGGTCACCGTCCGACACCGTCTCATCAACGAATTAATCGATTAAATCCTCCCGGATTGCGCCATGATTGAATTATATTAAGTCCTTGTTTTTGCTCACGAAATCTAATTTTCCTTCCACATAGTAAATACTATCGGTTTCAAGGCCTTTCATGAGCTGTTTACTTTTAATCAATTGATCAAAAACTGAATTTTTGGACTCTGCGCCCGTCTAATTTGTATCCAGATCAAATTGATTGGCGGCACCATAAATGCGCTCAGAGTACTCATGGAGGAGTAATTCTTGCATTTGGAAACGGTTAAGCTTTTCTGGCTCCTCTTCTTTTTTGTCGAGTTGACTCACAACCACCTCCTCTTTATCCTAGAGTTTCTTCATTTCGGCTTCTTCGAGTTTGATCAATTCTTTCTATTCGTCTACACTGAGGAAATACTTGGCCATGTTCATATTGGATTGCGCGATGAGCGCTTCTTTTTATTTTTCGAGATCGCCCTTGGCTTTCCATCTTTCGAGAGCGTCGAACACCGTCTCGTACTATCCTTCGTGACTCTCGAACACTCCGTTGAGACGAAACATGATTTCATTGAATATAATGAATGTGATGATGAGCATCTCAGGCAACATGTACTAAATAATTGATAAAACTGTTTTTCTGTTCTACAGGCCTATCCGTAAAAGACCGGACCAATACTAAAATGTTTCAGTGTTCATGTATTCATCGAGCAATGATAAATTTGCAACAAGCTTTAAGAGAAGAATGAATATCGTGTAAACGCGTATCATGTCCCAGTACCCTTACTTGGGCCTATTCTCTTCAATTAGCGCATAGCCAAAGATAGAAATAGGATAAATGATGCTCATGAGGCCCGCATTCTGGTACATACTCATCATCATGAATAAGTAGAGGAAGTTTTCCGTGTTCGTGATGAAAATGTAGAAGAACAGTTCGATGTACTTCATGAGCATGGAAGAGTGTCGTGTGAAGCTCCACGTGATCTCCAAATTCTATATTTTGAGCCGCTTATCCAGCTTCGTCAATTAGAGCATCGACTTCTTGAAGCCTTGCATTTATGATTTCTTGAGCAACAAGTAGAGTTCCTAGTCGCCAGAGCGTTTATCAAAGAGTTTTTTCACTTCATGTTTGGCCTCAATCATCATAATGCGTTCAAGTTCGCACGGCGTTTGAACATCGCCTTTGGCCTATGCTTAAACGATTTCGCGCAATTATTCCTCATCATTCTTGAGCATGATGTTTTTGACACAACAAGAGTTGAGACTGAGATAGTAGCGAGTGCATCGATTAAGCTTTGGAAGTTTCGACTGCACAAACTCCGATGCCAGCTTATCATAAATCTGCTCAGCGTCAGCCCGCGACACTCGACTTTTATTTTAATTTTGGAAGTTTATAATTTGTTCAAGCATCACTTCATCTTCGTCATTTTCCTTTTTTTCATCTTCTTCCTACTATACCTGATCAATCTTGGCTTCATCAGCTATGTTTGGTGATTTTTCATCAGCTATGGTCGACGATTTCTCATCAATTTCTTGGCTTGAGCTCATTTGATCCTATTACGGATTCTCTTGATCCTATTACTGATTTTGATTACTTTCTAGATTCTCAGTTTCGATTGTCATATTTTGAGCCTTTTCTTTTTGATATTACTATTACCTGACTTGTAGTGGAGTTGATTCAAGTGTGCTCCTGTTGAAAATTCGCCATCTTTTGAGCTTTGTTTAGACCTATTCGATTGTTTTGATGATCATTTTGCGCTTCTATTGAATGCTGATGATCTTTTTGATCTTATGATTGTTGTGAGTGAAGGCTAAACTTTGCTTCTTTAGATGAGCCAAGTTCATCAGCAAGTCAAGACTGCCGTTGGATTGAGTGACAAACTTGAGGTAGCCAGTTGATTTATAAACTTCCGTCTAAAACATGATCAACTGAATCATGAAGACCGTAAGCATCAGCGTAAAGAAGTTGCCAGCATTGAACTAGTACTCGTGAATATCTCTCGTGTGACTTGCACGAACCATGCCCTCGTAAGTCATTGGGAACTCTGCATCGTCTGGGCTGGGTGGCGGTATTTCATAAATCTTTCGCAAACCAAGCTCTGTAAGCTATTCATTGTGTTTAAATATAGGAAGCTGGTAAAACACGGAGGCAGAGAAGTCGAGAGTGCAGTATATAAGCAGATATGTGCCAAAGATGGCGATCATGCCCCACTGCTGCTTGGCCTGCTTCTTAGGTTCTTTCATCTGTACAGTTTTCCTAAATTGTCTTAGTTATTTGTCAAGCACAGACAGTTGTGTCTCGTTCTATGACTAGATCTTCACAAGCTTCAAATTTTCACGCTTATATTTCTGCTATTTCTCAACAATTCTAATATCATCGTCAGTTTAGGCTTTTTTCTACTCCTCATACAGTTTTGCCTCATTTGCCTTAATCTCATTTACATTTTTTTTCTATTCTTCCTTCAGCTTCTCGTAATCTTTCTTGGCGATCAGGAATCGCTGTAACTGGCTTTATTCACGTTGTGTGAGGACGGAGCCTGCATATGCAGACGTCTTGAAGAAGCAGAAGATAATGAAGAATATGTAGAGGAAGCCAATGATCGACTGTCTGATAGTTGACATCATCAGGATGACAAACAGGACGAAAATATGCGACGACAGGTAGATGAGCATCGACCCCTGCTTCACAAGTCGGAAGTAAAAGTTTTTCTGTTTCAGCTCCCACTTGCGGGCGCGAACGTTTTCCTGACTCCAGAGTTCATTGAACTTCAGCTCGCAATAATTGATCAGCTGATAGTTCAAGTCCTTGTCGCACTCTTGACCCGATTACCGTATCCTGGTAGGCTTGCCTTCCTAGCCGGACTCAATAAATGAACCACTTCCTTCATGCAATGAATCATCATCATTGATTTCTATCTTTCGTTTAAATGGATTGATATAGCCACTGTAATCGCAGGCAAAATCGAATTGCTTTTTAGCTAATTCGATCTCTTCTTTGGTGTAATTCTTTTCCTTGAATATTTCTTCTGACGGAAGGTACGGATTACGCAGCCATCGGATCTGTACCTGTACGTTGTCTTCGTATCTGTCCGGATCTACCACACTTTTCATGCCTGTTTCAATGTGTTCCTCAGCAGCTTTTCCCTTTTATTCGTCTCGTTTACGATCCGATTATTCTTCTGATAGAAGCTTTTTGATGACATACTCTTGTTTCTCTTGGCCATGGTTGACGCGGCTCCACTTCTCGTGCGAGTCGAACTCGGTCGGGAAGCAGAAGAACACCTTCTTGACCAAGGGATCGAGCACGGGCGACTGATACAAGAACACGTAGTTGCTCACCAGGAACAAAATGATGAAGTCGTAGATGAGCTCGCTCAACTGCGTCGACGACACAGGCAGCCCAATCAGGTACGCGAACCTGAGGTCCTTGAAGTACGAGTACTTGTAGAGAATCGGAATCGCATATGGACCGTCATACTTCTCCAGGTGGTGCACGACTGGGTAGTTCGAGAACTGCTCCGGCATCGCAATCGGCGACAGGTGCGCCACCATGTTGGTCAGGAACAGCGAGTATTGCAGCATCATGACGAGGCAGACGGTGCGAACGAGGCGCGTCAGCAGGCGCACTTTCGTGTCCGTCAGCATGTACTTTATCACGTATACCAGGTAGAAGATGGAGTACACATTCGACTTCAGCAGCATGGCCATCATAAGCAAGAACAGGATGCACTGCTCGTAGAAGATTCTGATGCCCCTTGCGAAACTGATTCGGTATTTGCGAGAAATGGCCTCCTCAATCTGACCCTGGAGCAGTTTGATTTTGTGATGCCTGAGCACGTCGTACTCTTCATAGTCCATTATGTCCTTGTCTTCGTTGATCTTCGCCTTGACGAAGTCCTGTATCGTCACGTCCTTTCGATATTCTCGAAGTCTCTGTTTATCTTAGCTCTTGTCTTTCGGATTTCTTGGATTTGCCAAAAAGGATTTTGGCTAGCCTGGCGGGTAGCAATGTTTGTCCCACTTGTTCAGCAACTCCGCGGTCTGCGGGTCGATCCCGAGCTCCTCGGCGCGGCCGTCGAGCATGACCGAGAACCGGATGGCCTCCTGCAGCCTCAGCGCGACTCTGTACGGTATGAAGTTCCTGATTTCTCTCACGCCTTGCTCCTTCAGCTCCTGCTCATGCTGCCGCGCCTCTGCATCGCTTTCTTGGAAGCGCAGGAGCAATTCGTCGAAGTCTTGCTCGTAGTAGTGGTTGCGGTACCGCTCGGGATGGTACTTTGGCGTCTGGTGCCAGCCGCCCGCGAGAAGGCACTCCCGCCGGATGTCCATTTCGATGTACTTTTGGAAGCGGTTGTAGGTGCAGCCGTCGCGGGTGTGCAACCACGTGATGCACATTCTCTCGCAGAGCAGGCAGACTGCGATCACGACGACAACGCCGTAGAAGCTCCACATCACGTCGGGCCGCGGATCTTTCCAGATACCCGTGAAGAAGGCCCAGAACGTGACCCTGTCAATCTTCTCGACAATTGCGATGTTCTTATGCTCCGGGCTGTGAGCCAGCTTCTTCCTGGCCTGCGACAGAAGCGTCGTCGGATAGCCAAGTATGCAAACCAGGACGAGCAGGAATAGTTGGCAGCGCCACACTCGCCTCCTTGTCTTGCCGAACTGGAAATGAGCGCCTCTCTGGTACTTCTTGGAGACCAAACTAGCCATTTTGCAATCGATTTGTGACTACAGGCCGCTTTGTTGGAGGTACTCGAGGGCTGCCCTCGATATGGTGACCGTGCCCCGCAGGTACAGGTAGCAGACGAGGCCCAGGTTGAGCATGGTGTACACGTTGATAACGAAGCATGTCGACATGATCACGATGAGCAGGTTCGTAGCAAAATGCCCGTATGTTGCCACCAAGTCGACCAGGGGCCACCACTTCATCGCCTTGTATGCCTGGAAGCCTGGCTCAGACTGGAGCATAATGTAAAACATCTCGAAGTCGTCCCTGTTTATGTATGCCTTCGGGTCTTTCATCTTGCCGAGTGTGCCCGAGTGCTCCGCGGCGCCAACAGTTGACTCACCGAGAGCTGAGCTATAGAAACTAGCTTTAGCTAGCTCCGGATTTGCATTCACCTTAGTCTCGTCTGGCTTGGCTCTGACCTCGCGCTGGTTGTCGTTGTGGAACTCGAAGATCCGGCGGAAATCCTCCTCGCCCACATCCGCGAGGGCCTTCGATGCGTCGAGCTCTTTGCGGCACTTGCTCGAAAAATAGAGGCCAATGAGCAGGTAAACGATGTAGCTGGTGCACTTGACGCTGAAGAACGCCAGGTGTTCCGCTTTCAATTCTGCTTCAGTTTAATGTGACTGCGGGTCGACGTACATCCTGAGACCGATGAGCTGCAGGCTGTCGTAGAGCCCTCGGAACCGCTCCCGAAGTGCCGTGTCGTTGCTGCCCGGAATGTTGTTCCCTTGAACTCCGAAGATCCACGCGAAGATGCACTCGCCGATGAGCAGGAACACTGAGTAGTACACGATGCAGTTGGCGGTGCGCGTGCTCCGCTTCAACGTCGATGTCTTGCCGTCATTGTTGCTCAAGAAGCAGAGCAAGAGCACGTTGAGCGAGAAGTAGATCCAGTTGATCAGAGTCGTGTCGCCCTTGCTGATGCAGTAGATTATCACTCCGCACAGGATCAAGGTCAGGTACGTGCTGAGCAGGTTTCGGGCGCGGATTATGAATTTCAGGGTCTCCGGATAAGATGCCATCAGCAGCTTCCAAGACTGCGCCTCGATCTCGCTCGCCAGCTTGGGGTCAAGGAATATCTTGTTAACGATGTCAAGCATGCACATGAGGATGAGAACGTCCCAGTTGAAGGCGTCCGGTGCGTGGCGGAAATAGATGTCCTTGCTTTCCCAGTTTGCCTATTCTTTCGGATCTTAGCTGATCAAGTTGTACCACTTGAGAACGTGGATCTCGAGGTCCGTGAATTTCCTCTTCGGAAGCACCAAGCTGTAATAGTACTCATTGAATATCAAATAGCAGAGATAGAAGCTCAGGATCCACTTGGTCTTCCGGTACAGCGTCTCGAATGCCGAGTAGAATGTGAAGAACATCATGAAGGTCAGGGCGCGCATGTTGTCCAGGTCTCTCTAGCTGAGAAAGTAAAGGTAAGCGAGAGCGATAACATGGCTGTATCGCGCGAACTGGAATAGCGCTTTCCAGATGATGGACGTATCTTTCTCGCAGAACTTTTTGGTTAATAGCTCCACCATCGCGTCTCTGCTCGACGCCCGGTAGCCGAAGTCCTGAGACATGAAGCAAAGCTTGAGGCAGCTGATGCTCATGACCATGAACGCCAGGTTGACGAAGTAGAGCGTTTGCTCGAGTACTGGGAACTTCAACTTCTCCAAAAATACCTTCTTAGTTGCTTGGAACAGCTCGTACTGGTTGACAGCTTCGATCTTCATGGCGTAGACGACGATGAACTCCATGAAGTAGAGCGGCAGCATGATGTAAATCGACACCATCAAGGAAAACCGCGTATTCGACAGGAAGGTGAACAGCACGAAGCCTAGATGGAAGAGGCCGAGTGAGGAGTGGTACATGTATGCCTGGAACCCGAGGCCTATTCTCAAGAGCCAAATGCAGAGCGTGGGCAAGTATTTGGTCGTGTCGTTGGTGAACTTGCTCATGAGGTTCTTGTTGAGCGCCTTGAACCGCTTGGCGATACGATCCGTTTGCTGCGCCAGCAGATTGCTTCCTCCGATTTGCTCACGTGACTGCTGAAGTATTTTTTCAACGCGCTGATCCTTCGTCGCAATCCGGTCTCTGTACTTTACATAGAATTTGAGTCGAGTCCAGAAGCCCGTGTTTTCGCTGAGGATCTGGGTGTGCTCTCGGATCCGGCACCATTTGGCACTCTGGTAGACCATCGAGAAGTAGAATGTTCCAATGATTGACAATTGGAAAGATAGGCCCTCCGCGATCTTGGTGTCCGACTGCCCTCGGTGGACGCCCAACTTGCCGATATCCATGCGCTTTCCGAACAGGGCCTAGGCGAGGAACACAGTGGTCGACTCCTCCGGAATCTTACAATCAAACAAACATGAAAACTCTTGTTTCTTCTGAACCCAGTTCTGGACCCAAGTGATCCTGATCGCGATCAGGTACAGCCACTTGACCAAAATGGCGAGGCTGATGTAGTAGATCGAGACAAACAGGAAAAGCAAGTAGCCGTGCGGGTTCGACTTCCGGAGCGTGTAGAACGCAAAGAGGCCCAGGATCATCAGGAGCGACGGGATGTCATACAGTCCGTTGTAGCCCATGGACTGGATCAGCTGGCACACCATGGTCGCGATGAAGAAAGCGTCGCTCTTCGACTGGAACCAGCGGCAATCCAAGAAGTTCTTGGGGAACCTTCGCGACAGCTCGGCCATTTCCCTCCGATAATTCCGCTGCATGAGTGCATCCAGCTCCCGCTGCTCCTGCTGAGCCTTGGTCAGCTCAACAGTCGTCGTCTCGTCGCCCTGCTTCACTGCCTCGTCCTTCGCCGCGTACATCATGGAGAGCTCAAAATTCTGCAAGAGAATGACCTCTTGCCGGTACTTCTTCAGCCTTAGCTTCCTGATGCTGAAGCGCATGAACTGGTACTGCGAGAAGGCCAGCAGCGAGATCATGAGAGCTGCCCATTCGAACTCGAGCGACTCTCCATGGACGAGCGTGTACTCGTACTTGTCCTTGGACTCGTTGTACACAGGCCCGTCGAGCTGCTTGATTGTGAAACCGCAGCTCTGGTGCCAAACGTACCACTCGTCGGCCTGCTCCTTGGTGGTGTGCTCTTGGTCCCGTGCTTAGCTGTACTTGTAGTAGATGGCGCTGCCGATGATCACGCAGTTGATGGCGTTGAACACCCTGCCCCAATTTATGCGGGCCAAGTTGCCCATGGTGATCGGCAAGACCATGTTCGACGAGGTGAGCACTATCGTGAGCGAAATGAAGTGAGGATGATAGCGCGCGACGAGGAACAGAATCAAGAGGAAGGCGACCTCAAAGGTGTTCTGCCACCAGGCGGTGAGGCACTGACCGAGGTTGCGAGGCTCGAATATGCTGGCGCTTCGCTCATCGAACTTGTCATCGCTGGTCTCGAGGCCCACGCCCGTCTTCCCTAGAAACGCCGCCGGGATGTACCTCGAGTCATGCTCCTCCTCCGCGTCGTCGCCTGCAGCTTTGGCTTTTGAAGAAGAATCTGCACCGCCCTCTGCAGCCTGGTCGTGGTGACCCGCCAGCAGTGCTTCCTTTACCGTGGAGGCCGGATCACCCGGCTTGCCCATTGGATTATCTTTGAAGAAC
>Ga0256413_1000100_pt1 | contig 11281 bp, 10 predicted proteins | sample WCR_77metaT_FD_190054 | JGI IMG/M metagenome (GOLD analysis project Ga0256413, IMG submission 190054) | Metatranscriptome of seawater microbial communities from Monterey Bay, California, United States - WCR_77 (Metagenome Metatranscriptome) | ecosystem: Environmental > Aquatic > Marine > Coastal... | reverse complement strand
TTGTTATTTTATCATTATCGGTTATTGTGTTTCTCAAGCTAGGATATTCATACTATAGTTGGTTATATGGTATGTTGACCGCAAGTGGCATCCAATTTCTACTTACTTTAAAATTATATGGTGCAACGTCATTTCTTTCTTTTTGGCCTAAAAAAGTAACGTTTAGATCACTTAAATGGGCATTTGCTTCTGCCGTATTGTTTATGCCTCAAGCTATTGGTTGGTGGTTTAAAAGCGGTGCAGACCGTTTTTTAATAAATAAATATTTAGGTTTAGAGTTACTAGGTAATTACTCCCTTGCTTTTCAGTTGTCATCAATTTTAATAATTTTTACTACCATTGTTAACTTAGCGGTTTTACCTTTTATTAACGAGAATTTGCATAAAAGAAATATTGTAATAGTATTTAAAACCCTCACATTGGTTGCCATATTCGCGACATTGTTTGCAATTGCCTTGTATTTTACAAGTGTAGGCATACTGAATTACTTTTATAAGCAGCAATATGCGCCGGCTCAAGGTATGATTGCATACTTATGTATTTCTAATTTATTTCAGGCTTTTATAATGATTTTCATCAACGTACTCTATTACGAAGGCAGAGGAAAGTATGTTGCTAAACTTGTTTTTATTAGTTTCTTTTTGCAGTTTTTAATTAACTATTTACTACTCAGCCATTTCAAAATGTCAGTAAATGCTATTATCATTTCATCTTTATTTTTTAACATAGCAGTATTAGTGGGAATTTTAAGAAACATAAATGACATTTTTCCTTTTGTGCATGGTGTAAAAAATGCAGATAAGTAAAAAAAATAGTAATCTTAAAATAAAGCACCTTAAATTATTTTTGCTTTTCTTATTTATTTTTTTTGTTGTAACGTCTTACTCATGGATACCAATAGTTGTCTTCTCTATACCGCTGTTAGCATTACTTCAATTTAACTTAGTTTCTTTAAAAATTTTAAATGTCGTTTTTATCATCTATATCATTCTAATCGCAATGATAATGCTTACATTAAATAAGCAAATAGTTTACATAGAGTACGCAAGAAACTTATTATTTATTCCGTTAATCATAAGCTCGTACTTTATCGGTAACCAACTAGCAGAAAATTACATGTATTTAAAAAAAGTTTTTTACATGTTTCTTTTCTCAGCTTGTTTTTTGGTGCTGTATACGTTTATATTTGTGATCCCACTAGACATCCCCCTATTTGTAGGTGAAAGACGCGGTTATAGTGCAAGAGAGTTTTTATTTTTTGGGCGATATTACGACTTCTCTCTTGGTGTAACCCACTTAAACATGTACATAAATTTAGTATTTTCATTATTATTTGTATGCATTATTTATACTAAGCGAAATTATTTGTTTTTTGTGATGGCTTTTTTTGTCATTTTGGCATTATTAACTCAGTCACGCTCCCCCATCTTGTTTTTAATGATCATCTCTACCATATTTTTAATTTACAAATTTAAAATCAGCAATAACAAAGGAACATTCTTAACTATCTGTTTGATTTTATTTTCATGCTTGGCAGTTTTGGCAGCTGGCCTAGTTATTTTAAAAGTAGGTGCAAGCAGTTCAAGGTTTTCAGCGGAGGGTATGAGTGACTTATCACGTTTTATTTTTTATGCCAAAGGTATTGAGCACTTAATACTTGAGCCTTGGGGCAACTCACTACTTTATACAGATGAAAAAATGCCATTACTCAACTATCATAATACGTTCTTAGCGATAGGAAACAGAATGGGAGTGGTGTCAATGATATGTTTTTTGGTTTTATTTTTAATATTAATTTTTAGAATTAACAAATTAAAAGAGATCAAGTTTAAAGCATCTTTGTATATTTTATCTTACTTTTGCTTTCACAATTTTATGATAGAGGACGTTATAAAGTTTGACAGTTTTGTTGTTCTTTTATTTTTTATACTCGTGCCCTTTGTGCGTAGGTATTACTTTATTGAGAAGAGGTTAAGGTTAAATGTTTAAAAAGGAAGTTGATGTAGATATTGTTGCTGCAAACTATAATAATGGAAAGTATTTGCACCAATTCATTAATAGTATTATTGATTCAACGGTTTGGCCTCAACAGTTAATTATTGTTGATGATGCATCAACAGACAATTCAATTGATATAATAAATTCTTATAGCGAGCACAAATTAAACATAAAATTGGTAGCACTTTCTAAAAATGTAGGGTTTGCCAATGCATTAAATGAGGGTATAAAACACGTTACAGCAACTAATATTTTACGAATTGATCCCGACGATATAATGTGTGCTGACAGGTTAAAAAAACAATTTGAGTTTATCAGTAACAATACTTCAGTTGATGTTGTAGGGTGTGACGTAACATATTTTGCAGAGGATGAGCACATTATTACAGGGCACTCTGCTTTTCCTTCAGAGCATGAAGAAATAGTAAAATGCTATGAAGAAGGCAATCATGGAATGTGCCATGGCGCTACGCTTTTTAGTACTAAGTGCCTAATAAAAGAGAGTTATATCCAGAAAAACGTTCCTGCTGAAGAATATGATATATTTTCTCGCTTAATTAAACAAAACTACATATTTGCTAATATTCAAGAGCCTCTTACTTTGGTTCGTATTCATACCTCAAGCGTTTCGAATAATATGCCTTACTCAACGGTAGCAAAAACATTTAAACTGAGAGAGTCACTATGGAACAAAAAAAGTAGTAAGTTTTATGTGTTTAAAGAATATATAGCCAGAAACGCATATAGAAAATACATATCAACTCAAAGTTATTCAAGATATTTTTCTTTATTAATAGCGGCTTCAATGAAGCCATCGTCAGCACTAAAAAGGTTATTTGGTAATGCGAAGTAAGTTAAAAGAAAGTTTAAAAAATATTATTCACGGTAATAAATTTTTATATACGAAATATGATGAGGGAGTACATTGGGGTAAATCTAATTTTAAAAATTTAGAGGGCGCCTTTAAAGGAAAAAGAGTTTTTATTGTTGGTAATGGGCCTTCATTAAATAAGCACGATCTTAGTTTATTAAAAGACGAATACAGTATTGCTGTTAATGGTATTTTTTATAAAACAAAAAGTGAAGGTTATAAACCAACTTTTTATGTTGTAGAAGACCGTCATGTAATGCAAGACAACCTAAAAGAAATTGATGATTATGACGTTGATTATAAATTTTTTCCTGTCGATTATAAAAAATTAATAAAAAATAAAAAAAATACTAAATTTTTTAGAATGGATAAAGGATATTATCACTCTACTAGTCCATATTTTTCTATTCCGCGTTTTTCGTGTGACGCGAATGACAAACTATACTGCGGCCAAAGTGTAACAATGATAAACCTTCAGTTAGCAGCTTACCTTGGTTTTTCTGAAGTATATTTAATAGGTATGGATCACTCATATGTTATACCTACTGATGCGACGGTAACAGGTGAAGAAATACTGTCGAATTCAGAAGATCCCAATCATTTTCATCCAGAGTACTTTGGAAAAGGAAAAAAATGGCATGACCCTCATCTAGATAGGGTTGAGAGAACATATTCATATATTAAGATTGTTTATGAATCAAAAGGTATCGTTCTTAAGAATGCAACTGTTGGTGGCTCATTAGAAGTATTTGAGAGAGTAGATTATTACTCATTATTTAAGAAATAAAATGAATATAAAAATTATTGGTACAGTTGGCGTACCAGCATGTTATGGCGGATTTGAAACACTCGTTGAAAACTTACTGGATGAAAAGGACGAGAAAAATGTCACCGTTTATTGTTCATCTAAAAGTTATAAGGAGCAGCCCAATACATATAAAAATGCCAATCTAAAGTATATTCCATTAAATGCCAATGGTGTTCAAAGTATTCCTTACGACATTTGGTCTTTATTGCATGCAACTATTACTAGCAAAGCCGATAACATACTTATACTGGGTGTTTCCGGAGCAATTTGCCTACCTTTCATTCGTTTATTTAGCAAAAGTAACATTGTTACTAATATTGATGGTCTAGAATGGAAGCGTAATAAGTGGAATACTTGGGCAAAGCGTTTTTTAAAGTTTTCTGAAAAAGTAGCTGTAAAATACTCTGACGTTATTGTCGCTGATAATAAAGGCATTGCCGATTATGTGACGCAAGAATATGGTATTGCCTCCAAGGTTATTGCTTATGGTGGTGATCATGCAATTATAAAAGAATTATCAATTTCAGATAATGATTATGCTTTAGCACTGTGCCGTATAGAGCCTGAAAATAATGTTGAGTTGATCTTAGAAAGCTTTAGTAAAACCAATAAACCTCTGAAGTTTATTGGCAACTGGGATAACAGTGACTTTGGTCGCTTAATGAAAAGTAAATATCAACAATATAGGAATATAGAAATAGTTGATCCTATTTATGATGTTAATACGCTATTTGAGATACGCCGCCAATGTTCTTTTTATGTGCATGGTCATTCAGCTGGTGGAACAAATCCGTCGCTAGTAGAGATGATGCATTTTGGTAAAACTATTTTTGCTTTTGACTGCAATTACAATAGAGCCTCAACGGAAGATACTGCTCAGTTTTTTAAAAACACTACCGAGTTAGTTGAGTTAATTAATTTACCTGTTGCTAGTGAAAACGCAGCTAATATGAAAGAAATTGCAGAACGAAGATACACGTGGAAAATTGTTAAACAACAATACTTTGATTTATTTAAATAGAAATTTAGGTAGTTTATATGCGTAAAGGAATAATTTTAGCCGGTGGAAGTGGCACCCGTCTTTACCCTCTCACTAAGGTCGTTAGCAAACAACTTATGCCTGTTTATGATAAGCCTATGGTTTATTATCCGCTTGCTACATTAATGCAGGCAGGTATCAGAGAGATATTGATTATATCTACCCCTGAAGAAATCAACCGATTTGAAGAGCTATTAGGTGATGGTTCAAACTTTGGTACGTCTATTTCTTATAAAGTACAACCTAGCCCTGATGGTTTAGCGCAAGCGTTTATTTTGGCAGAAGAATTTCTGGCGGGTGCACCAGCGGCATTAGTGCTTGGTGATAATATGTTTTATGGTCATGATTTGGTTAAGTCACTAAAAGCAGCTAATGCCCAACAAAACGGCGGTACAGTTTTTGGTTATCATGTTGCTAATCCTAATGCCTATGGTGTAGTTGAATTTGATGATTCAGGCACTGCGATATCTATCGAAGAAAAGCCAGCTGAACCAAAATCTAATTATGCTGTGCCAGGTTTATACTTTTTTGACTCGCGTGTGGTAGAGTTTGCTAAAAATGTGAAACTATCAGCTCGTGGTGAGTTAGAAATAACAGATGTTATAGAGCAATATTTGCAAGTAGGTCAATTAAAAGTTGAAATAATGGGGCGTGGAACAGCTTGGCTTGATACGGGGACACATGACGATTTACTTGCCGCAGCACAATTTATTGCAACTATTGATAAGCGCCAAGGCTTAAAAGTTAACTGCCCTGAAGAGGTTGCTTACCGCAATGGGTGGTTGAGTGAAGCGAAACTGCGTGAAATAGCTGAACCTCTGCGAAAAAGTGGTTATGGTGAATATTTATTAAAGCTGATTAATGAGCGAGTATTTTAATGGAAGTTATTAATACGGCTATTGCAGAAGTTAAAATTATTGAACCCAAAGTATTTGGTGATGAACGTGGTTTTTTTATGGAAACTTTTCGTGATGATTGGTTCCGTGAACATATTGCTGATGTAACTTTTGTGCAAGACAACCACAGTAAATCAGGACAGGGCATATTACGCGGGCTGCATTATCAAACCCAGCAAACACAAGGCAAGCTTGTGCGTGTAACAGCCGGTGAAGTTTACGATGTTGCGGTTGATATGCGTAAAGATAGCCCTACTTTTGGTCAGCATGTGGGAGTATTACTCAGCGGTGATAACAAGCGTCAACTTTGGGTGCCAGCAGGCTTTGCTCATGGTTTTTATGTGACCAGTGAAAGTGCTGAGTTTGTATATAAGTGCACAGACTATTATGCACCACAGTTTGAACAAAGCGTGTTGTGGAGCGACCCTGCATTAAATATTCAATGGCCTCTTGTTGACGGAAAATTACCGTTATTATCAGCGAAAGATGAAGCTGGTTTATTACACGTCGATGCACCTGCTTTTTAAGAGAATAAAATAATGAGTAAAACAATATTTGTAACGGGTGGAGCAGGGTTTATTGGCTCGGCTTTAATTCGTTTTTTAATTAATGAAACTGAGCACACAGTAGTTAACTTTGATAAATTAACGTATGCGGGCAACCTTGAATCCCTATGTTCGATTGAGAATTCAGCTAGTTATCATTTTATACAAGGCGATATTTGTGACCGTGAGGCGGTATCAGCTGCATTCGCTCAGTATCAACCTGATTTTATTATGCACTTAGCGGCAGAAAGCCATGTAGACCGCTCAATTGACGGCCCGGGTGAATTTATTCAAACAAACGTGGTAGGCACATACGAACTATTAGAAGCTGCACGCTGCTATTACGCAACGCTTGCGGATGATAAAAAAGCAAATTTTCGCTTCCATCATATTTCAACAGATGAAGTGTATGGTGATTTGGGCGAAACAGGCTTGTTCACTGAAGAAACATCGTACGAGCCAAGCTCTCCTTATTCAGCATCGAAAGCAGCCTCTGACCACTTAGTACGTGCATGGCACCGTACTTATCAATTACCAGTGGTCTTGACTAACTGCTCGAATAATTATGGTCCGTATCATTTTCCTGAAAAACTCGTACCACTTATTATCTTAAATGCGCTTGAAGGTAAACAGTTACCTGTTTATGGCGATGGCAAACAAGTACGTGACTGGTTATTCGTAGAAGACCACGCACGTGCGCTGTATAAAGTCGCAAGCGAAGGTAAGTTAGGTGACACCTACAACATTGGTGGGTTTAACGAAAAGCAAAATATTGAAGTGGTGACCACAATTTGTAATCACCTGAATGACCTAATTAAAGATAAACCAGCTAACCTTACTGACTTTAAAGAGCTTATTACCTTTGTGACCGACCGCCCAGGGCACGACGTACGATACGCAATTGATGCGACTAAAATTAATAAAGAGTTAGGCTGGCATCCAGAAGAGACATTTGAATCAGGTATTTTAAAAACCATTCAATGGTACTTAGATAATCAGGCATGGTGTAAAAACGTGCAAGATGGAAGCTACCAACGTGAACGTTTAGGCAGTCATTAATATGAATGTACTAATCATTGGTAAAAATGGTCAAGTAGCGTGCGAATTACAGCAAACCTGTCCAAGCCATATTGCAGCGCATGCTTACGGACGTAATGAGATAAACATTACGGACCCGCAAAGTATTGAGCAAGTTATTACAAAAATAAATCCGGCTGTCATTATCAATGCGTCAGCGTATACGGCGGTAGATAAGGCTGAGTCAGAGCAAGACGAAGCCTATTTAATTAATGCAACAGCAGTTGAACTACTAGCCAAAGCAGCGACTAAGCATAGTATTCGTTTGTTACATATTTCGACAGACTTTGTGTTTGATGGTGCAAAAAATACGCCTTACACAGTGGATGACAAGACAAACCCAATCAATGTGTATGGTGCATCTAAATTGGCTGGTGAGCAGGCTATTAAAGCTTATTGCCCAGTTAATTCTGCGATTGTCAGGACATCGTGGGTGTATTCGAGTCATGGCAATAACTTTGTAAAAACGATGCTGCGTTTAATGGCCGAAAAAGAACGGTTGAGTGTAGTGAGTGACCAAATAGGCTGCCCAACGAATGCAAAGGGGTTAGCTAAATACTTATGGCAACTAGCAGAGCGAGAAACGTTAGATCCTATTTATCATTATAGTGATTTAGGTGTGGCAAGCTGGTACGACTTCGCGGTAGCGATTCAGGAAATCGCTTATGAGCAAGCTAAACTTACAAAGAAAATACAGATAAAGCCAATACCAAGCCGTGATTATCCAACACCGGCAGTTCGACCTAAATACAATGTTATGGATAAAGCCTGTAAAGTAAACACTTTGCCAGAACAGAACTTAATACATTGGCGAGAACAGTTAAGAAATATGATGTTAGCTCTATAGTTAGAGTTTATTTATTATCAGTTCAAAAATTAATTTTTGTTTTCACTTTTAGCTAAAGTAATAGTTAATTGGTTGTATACAAAATAGGACTTTTTATGATCATTGATTTGTTGCTCACTTTTTTTATTGCTTTTGCTATTTTATTTTTAATGCGTAAAGTTGCACGTAAAGTGGGCCTTGTAGATAAGCCATCTGGGCGAAAATTACACTCTGGAAATATTCCGCTTGTGGGCGGAATTGCAATATGTATTACTATTGTAAATTATATTTACTCGCATCCTGGTATGATTAATCATGCAAATTTATATATGCTTTGTATATGTGGTTTAACTGCTGTTGGTGCACTGGACGATCGCTTCGATTTAAGTGTTAAAATACGTATGTTAGTACAAGCATTGATATCTGTAGCTATGATTTATTTTGCTAACGCAGAGTTGCATAGCTTAGGAAACCTATTAGGCTTTGGTATTATTGAGTTAGGCATACTTGGTGGCTTAGTCACTGTGTTTGCTGTAATAGGCTGTATTAATGCCTTTAACATGGTCGATGGTATTGATGGGCTATTAGGCGGCTTATCAATTGTAGCCTTTGGCAGTGTGGGTATATTATTATCGCTTTCTGGTGAGCAAAGCTTAAGTTACTTATGTTTATTATTAGTTGTTTGCATGATCCCTTATATTTTAATGAACTTAGGTTTAGTAGGCCATAAACGAAAAGTATTTATGGGTGATGCAGGTAGTATGATGATTGGTTTTACTGTTATTTGGTTGCTAATTGGTGCAAGCCAAGCAGAAGGTAACCCAATGATTCGCCCGGTAACCGCATTATGGCTTATTGCAGTACCGTTAATGGACATGGTTTCAATAATGATACGCAGAGTTAAGCAAGGTAAATCCCCTTTTAAACCTGACCGTGATCATTTACATCATATTTGTCAGCGTTTAGGTTTATCGTCATTACAAACATTAGGTTTAATTTGCTTTATTGCCTCCACGTTTGCCGGTATTGGTATTTTGGGCGAAATACTTTTATTTCCAGAATACATTATGTTTTATGGCTTTATAGTCGCCTTTATTAGTTACTTAGCAATACTTGTAAATCACTGTAAAGTAATTAACTTTTGTAGATGTAAACTAGGTTTACCAGAGAAAAATTACTCATAAAAGCTAATAAATATGTTTATTCTTAAATAAGATAGTGTTGTTTGAACGCAGTGAAATCGCACTCTATTCAATAGAAAAAGAACTTTCTGAATACATTACCCGCCTAAATCTCGCAATAGAATTAATCCCTATTATGGGCTCAGTACAACGGGTTAACCGCCTTGAAACGGTAATGAGAACTTTTGGTGTAAAAACCATCTATCATGCAGCGGCTTATAAACATGTGCCATTGGTTGAGCACAATGTTGTAGAAGGTGTGCGTAATAATGTATTTGGTACATATTACGCGGCCAAAGCAGCTGTTGAGGCTAACGTAGATACCTTTGTATTGATTTCTACCGATAAAGCCGTACGCCCGACAAATGTAATGGGCGCGACTAAACGTATAGCCGAGCTAGTGTTACAAGGCTTAGCACAAGAGCAAGGTATTAAACATAAAACGCGTTTTTGTATGGTCCGTTTTGGTAATGTACTTGGTTCAAGTGGTTCAGTAGTACCACTATTTCGCCGCCAAATAAAAGAAGGTGGCCCAATAACATTAACTCACCCAGATATTACTCGTTACTTTATGACCATCCCCGAAGCGGCACAGCTTGTTATACAAGCTGGCGCCATGGGTAAAGGCGGTGACGTGTTTGTACTCGATATGGGGGATTCAGTAAAAATAAAAGATCTTGCCACGAAAATGGTTAGACTATCAGGCCTCGAAATTAAAACCGATACGAACCCTCATGGCGATATTGAAATAAAATGTACAGGCCTTCGCCCAGGTGAAAAATTATATGAAGAGCTTTTAATAGGCGATAACGTAGAGCAAACTCCGCATGAGCGTATAATGACCGCACATGAGGTAATGCTACCGCTCTATGAGCTAAATGCATTTATTGATGCGCTTGATATTGCATGTCATAACTTTGAGCATGAAAAAATTCGTAAATTATTACTCGATGCCCCTACCGGTTTTAACCCTACAGATGGTATTTGTGATTTGGTGTGGAATGGCAGACTTAAAAATGAATCTGATGGTAATACTGCAAGTGCAAACAATGTGATTAATTTGAATTGATAATTAATAGCAGTTTTAGGCATAAGGTGTAGAGTATCAGTTAGGAGTTAAAATAGCAGCGATTCCAAATGTGCCTTGGTGTTTTTACTGCTGCTTTATTCGTAATGCTAAACTGTTATTATGCTATTTATCTTAGCGCTATCTTTTCTCTGTTAAATTAAATAAAAAACACTATTAAAGGACTAGCATGAAAGCTGTAATCCCTGTTGCCGGTTTAGGCACACGTATGTTACCTATGACCAAAGCCATTCCTAAAGAAATGTTGCCTTTGGTTGATAAGCCACTGATTCAGTACATAGTAAATGAGTGTGTTGCTGCGGGCATAAAAGAAATTGTATTAGTAACTCACAGCTCTAAAAATGCGATTGAGAACCATTTTGACACCAGCTTTGAGCTTGAAGCTACGCTTGAAAAGCGGGTTAAGCGTACATTACTTGATGAAGTGCGTACTATTTGCCCTCAAGGGGTTACCATTATGCAAGTACGCCAAGGTGAAGCAAAAGGCCTTGGACATGCCATTTTATGTGCTAAGCCCATTGTTGGTGATAGTGATTTTGTAGTGGTATTACCCGATGTAATCCTCGATGCTTATACCGCAAATCAAAAAACTGAAAATTTAGCAGCAATGATTGCCCGCTTTAACCAAACGCAAGCTAGCCAAATTATGCTTGAACCTGTAGCACAGGAAGATGTGAGCAAATACGGTATTGCTGATATTAACGGTGTAGAACTAACCCCAGGTGAAAGCGCCGCTATTAATGCCATGGTTGAAAAGCCAGATGTTGATGTTGCCCCTTCAAACCTAGCTGTTGTTGGCCGTTATGTACTAAGTAAAAATATTTGGTCGCTACTTGCTAAAACACACGTTGGCGCTGGTGGCGAAATTCAACTGACTGATGCGATTGATGCGCTAATTGCACAGGAAACGGTAGAAGCGTTTCATATGAGCGGCCGCTCACATGACTGTGGTG
>Ga0256413_1000099_pt1 | contig 11284 bp, 20 predicted proteins | sample WCR_77metaT_FD_190054 | JGI IMG/M metagenome (GOLD analysis project Ga0256413, IMG submission 190054) | Metatranscriptome of seawater microbial communities from Monterey Bay, California, United States - WCR_77 (Metagenome Metatranscriptome) | ecosystem: Environmental > Aquatic > Marine > Coastal... | reverse complement strand
TTTGCAGCAGGCATGAGGGTGACACGGGTGGAAGCAGCTCGTCCGTTCACCTTGAACGGGACAGTGTTGCCGGGTCCGGGGGAAGATTCCCATGAACCGTTGCCTCGTTGGACCGAGATCAAATTCAATTTTGCAGCGGTGATGGCCTTGCGGATGGCGCTTGCGACTTCCTTAGCCTTCGCCATACCGAGTCCGACGTAGCCGTTGCGGTTGCCGACACACGCCATGACATTGAAGCGAACACGTCGTCCACTGTCGGTCATACGCTGAACCATGTTGACCGTAATCACTTCATCTTCAAGGTCGGGAATCAAAGCATCCACAATCTCGACCTCACGAATAGGAAGGCCTGAGGCCAACGCTGCTTCGTAAGTGATGATTTTTCCCGCCATAACAGCAGCACCGAGGCGTGTGCGAGGCTCCCACTTTCGAAGGTTCGCAATCGGGTCGTCTTGGTTTCGTCGTCGTCGGCGGCGAGGATCCGGGGATTCATCGGCTTCTTCTGGCGCATAGGCTTTCATCAAACCTGGTGCCATGGTTGGAACGTCTTCTTCAGTCATCAGTATGCCCCCTCAATGGTGTTCTTTGTTGCTTCAAGTTCGCCAGCGATGGCGTCGTCGATGTGAGCACCGTTCAGGCGTTCTTCATCGGGATATACATCTTCGCTGTGTGGGATTTCAAGTCCGGCGTCGCTCATTCCCTTGAGGGCGGCGTACACACGACCGCCCTTGGAGTTGGCAGCGAGGCCAATGTCCAGCACAGCATCACTTGCGCCATTTGCAACAGCGGCTTTGCCCATGGCAAAACCAACAAGGTAGGAGGCAGGAACCGATTTCAACGAACGGTTTGATGGCCATCCGTACTTCTTGACGAGGTCAGTCCCGGTCATGTTGACCGAGACCAGATCGCCATCGGCAGACCAGGAAACGAGTTGGCAGGTCGTGCGGGTGTTCGAAATTCGGACAACAGCACGAGGCATTTCACCGCGAAGCAACTTCAAGCGACGGCGGTAGTCGGTCAAACCGGCTTTGCGTCGTCGGAAAATGGAACGTCGATTGTTACCTGCCATCATTCATCGCCTCCTTTGAATTCAACGCCTTCGAGTTGCATTTGAGAACGCATGTGGGCGATGGAACGGTAGGAGCCACCCTTGGCCTTGAGGTAGTAGCGGCGGTACTGCGAGGGTTCAATGGTTTCGTCGCTTCGAAGCTCTTTGAGGACACGGCGTTGGCTGCGAATGGTGCGCATCCAACGGTTCTTCCGTGGGTTTCGAGCGTTAGCAGATCCTGCACGGGTACCTTGACCCTTGCGGCGTCCCTTGCGCTTTTGCTCCAAACGGGCACGAGCACGAACACGGGAAGTTCCCTTGACGGGTTTGGCCTTGATCCAGCCTTCGTCAATGAATTCTCGGATGTCATCCGTTTGGACGGCTGCAGCGATTTGGTCAACGTAAAGTGGGTTGATCCAAATTCGGTTTTCACCGCACTTGAGAAGGCGGGCTGCGATTCGCTTTTGATTGGTGATTTGCATCAAACATCCCTCCGTCGGTTGAGAACACGAACTCCGAGTTCATCAGCACGTGAATAAATGGTCTCTCGCTTTCGTCCGCCAACAGAAGCACCAACACGTGCTGCTTCGGTTTCTGGGTCGATCACTTCGAGGTCGGAGACGTTGTGGACCATCACTTCACGGAATCCCGAGGGGTGAAGGAAACGAGCCGCTGCGACCTTTCCATGACCGATTCGGACAAGGGAACCACGGTACTTGTAATTGCGTCGTTGCTTGTTGTCCATACCGTGAGGAGCACGCCATCCAGAGCGAGACAATCGCTTGTAGCGGAACCATTCGGTACGGCGGAAGGAGGGTGTCTTCTTCTTTTGAGCGGAGCGAAGTGCTAGAGCAGCCTTCATCTCGTCGTTGAGGACGGGCTTCTGTTTGACCATGTAGACGGCGTCTTCGTCAGCGTCGTCCCAGTCTTCATCGTCCCAGCTGTCTTCAACAGCATCCTCTGCGGGAGCCGCTGCTTCTTCGACGACCTCTTGGGCGTCGCCAGCAGCATCCTGCAGGCGCTCAACGAGGTCGGATTTCTTGCCGGAGACCGGCAAGTCTTGTTCCTTGAGCAACTCTTTGAGTTGCGCAACTGTCATTGATTCGTAATCTTCTGCCATTTCAATCACTCCTTGTTCAACAGGTAGATCCCATCCTGGAAGACACGTCGGTCTCGGTTCTTCACCGTGGTGCATCGCTCGATGTTGGCTGCGGTTTGACCCACGGCTTCCTTGTCAATGCCAGACACGGTAATTTCGACTTTGTTGCTCACCTTGACATCGACATTGCCGAGAATGTCAGCGGTTCGAGGCACACGCTCTCCGAAGTAATTGTTCACGGTAAACGTATTTCCGTTGACTGCAAGGGTCATTGGAAAGTGAGAGTAGAACGCTTTCAAGTTGTATGTGAATCCTTCAGTGACGCCCTTGACCATGTTGTTCAAGTGAGCGTTCCAGGTTCCAGCAAGTGCTCGCTGTTTCCGGCGGGGAAGGTCAACACGCACAACGATGCCACTTCCATCTTGGAAGAGTTGGATGAACGTGCTCTCAAAGGTTCGGGTAAGGCTGCCCTTTGGGCCGTTAATGGTCACGACGCCATCTTCACCTATGGTGGCAGAGACACCTTCGGGGATGGTTACGGTATGTTCGATTCTGTCGAGTTTAGCCATGTTTTCACCTCAGTACACATAGGCGAGCAGTTTGCCGCCAATTCGAGCGTCCTTTGCATCATAGTGATGCATCACGCCAGAGTTCGTCGTCATGATGAGAAGTCCGAAGTCTCGGGCAGGGAGGTATCGTGTCTCCCACTTCTCGTATTCTTGGCGACGGACGCTGTGTCGGGGTTTGACCGTACCACAGCGGTTGATTGTTCCTCGTAGTTCAACGACAAATGCATCACCACGACCGTTTTCGACTCGATCAATGGAGCCGACGTAGCCAGATGTTTGCATGATGTTGAGTACGTTTCCAAGCAGTTTGGATGCAGGGGTCAACTCAACGTTGATTTTCCCTGCTTGCTCAGCGTTGTAAATCTTGACAAGAGCGTCATTCAATGGGTCTAATTGCATTCTTCATCCCTCCTCAATTCATCTTTTTAAATCCGATTTTCGGCGCAACATCTCTGAAGCACTGTCGGCACAATCGAAGTCCGTGGCGTCGAATCATCCCACGCTTGCGATTGCAGCGGCGGCATCCAACGGTTCGTCCAATTCGTATTCCATGATCTCGTGCCATACTTACTCCTCCAGAATGCTGATGTTGAAATTCTCAACGAACCACGCACGTGATTCGTCAGCCGTCACGCGGTGCTTCATGCCCACCTTGCTCTTGGCACGGCGGCGGCGGCTCACACGATGTCCTGGGCGTTCCACGACTGCGGTGATGTCCATACCGAAGATTCCGATGTCTGGGTCATACTTTTGACCGGGGAAATCCGTGTAATCACGAACTCCAAAGGAAAGGTTGCCTTCACGGTCAAAATTCCATGAAGGGATGGTCTTGTCTCGGCAATCGAAAGCATTGGTCAAGAATTCCATGATGTCTTCTTGCTTGCGCATTGTTGCCTTGCAGCCAATGGGAGCTCCAATACGGACCTTCAAGTCGCGGTTTTGGATGCGACCCAAGGTGCGCTGAGGCTTGACACCGGTGACCATCTCGAGAACGTTTTCGGCGTTCATGAGGCGTTCGCCACCTTCGCCAACACCGATGTTGACACAGACCTTGGTGACACGGAGTTGTGCCATGGGGTTCACGGCAGCACTCATTCAGCCACCTCCGTGAGCGGCAGTGAGGCGTCACCGATAGCAAAGACGTTGCGTGCAACGGTACCGAATTCTCCGAATTGGACTTCGTTCGGCATGCTGGATCGCTTCACAATGTATTCTGCGACATCGGCCGTAGAGCCAACGTGTGCTCCACCGATGAGGTAGCATCGTGTGCCTTCTCCGAAGCGAATGTGTTCGAGGACCTTCTGGTCAGGCAAGTTCAACTTGAGCGAGTCGCCCGTGTTGTATGCTGATGGATCGTCAACAATGATGTTGCGTCCATCGTGCAGGTTGAGTTGGGTTTGACCGCCCTTGATGGTGGTCTTGCCCTCGATTCGGCAAACCTTCCAGCCAGCTTCCTTTGCAGAGATTGGACGGTACTGCAAACGACCGTTGTGGTCGAGGAGGCACCGGTAGTTCTCTTCGCCCAAGGTCAACACGTCCATCAAACCAACGCCGCGGCGTGGGTCTTTGACCACACGTCCGTCGACCATGGCCATTTCGTTGTGAATGATGTAGCGAACTTCACGGGCAGTCTTTGCCACACCGAGAACGTCGCGGACGACGAGGGTGATGGGCATGCAATGCTCCAAGGAGTGAGCACCAGGCGTAGGGCGTGTGACCCATACCGAGGTCTTTCGTGGGAGAGGCCAACTTCGTGGCATGGCCAAACGCTTCAAGTGATTGCTGCTCATATCTTTCAACTCCTGTTGCCAGTCAACTTTGCGATGCGCATGCGGTCCGACTCATCGAGTTGCGTGACCACCACGTTCGAGGCGTGAACTGGGACTGCCTCTTCCTTGTTATCGGCCTTGCTGGCCTTGACTCCTTCAATGTACAAACGACCCTTTTCGGCGTCGATTCGCAAAACCGCACCCGTGAGTGGGTCGTTGCTGCGCTTTCCACCATGGCGCTTTCCGCCATGGGACTGATCGCCGCGAGTGACCTGGACGATGTCGCCAACTCGAACCGTTACGGTTCGAACGCCAGCAAATCGATCATCGGGCTTGCTCAGTTGGAGGCGAGCAGCCACGCGCTTGCGCTTTTGGTGCGAGGGCGCATTGAAATGCGCCTTTCGTTGCTTTCCTGGTTTCATACTCTTGACCATGATTCTCCCTCATACGATTTGCTTTGCATTTGCTGCGATACGTGGCCAGCGCTCTGCGGCCTCACGAGAAACGGGTCCCTTGATATCGGAACCAGTGACGTCGCCTTTTTCATTGACGATGACACAAGCGTTGTCTTCGAATTGGACCCAGGTCCCGTCTACACGACGGAAGGGGCGACGCTGTCGAATGATGACGGCGTTGAACATTTGACGGCGGGTGTCAGGCGTACCCTTCTTGACAGAGACCTTGGCCATGTCGCCAACGCCAGCCGCAGGATAACGACGCATGGTACCACCGAGTTTGAGAACGTTCAGGATTTGAACGACTTTGGCGCCAGTGTTGTCAGCGACGTGGAGACGCGCTGCAGTGGGGAGACCACGGGTTTGCTTGCCGGGGATGCCCTTCATCAAACAACACCTCCTTGGTTTTCGACGACGCAGAATGAAACGGTCTTGGAAAGCGGACGGCATTCCATGACCTTGACTGTATCGCCAATGCTGACTTCACCGATGCAAGAAGGAAGGTGTGCTGAAACAACACTGGTTCGCTTCTCAAACCGTTCGTACTTCTTCATGTATCGAACGTTGTTGCGTTCGATTGTGATGGTCTTCTGCATCCCGACGCTCGAGACGGTTCCTTCGAGAACTTGTCCTCGAAGACGAAGACTGCCGTAGAACGGACAGTTTACATCGCCATCCCACGCACCTGTGGGGCTTTTTACGTCAATTCCAATGTCTCGATGTTCTTCCATCGTATCATGCCTTCCTGTATGTTCGGTGGATCCTGTTTTCGGGGCGCTGACCCACCATGGCCCCCTTGATGACGGTGTTGCCACCGTCAACGGTGAATGTGATGCTTGCCTTGTTCAAGACAAGGCTGTTGTCTCCCTCAAGAAGGGAAACGGTGTTTCGGGTTTCGTCGACGACCATTCCTTGGCGTCCAACGAGCGTCGGATCGGTGGATTGTGAGACGGTCATCGTTCGACCAATCCATGAGTTGTTGTACATATCCATCTCATCGCACCTCCACATTGAATCCGTTATTCTTGAGCACTTCAGCAGCTTTCTTCTTGTGATCTCCTTGAAGTTCAATCAATCGTCCTTTTACTGTTCCGCCTGCTGCACATTTGTTCTTCAGGAGTTTTGCAAGTTGATTGATATCAATAGCTGCGTCGTCAATGCCCTCCACTTTTGTCACAATTTTTCCATAGCGTCGTCGGTCGGTTGAGAGAATGGCTTTCTGTTGTTCTTTCGCAATTTCTTGGCAAATGCACAGTTCGTCAGGGAGTCCGCAAACATTGCAAATGGCAGCCATAGTCGTTCTTCACCTCGTGTATGTTCAAGCTTGATTGTTCATGTGCGTCTTGAGTCGCGCAATGCTTCGTCGGGTCGCTTTGTAGGCGCCCATGTTGGAAGGAGTTCCACCAAGAGCGTTCTCTGCCCGGAGTTGGAGAAGTTCCTCTTGAAGTTCAAGGAGCCGAGCGCCGCGTGCTTCAGCACTCATGGCTGCGATTTCTCGATTGGAGACGTAGCTCATTGGTCATCGCCTCCTTCTGCAGCTTCTTGTGCGGCCTGGATCTTGAGTTCTTCATCAGAGAAGATGGTGATCTCGTGAGGAAGTTTCGTGCCTGGTCGCATGATTTCAACAGTGACGCCGATGGTACCGAGTTTCTTGACTGCCACAGAGTAGCCACGGTCCATGTGTTGGAGCGCCGTTTCACCACAATACTTGACGTGGCCACGGATGTACTTCTCTGTTCGGTTGCGGGAACCGGTCAACTTACCAGCGACCGTGATGATCACGCCACGAGCGCCAGCATCCATGATGTTCTGGGCTCCACTGTGGCATGAACGGCGGTGGTACCATCCACGTTCAAGGGATGAGGCGATCTTTTCGGCCATGACTTGAGCGTTCAAGGTTGGGTTTTTGACTTCCTCAACTTTGAGTTTAGGATTTGGAAGGCTGAATTCTTGGTCCAGACGCTTCTGAAGGTCGTTGATGATCTTCCCCTTTCGGCCAATGACCATACCGGGGCGTTCAGCATGAACGGTGACTTCTGTTCCGCCAGGAGTGCGGCGAATATCCAATCCACCAAATCCGGACTTTGAGGTGTTCTTCATCAAGAATTCGCGGACGAGCAGACGCTCGACGTTGCGGTTCACAATGGTTCGAAGAATGCTTTGCTTACCCATAATAATCACCTCAGAAATCGTCCTCCAAATCGTCGCCAACAGCGTTCATGTCTTCCAAAAAGACTTCCAAGTTCACACGGTAGTGGTTGCTTGGAGTTGCACGTCCTCGAGCACGAGGAATCCAACCTCGGCGGATTGGGCCACGGTGTGCGGCAATGTGCGTGATAACCATTTCTTCGGCATCGATGTCTTCGTATTGGAATCGTGCGTTTTCCATGGCACTCTCAATGACCTTGATGATAGCGCGGGAGGCTTTCACTGGGTATCGACCAGGTCCAATTCCACCCTTGCGGTGTCCAACCATCGAGGGGCCAGATCGTCGCTTGCGCTTGTTGCCACTTCCCAATCGATATGGAACTGCTGCTGCCTTGCGGCGTATGTCAGCACGGTCCGAATCGATCTTGAGAACTTCGTTGAGGAAAGCAACAGCTTCTCCGGCAGTCTTGTTCTTGACAGCCCGACAGACCTCAAAGCAATGCTTCACGTGCATGTCCACGTTCGTGGCACGGGCCGTAGCAAGTCGGTTGCCTTGCAGCAACTGTGTGTATCCTCGCTGTGATAGTTGGCGGCGTCGACTACGACGATCCATTTGATTTCGCTTTGCCATCTTTCTCACCTCACTTCAATGGTACGTGCTTGGACGAACGGGTAGCACCAACACCGGGACCGCTGTGGGCCACGCCTCGTCGTGTAACGGCGAACTCCCCGAGATAGTGTCCAATCATTTCTGGCTTGACATCAATCTCAACGAAGTGTTGTCCGTTGTAAATCGCAATTCTGCGACCGACAAATTGGGGAAGGATGGGCATGTCTCGACGGTGTGTTCGAACAGTTCTCGAATTGGACCGCGTCATACGAGCAAGGAAATGCTCGTTTTCAACAGACATTCCTCGGCCGAGGCTGCGTCGGACACGAGAAGGCAAGAGGCCGACGATGTAGTCGTCATCCTCGTTCTCAGGCCACATAGGCATGGAGCCGAGTTGTTCCATGGTGAATCCACGGTAGGTAAATTCCTTCTTGACGCGAGCGGACGTGGTTGAGAGGCGCTTGCGTGCCTTTCGTCGGCTGGCCTTTGGTGTCATAAATGACTTCTTCTTCTTTGCCATACATCATCACCTCAAATTTTCTTACCTCGGCCACGACCTGTTCGTCGTGGTGCAATGAGACCGACCTTAGCACCAGGTGGGGTGCCACGAGCAACGGAGTTTGGTCCGTGAACTGCTTGGTGGTTTCCACCGCCGTGTGGGTGGTCCACAGGGTTCATGGCAACACCAGAAACGTGCGGGTAGAGTTTTCCACGTGCTTTCGCTTTGTAGTATGCAGCACCAGCAGTTCGCAGAGGCATTTCGTCTCGGCCGTGTCCAGCGAGAACGCCAATGGTTGCTCGGCAACTTGCAGGAAGTTCCTTGAGCGCTCCGGATGGCATTCGAATACGGACCATATCACCGATTCGAGCTTCGACCATGCATGAATTGCCAGCAGATCGAGCGACCTTTCCACCATCGCCGGGGCGAAGTTCAAGGTTGTTCACGGCTGTTCCTTCAGGAATGTTGCCGATTTGAGTGATGTTGCCTGGTCGAAGAGCGACGTTGTCTCCGATGGCCACTTGACTTCCGACAGCGATGCCTTCAGTCGCTGCAACAAGGGTGGTATCGCCGTCAGGGGTCTTGATACGAGCCAGCGGTGCGCTGTGGACCGGGCTGTGGACCAGTTCAGTGACCTCGCAAACCACGTCTTTGTCGCGTGGCATGCTGTTCTTACCAGGGAATCGGTGGCTCCGCACGCGATAGCGTGGAGAGGACCCTTTACGTTGTGCACGAATTCTCTTACCCATGATAAATCACCTCAGAATGCTCCCAGACGCATGGCTGCGTCTTCTGCGTCATAGCCTTCAGCAAGCTTCACAGATGCGTGCTTGCCGTGTTTGGAGTTGCGAACGTTAACCTTGGCCACCTCGACGTCGAAAATGGTTTCAACCGCTCGAGCGATCTGTGCCTTGGTTGCGCCTCGACGGACGATGAATTCCAAGCGCTGCTCGGAAGTACGAGCCTCCATGGACTTCTCTGTCAGCCAGGGTTGGATGATAATGTCGTATGCGTTCATGATGCTCACCTCAGTTCATGGCCTCCAATGCCGCTTTCGTGAAGACGGTCAATCGACCGATGTCGCCACCGGGTGCAAGATCCTCAGCACAGAGGTCCTTTGCAGCAACGACGTCCACACCTGGTAGGTTGCGGGCCGCCTTTGCAAGACCGGACTTTTCTTTGACCACCAACAAGATCGACTTAGGCGTCTTGTGGACACGGCCACGCATGGTGGCTTTTCCAGCACGAATCTTTCGACCGTTTCGAGCACGGTCCATGTCCGGCCCGAGCCCAAGTTGTGTGAAGATTGCAGCAGCCTTGCGAGTTGCTGATCCGTGGTTGAAGGTTTCAATGTCGTATTCGGTTGACTTTCCATCAACGACCTCGGTGTAGTTTCCAAGAACGATGGGGAGTTGCTCCACGGAATCATCAAAGCGATGGCCACGTGCAGCCACAGTCTCCATGGAGACGGTTGCAGCGAGTGCTGCATTACGAGCAGCGGTTCGTTGCTTGGAGTTGAGTTTGCGAGACCAATCCTTCTCAACCTTGGGACCGTGAGCACGGCGACCACCCAAAGTGTGAGGGTTTTGAGCACCTCGGCGAGAACCGGTTCGGCGCAAGATACGAGAGACACCTCGGCCCTTGCCCCACCATTCGACGGAATGCTTCATTCCGGACATAGGACGGCGCTTTCCAACGTGGGCGCGGGAACCGTAGGGTTGTCGGCGGTTCGCACGGCTGGAAGCCACTGCGAGTTTGATCAAATCTTCTCGGACTTCTGAATCAAAGACACTGGGGAGAGCGACCTTCGAGCCGTCTGAGATGTCAACATCAAAGCGAGCTGACAACTTTCCTGCGTCCATTTCTGTCTGAGTAACGTTGTTGACGATGTCTTTGGTTGCGACCTTCATCTTCAGACCCCCTGCTTGGATGCCGTACTCACGTACGTGATTTCGTAGTCGTGGAGGGTCCGGTCCGATCCGCGAGTAGCATCACGGAATCGAATCAAGCGCTTGGCTGGGCCAGGAACGCTTCCCTTCACAAGAATGTAGTTGGATTTGACCTCACCGTAATGGAGGAACCCTCCGGCAGGTGTAATAGAATGGTCTTCAGGGTTGGCGACGCGGAGAATACGCTTGTTGTATTCGGTTCGCTGGTGGTAGCCTGTTTGACCGCCCTGACGGATGGTCTTACGGACATATCCATCACCGAATGCACCCATGTTTCCGTGTTGTCGGCGCTTCTTGGAGTTCTTGTGAGATTGCAGCTTACCACCGAATCGCTTGATGACACCTTGCCATCCATAGCCCTTGGTGATGGCCACGATGTCGGTCAGCGTACCTTCTTCGAAAGCGTCGCCAAAGGAGAATTCTTCGCCCAGGCGCTCGTTGGCCCAGTTGAGTTGATCGTCCATGGTACCGCCAGTCAATCCCATTTCCATGACGTCAGGTACCTTTGTAGGCACGCTTGCGAGGGTGTGTGGCTGAGTAGCGACAATGAGGCGAACTTCGCAGAGATCGGCGCCAAGGAGGTTTTCCATGTGCTTCTCAGCATCGTGCTCCTTTCGCTTAGGAACGCGCTTGAAGAGTTCTTCAAACGCTTCTTGAATTTTCTCAGCATCTGCCCAAACTTCGCCACGGGCTTGCATGCCGTAGGGAGTCATCTCGTAGCCACGAACACCGAGGATTCGCATCATCGGACATTCAACGACGGTGACAGGAACTCGAACTTCCTGGCCGGCAGAGGTGCTACGTGGGTTCAAATCACGAGCCAGAATGTGGGTCATACCAGCTTTCCAGCCGGCAAATCCTTGCACTCGGACTTCGCTCGCATCGGTTGTGGGCCACGACTTGACGTGACCAAATGGGCGGTTCGCTCGCTTGCGCGGGCTGAACGCCATAGATCCACGACGTGGGTGGTTTCGTTTTGCCATCTTGGATTCCTCCAGTGTTTTTTACAGCGCATTGGCCCCACCGAGGGGGGCGTACGAGGGCTCATGCAGCGTCGAAGCCGTGACACGGAGACGCTTTCCCACGAGTGGGGAATGCACCAGTTGGGGTCCTCGGGGGATGGCCCAGTGTGTCTGGC
>Ga0256413_1000097_pt1 | contig 11395 bp, 9 predicted proteins | sample WCR_77metaT_FD_190054 | JGI IMG/M metagenome (GOLD analysis project Ga0256413, IMG submission 190054) | Metatranscriptome of seawater microbial communities from Monterey Bay, California, United States - WCR_77 (Metagenome Metatranscriptome) | ecosystem: Environmental > Aquatic > Marine > Coastal ... | reverse complement strand
TATCAACAGATAGTCAATGAACAGCCAGTAGAAGCACCAGCTGCAGAGCCTCAGGTCGCGGAGGATCCAATGGCTCAAGTGGAACAACTATTCGCCAGTGGGCCAGGTGCCGATGCAGAGACATTACAACAACAAGTGGCGGCCTTGTCATCCGCTGAAGAACAAATCAACGGGCAGATACAGCAGCTTGGACTGGAACGTGACCGGGTGATGGCCATGGCTCAAAGTGGTACACCAGTGGAACAACACATGGATCCAGCCACTGGAGAGTATCGAGTGGTCGGGCAGATACAACAGTTGAACCAACAAATAACACGGCTCAGTCAATTGGCTCAAACAATTGTTCAACCAGCACAACAAGCTGGTGTAGATGTTGGTGTGTTGATGGAGTCGTTGCAACGTTCAATGTCTTTGTTACAGGAACATACAAACTGGTATGTCAAACATCTCGTACCTGGTTCTGACGGTGCATCGTTGATCCGGAGGCACGATATGAAACAAGTGATTCTCGAAGCATCTACACCGAGTCATGACGAGGATGATGAAGAAGATGAGGAGGTTGAAGAGGGGTTGACTGCTGCTGGTAGAGAATATTTCGATGCGGATGATGATGAAGACACAGACGATCCAAACTATTTGAGAGACGTGTTGGGTTACGAACCAGAAGATTTCGAATCAGAGGATCCAGACCAAGCCGCGATGGATCGAAATGACGTGGTGGATCTAGCCAATCATGATCGCCCGGCAGCACCTGATACAGTCTCGGTTCCTGAATGGGACATGATCGAGAGATTGCTTGACGATGAGACACGAGCGGTGATGGAAGATGAAGATGGTAAGGTCACACGTAGAGAAGCTAGAGAGATCGCGAAAGATATTCTCAAGCGTATGATTGAAGACATGTAAGTTGACCTTTTTATGGTTTGTTGTTATCATAATAATATGAGAACAACACAATTACACATTACATTACAAGAACTTAACAACTGGAACTCAATCAACGGTCACCCGACATCTGATCGTTACAAAGATGTAGAAAATTTCATTTACACGTCTGAGATGGCTCCACCTAAACAGCTCATTTCTAAAATACGACCACTAGTAGTAGATGAAGCAGTAGATCCGGAGTCGATCGTAATGTGGGTCAAAGATGAATCTACCGGCGAATTGTACAGATTCAATCCAAGACTAGCTGATATATTCAAGCTTGTTTTTGAATCAGTTGATGTGGACAAATCAGTGTTAGAAGGTATCCTCTAATTGACTGAAAGGTACTCGATACACTCGAGTCTCATCTGGTAATTCTATAACTGCCATTGCAGTTTTACTGTTCACATTCACAATGTTCACCATCTCACCTGTCTCTGTGTAAGTGGCTTGTGAACCCACCTCTGGTAATGAACCATCCTCTTCAAAATAACTAGCGTACGATAACCGCTGATTGGGATTACCTCGTGGGGTTATTTTAGGAGTGAATTGATCTATCCCATAGGAAGCACGAGCATGTATATTCTCGTTCAAAGCGCGTAGCATGTTGTCATCATCATTAGAAAAATCGCGTGTCATGTAGTTATTTATACTTCTTATTGCAAGTTAAACATGTATACTATATAATAATTGTATGGCTAGAAAAACAAAACGACTCAAATGTGTAGTGACCGGGCGCGAGCTGGTGTTATCCAAAGATTATTATCAAAGTAAACTTGACAAAGTAAATGGTGATGAAGATCAATTGCACAGTAGTTACATATGCAAAGAGGCTAAGGATTTGATCAAGCGTGGGTATGATGTAGACAAGACCCGAGGATTGTTAGGTATAGAATCTGAAGCGCTAGAGGATGTTGATGATGGTATAATTGAACAAATTCAAAATGATTCTCGCATCAAATATAGAAATATACCTAAATTCCACACAAACAATTATACTTCTACAAAAACTGATCCAGATGTAGCTGAATTTCTCAACAAGGTGCTTAAATAAATACATGTACACAGCAGCACCCGCCGGGCAATATATCAAAATAATTGACGCTAAAACTGGATCCACACGTAAACAGATCCGGTTCACAGGTTCATTGATACAAGGTCCAATAGTCACCGGAGACGAACTGTCCATAACAGTTCGGATCAATCCGACATTAACGTACATGCTCGTGTACAACATGAGCTCCGGGTCATTGAGAAGAAAGATCAGAATATAATAACTTTTTGTTGAATATTCTCACATAGTGCTATAATATACTGTGTAATGAACGTCACTAAAAGAAACGGAAAAAAAGAGAGCTTCAACGAGGAAAAGATCCTGGCATGCATCAGAAGAGCGTGTGATGGTGACGAAGGTTTAATACAGAAGATCTACTGGAACACAAAACTCAATTTGTATGATGGTGTAAAGACACAAGAGATTGATGAATCGGTTATAAAATCCGCTAGATCTCTGATAGAAAAGGACCCTATTTACAAAAAAATATCCTCTAGATTATTGCTTAATACCGTGTACAAAGAGGTGTTTGGAGAAGGTGCTGATCATGATGCGTTCACGTTGCAGTACAAGAAGACATTCATCATGAATCTCAAGAAGTTGATCAAGCACAAAATTGTGAATCGTGAACTTGCCAAGTTTGATCTGAACCGATTGTCAGATGCTATCGTTATAGAACGAGACCATGAGTTTGAATATCTAGGGCTACAGACCATATACGATCGATATCTCATGCACATTGATGATGTCAAGATGGAGACCCCACAAGGTTTCTGGATGCGAGTGGCCATGGGATTGGCGGTTAAAGAACCGGAAGATACTCGTGAGGATTGGGCCATCAAGTTTTACAATTTACTCAGCAATTTTGATTTCACATGCAGCACACCCACACTGTTCAACAGTGGTGGTACTTTCAATCAATTGAGCAGTTGTTTCCTGAACACATTTGAAGACAGCATCAACGGTATATTTGATGGGTTGCACCAAGAAGCGTTGAAGAACAAATACGCTGGTGGTCTTGGCATGGATCTGACAAACTTTCGCGCATGTAACAGTTACATAACCGGTACCAACGGTTACACACAAGGGGCGGTGTATTTTTGGAAACTGTACGGAGACATGCTAACCGCGGTGAACCAAGGTGGTAAAAGACGGGGAGCTGGCTGTGGTTACTTGGAAACATGGCATGCGGACATTGAGGATTTTATACAGTTGAGGAAAAACACTGGAGATGATCGCAAACGCACACATGACATGAACACAGCCAACTGGATTCCGGACTATTTCATGAAATGTGTATCAGAAGATCAGCCATGGTATCTGTTCAGTCCTAACGAAACTCCAGAACTTCATGACCTGCATGGTAAAGATTTTGAAAAAAAATACAAAGACTATGTGAAAAAGGGTAAACGTGGAGAGCTGAGAATATTTCGAGAGATCAGCGCCAAGGATTTGTGGAAAAAAATGTTGAGAAGTTTGTTCGAGACCGGACATCCATGGATCACATTCAAGGATCCTAGCAACATCAGATACAGCAATCAACATGTTGGTACCGTGCACAGCAGCAATTTATGTACAGAGATACTGTTACACACCAAACCTACTCAATATTCAGAAAACAGCAGAAGAATCAAAGAGTATGGAGAGACCGCGGTTTGTAATCTCGGTAGCATCAATCTCAAGAATCACATAACCACGGGAGAAGACGGTAAGCGCATGATAGACTATGACAAGCTTAAGGCCACTGTGTCCTTAGGTCTACGTATGTTAGACAATGTGATAGATATAAATTTCTACCCAACTGAGGAGACTAAAAAGAGCAACATGACCCACCGGCCAGTAGGCATGGGTAGCATGGGCTGGCATGACATGTTTTACGCGTTAAATATACAGTTTGATAGCGATGAAGCGGTCAAATTAAGCAGCGATGTGTATGAATATATATCATATGCCTCAATTGACGCTAGCTGTGGGTTAGCTAGGGAACGAGGTAAATATGATAGTTATGATGGTTCATTGTGGTCACAAGATGTGTTTCCAATGGATACATACAAAACTGTGATGAAAACTAGAGACGCTAGAGCGTCGAGTAGAACTCGTGGAGATTTGGACTGGGATGCGTTGAGAGGTAAAGTTAAAAAACATGGTGTACGTAACAGTAACACAATGGCTATCGCCCCCACGGCTACAATATCGTCCATCATAGGTTGTAGTCCGAGTATAGAACCTTATTTTTCAGTTTTGTATGTGTATAGTACATTGAGCGGTGAATTCACCATGATAAACGAGCATTTTGTAAATGACATGAAGTCTAGAAATTTGTGGAATGAACAGCTGGTTGATGAGTTGAAAAGAACTGATGGAGACGTGTCACAGGTGCCCACGATACCTGAAGATATTAAAGACAAATACAAAACTGCATTTCAACAAGATCAGTTCAAAATGATCGAACTAGCAGCCAGCCGGCAAAGATGGATTGACCAGGGTCAGAGTTTGAACTTGTATAACAACGAGACAAGTTTGAAATATCTTAATGATTTGTATTTTCATGCATGGAATCATGGTCTCAAAACAACATATTATTTGAGAAACAAAGGTGCTAGTAGCATAGAAAAAAGCACAGTATCCAAAGTGTCTGAAAGTGCGGAACCGGAAATTGAAAACATTTCTGCATGTAGTATAAACGATCCGGAATGCGAGAGCTGTCAATAAATTTTAAAAAAATATTCATAACATATACATTATAGAAATACGCTAGATAAATAACCATATGTCAACTAAAACAGGTAACGTATTGGAAGGGGACTCAACCGGGGTGAATCAAATTCTCCCACATGTGAACAAGTGGGCTTGGGATCTCTACAAACAAGGTAAAAACAACAATTGGACACCGGAGGAAATTCCGATGACCAAAGACATTCAAAACTGGAAACATGCAGATACAATAACAGATGATGAGAAGCTGTTGATCAAAAGATGTCTAGGTTTCTTCGCTGGTAGTGAGAGCCTGGTGGGTAACAATCTGTTCACATTGTTCAAATACATAACAGACCCGGAATGCAGACAATACATGGCTCGGCAGATGTATGAAGAGTGTCTGCACAACGATACAGTGGTTTACATCTGTGACAGTCTGGACCTGGACATCGATGAAGTGTATGAAGCGTACAACAACATACCCAGCATCAAAGCCAAAGATGATTTTCTGATGAGCGTCACCAGAGAGTTGAAGAAAGACATAGACACCAGCACCATCGAGGGTCAAAAAGAAGTTATCAAAGGCGCGTTCATGTACTGGATCGTGTGCGAAGGTACATTCTTCTTCAGTGGATTTGCCATGTTGTTAGCATTGTCTAAAAAAATACCAGGTGTGTGCGAGCAGATTCAATACACTCTACGAGACGAGAGCTTGCACATACAGTTTGGTACCACGTTGTTGAACAAAATAAAGGAACAGTATGCTGCGGCATGGGATGACACGTTAGAAGCAGAGTTGACCGACAACCTTAAGCAGGCTGTTGAGCTGGAAGTGCAATACGCTCAGGACGTGCTTCCCCGGGGCATTCTGGGGTTGAATGCAGACATGTTTGTGGATTACATGCAGTACATCGCCAATCGTAGACTCAGCGGTTTAAACATGAAATTTCGTTACAGCAATGACAAAAACCCATTTCCATGGCTCAGTGAGACAATTGATCTACAAAAACAAAAGAATTTTTTCGAAACTAAAGTGACTGAATATCAAAACTCAGGTGCTCTAGATGATGATTTCTGAACACATATAGTCACTGTATTTTGCCAGTTGATCCGGGGAATTGAGCACCTGGATGAATAAATATATACATGGCAGATTCAGATTACAACGACATAACTATTACACTACCCAAAGGTAGCAGTACCGAGGAATACACAATAACCGCAAAAGATCGGTTGTGTTATCACAAATACTACAATCAGAACACCGGAGCGGGTATCAGAGCGGACTGGTACGTTGGTCAACAAGCAAATATAGAACAATCCGCGGTGAATATATTGAAAAGCACCGATAATCCGGTCAAATTTCGAAAGGGACCCACGCAGGTTCCAAACAGAGTGAAAGTGGACCCAGCACAAGCCAAGACTGACATAGAAGCCAAGATTCGCACCACCCATGACATGAGAATGTTCATGTGTGTGGAAAAGTGGATCGTGAAACAGGCCGCGGTGGATGCTGGATTGGCTCAGAATCTCATCGCCGGGTCCATACTCACCAAAATCACTCATTACAATTACAATTTCAAAGGATCACCCAAACCTTTTTCGAACACCATACCTGTTAAAGAATTCATGAGCCATGAGGTTGGTGAGTCGCTTATCATGAGTCCTGGGGGCTGGAACTGGACAAGATTCACCGGTGGTTCACCAGGTGACCGATTGAGCAGACATCAGCTTGTACCGGTGGCAAATGCTAGCGGCAAGCGCTTACCAGGGTCGTACAGTTACTGGAGCGTGACCGGTGCGAACACCTCACAGTTCAAACCTCTCACTCCAGCAGAATGCAACGTTGTTGTGAATCTGGAACCTCAATATTGCGTGCCAATGTATAAAATTGAACAGTGGTTAGGGGTTGCAGCAGCAGGCATGGGTTACGGTACCAACTCCGGAAATGGTGGGCCTATAGACGCGCCGGCGGGATTTTGGAAAAAAAACACTAATCATACTAAAGGCTGGTACAATCATGTGATCCAACCCAGCATCTCGATCAGTTGTGAACATGACTGTGTGGAGAGCCTGAACAACATACAGACTGATTTAGTGAACGGGGAAGAGATAGAGAAAATCACGTACAAACAATTGCAACATAATGATGCCAAAGGGAATCCCGGTGGACATTTCAGACCTCGACGAGTGGTTGAAGATCTAACCGGTTTAGAAAAAGGTGATTCAGATGCTAGTGCTCAACTCATGACCGGTAGTGGACCCAAGAGCCTGGTGATTGACAATGCATCTGATATTGGAAATGATGTGTCATTTGTTATCGACAACCGGAACACACCCTCCGGGAAGTTTGGGGTTTGGGGACCCAAACCGGTGTTGAAAAAACCGGGTCAGTATTTAAAGATCCAAGCTGAAGCAGAGACCACCAGTGGGGCCCTCATTAAAAGTGATCCGATCAAATTGCAGTTTGGTGCTAAAAAGAACAAAACGTACCGATTGATACCGTACGACAAACATGGTAATCGATTGAAATTAGCGGCTCCAGAAGCAGCACATGATTATGAATTGACACTGGATCAACAAGTATCGTTCCGATTCAAACCCATGCATGGAGCCGAGACTGCTCCAGTTGCTGATGTTGCAGCTTGCGAGCTACATGTGAAAGAGTTGAACTATCGACATTTGATGGAACATTCAGAACCAGGTGACACTACGTTAACTTACACCAATCCGTATCTAGATACCAATAAAGGTTCCCGGAAGAATCATGTGATCTCCGGATTCACATATGGTGATGTGAAAAACTCAACAGACTCTGGTAGTGACGTGTTGTTCACGCCGGTGAGTCACAATTTTTTACATGAAGCTGCCGGAGTGGAAGCGGTCAAAGACACGGTGATTCAGGTGATCCCAGCAGTCACTACAGATGGTTTTGGTAAAGTAATTTACGATGGTGTGAGCAACGCTAGCTTTGGTGATGGTAGCGTCCGGATCAAACTGGTACAAGCATCAGTTGCACCATCCATCGAGATAGCCAGCTACAAAAGAGGTACCGGGAGCATGTTGTTCAACGGTGATCAACTAGAAAACAGACGCGCCGTGATTGAACAATCGGATGGAGCGATCACCGCGGTGCTTGGACACAAGGATTCAAAGCGTTTGAATGATGATCGCGGACGAGGTTATCGTTCCGATGAAAGTTTGACGGTTAACATCGTACCTAAAGATGTCAGTAATTTCACCGGAGCTGGAGCGGATATTCAAGCGACTGTGGTCAAAGGACAACTACATTTTGAAATAGTGTCAGCCGGTGCAGGTTACGACGTGGGTCAGATTGACAGTATAACAATCACTAGTGATCGTGTCAATGGGGCAGGTATACCACCGACCATACTGGAGCTTGATACGTCGGACTTCAGTGGTGGTGGATATTTAGCACCAGATTATGTTGAGTACTACACAGGTGATACCGGTATCACCATCGAACCATTGATCAGCAGCGACGTGCGAGAGGCTCGGTTGGAATGGCAACTGTCCAGTCCTGGTGGTCTAGCTGTCGGGAATCTTTTGAATTACGATCAACATTTCAGATACGAACAAGCACCGGATGAATCTGATGACGCGTTCGCGGTAAGAGCTCCAAAAGGTGGTAAAAACACCCCTCATGTGCATTACGGGGACTGGTTGCAACGAACTCTTCATTTCGCGCTGGCCGGGCATGCAGCAGCTGGTCAGACCATAAACTTGAAAGTGTACATGATCGCCAATGGTCACCGAGTGTTGAGCACCGTTCAAGACATTTATGTGGCTCCTGATCCACTAGATGAAGATCGAGATTACAACACCAATCGCAATTTGAACAGCGCCGTGCGAGAGTCAATCGATGTGAGGTTAGGGTTGACCAACCAAGAGATATACAACAACTTGCAAGAAGGTATGCTAAGTTTCGTGGTACAGACTGGAACGTTACCATTTTACATTGATGATGGAAATACATCACCGTACACACCCACCACTGGTTACGAGAACAATCCGAGCAATCCAGTGGCCATTGGGGTGGCCTTCCATAATGCGCTTGAGAAAGCAGCATGTCAATTGGTGAGATTTGGAGATTTTCCGGGGAGAGGATACGACCGCGGACAGACGATGGCGGTGGATTACGTGTTGAACAAAGACACAGATTCATGGGACCGCCGGCGCGCTGGTAGTGATTGGCAGAGCTTAATCAATCACTTCTTCCCCGGATTCGAGGATTTGAGCCAGGACAAACAATTGACTGTTTTTGACAGTTTAGTCTCAAAGGGATGGTGGAAAGAAGACAATTATCTCAAAAACACTTTGATCGTGTTGAACGATGACTCGTCGCTGGGCACTGGCAACACCGCCGGAGTGTCTAAAACAACAGACTCAGCCCGGTTGAACATGCTGAATAACATCATAAGCGGAAACGCCCGGTTGAGATTGATGCAGCTGAAAAAACAGTTTCCTAACCCGACAATATCATCTGTTGCGAACAACGGAACAGATGCTTTGACTCAGCTAGAGATACCGATCGTGTCTTTGACCAGTCCCAATGTGGTCATGCCCGGAGACATATTCAACGCGGAAGTCACATTGATGGACAGCAACGAGAACGATCTAGGAAACGGACCAATGTTTGTCAACAATTACGAAGCGGTGATCTCCACCTCAACTGCAACAACCACTTCCGCGGAAACTACGGATTCTGGACCGGTGACCACACCAACAACAACCACAACTCCCGGATCTGGTGGTTTCACGGTCACCTGGAGTCAAAACTCACCACAAATGAACATGGCGTCAACAATTGTTGCGGCTATTAGTCCGGATTCAGGATTCCATCCAAGCTGGTATGACGTGGTTGGTATCTGGCCTGGTGAAGCAGAGCCACGAATTTTCGAACCGGATGACGATCGTTCCGGAGTGGGCATGAGTCCAGAGTATTACATTCCATCAAGCGGAGTGGGTCAGCATAGTTACAAGGTGCTAGCAACAACTGTCGCGGGCAACACCACGCAGATAAATAGCGGAATTAATTCAGTCGCGACTACTCTCACAGTACCCGCAGGTCAAGGAAACAATTTCAGCGCGAATGATATAGTTGTGATCGGCAGTACAAACAGTTACGATAACAGCAAGGAATATGTGAAAGTTGTATCCACCACTGCCAACACGATCGTTGTGCAACGAGCTCTTTACGGAAATGCCCGATCGCACAGTCAAGATGCGAATGTCACCACCGTGGTAGTCGCGACACAACCAACATCTGGATATGTTAACATACAAGTATCTGGTGGGAATGTCACTACAACTATGGCGGCCACCACCACACCAGACATGGGAGGTGGTGGAGGAGGCTCGAGTTCCACTACCACTACGGGCACCACAACCACACAAGGTGCTACCATGGTGACTTTTTCTACATCAACAATCACCACAACTACACCTTCGGATAACGTTACAACAGTTTCGCTCACTACCGCAGTAACTCTGGTCTCTATTACACAAGCCACGACAGTTACTACCATACCTCCAACCTCAACCACTCCGGCGTAAAAAACCTCCGGATAGACTAAATAACTTTAGCTGGGCGCATCTTAAATATAACTCAAAAGAGGGGAGGGTAGTGGGAATTTACACATCGTATGGTGTGGCATGGTGCTCTTGTATCAACAGATCATTCACGTTCTGTTCATCAACATAGATCACACCCAGGCATCTACCAAATTTACCCACACCTTTGGACTCTAGTATGAATTTACCATCATTTTGATCCAGTGTCTGTTGCAAAAACTCGGTCGCCAAGATGCCTTTTTTCTTTTCGTTCAAATCTCTGGTCCTAGACTCCCACGCATCAATACCATACAATCGTATGGTTTTTTTGGAATGTGTGTCAAAACCTAGATCCACCATGGCCACAATCGTGTCACCATCAATCACGCGCACCAATTGCGCATTATACGTGTATTTGCTCATCTAAACTAATATGTATACATCATCCCATTGGTTAGATTCTTTAAATGTATAACCAACACTAATCATATAATTTTTAATGTCGGTACGATACGGTTCAATATAATTATGCTCTATATCGATGTAACCTATTTTATACTTGTTAAAATCTAAACCCTTCAATATATCTAGTTCGGAACCTTCAGTATCTAGTGACATGTAATGTATATCCTCAGGCGCGCCAAAATCATTTAATATTTGTGTTAATGTTTTTGTCTTCCGGTCGTAGGTGCTAATCACTTCAGCATGTTGTTGACGTTCTCCTTGACACTCTTGAATACCGGAAACGAATGGATCGGTACTTTCTACAAATGTCACAACTTTATCTGACTCACTATACACTGGTACATTAACACATACATTCCCGGGTCTATTATTTATCAATTGATTATACGTGTTCCTATCAGGTTCGATCAATACACCAGCCCAGTCATATTCATTTTGTAGTAATAGAGTGTTTGACAACCCTATACCATCAAAAGCCCCCAGTTCTATATAAAAACCTCCGCGTAAATTGTCATAATAATCTAGAACCTTAAGATCCTGGCCTAGTTGTGAATTTGATTTCAACTTGCTCATAAATGACCTCCATGACCTCCATGGTGCGTGGCTCGATTGTCTTGATGATTTTTTCCGTACACATCAGCTGCTGCTTTAGCGATCACTCGATGCAAACGAGGCCAG
>Ga0256413_1000096_pt1 | contig 11410 bp, 20 predicted proteins | sample WCR_77metaT_FD_190054 | JGI IMG/M metagenome (GOLD analysis project Ga0256413, IMG submission 190054) | Metatranscriptome of seawater microbial communities from Monterey Bay, California, United States - WCR_77 (Metagenome Metatranscriptome) | ecosystem: Environmental > Aquatic > Marine > Coastal... | reverse complement strand
TTGAATTCAAAAGTTTTAATTTATTTGAATCAGGCGAACAAACCAAGTTTGAGTATATATATCTCTGCACTCTAACATGTTAGCTCATAAAAAGCAGCAAATCAAAGATGCGCTGCTTGATTCTTCTGAGCGTCATGATAACTATTCGGACCCAACTGGCAATATAGGGCCGCCATTTAATGGTTCGAAAGCGAGTTATCACAGACCAAATCAAGAATCAAGTTTTGCAAATGAAGGAGGTTAATCCTCAAAAGACTAAAAAGATGGTCAAAAATCATAAAACCCTCGTAACGACATTCCTATCGAAGATATCGTCAAAAGAGGATTGTATACAAAGGTAGATCTAATATCGGACAAATTCGAAGCTTACGTGGCTTAAGAATTGAACATTTTCAGAAGTGATGAATCGAAAGTGACAGTGAGTGAGCCTAGAAACTTCATGGAAAAATGCACTGCTATTTTGCAGAACATGTTTGAGATCATCGTTGTGCAATTAGTGGTCATAATTGGAAGATCGCGCCCATCATATTATTCGTTCTGGGTATCGATTATCACGTACATGTCGTTGATACCTACCGTCATGAATCAGGAATCCAGGGTCAAAGCTGGTATTTTCTTCTCCGTTATCAACATGGCATTCATGGGACTGCTCATTCTAGCCAAAATAAAATATGGACCTGGTGAAAACTTGCTTGCCGAATGGAGCTAATCTGGGTCATCGGGTTCCAATGAGAATGCTGCTTTGGATGGCATGATTGACTACTAAAGCTTTGGCTATGTCTTTGTCAAAGATGAAAAAAAAGGGTACACTCACAACTTGTAAACTTCGTTGCAATTCGAAACTGCTGCATTCATCATCTTTGCAATACAAGTCACCTTCTTCTTAGTGATGCAATGCAAAATAACATCTCTCAAAAGTACTCAAAACCAAAAAGTAGCTATGCTTTTGCATCACTGGACATTCTCAGCTTCAAAATCTTAAGGAATGGACGATGAAGATGATACAGAAGAGTAAATGAAGGAAATTCATATAGGAACGGGCAAAACGAAAGGATAAAAGAAACTGAATGAAAAAAAGGTTAAAGAAGAATTCGAAAGGGTTTACTAGATGGACTTGCATAAAATGGCAAAGAGTGCTCCTAGATGCTACATCGACTGCTTTTACTTCTCGAAACTAAACAAGTCGTTATTCTTGCTTTCATTCGCATTCACGATGCTGCAGGCAATGGCATTCAATTGCTTGTTCGAGTTGCCACAACTGTTCATGATGCTCGTCTTCTTTAGTCTCTATGCTGAAAGGTCCAAAATGTAAATAGGTTTCTCCATTTACATTTTGGCTTTCATGTCTGTCTTGTGCATCTCGCTCTTCATCACAATCGCTTATGGAACCTATATTCATACTGCAACACCTATGAAGTGGTACATTGATAACATAGATTCCAATAAAACAGTTTAAGTTATGAATGCTCTCTTTGGCTCAAGAGTCAAACTTCCAAATGAGGATCATAAGCTCAAATAATCAGATAAGTGGGCTCATAGGATTTCTTTCCTCGTTTCATTTTGTTGTACTCATGCCTGGATGATCGCCAAATGGTCTTCAGTGAGAGAGCAAACTAGAGTTGTTTCTCAAGGAACAATGGGTATTTGGTAAAAATGGCGATTTGCACATGAAAACAAAGAACTCATTCGAACTTACAAACAAATAGTTGAACAAATAGTTAAGATTCTTCGATCACAAAAAGTTCAAAAGTAAAATGGAGAGAACGAAGATCAAGATGATGGAGGTGCAATAGACTAATTTGAAAATGTAGTTAAAAATTTCAATGTGAAAAGTTTGTCTCGCATAGCGAAGTCAGACCTCATCTCATCGTTGAAGAATGACTTTATTTACTTCATGCCATCTGTGACCATCTGGGTTCTTAGATTAGGATTCGGATACCAAGCTTACCTTTACCATTCAAACATAGGCTTGTTCCATCTATCATATGTATTAGCTACTTTCTTCTTCTCAAGAAAGTTCTCGTACTTCATGACTATTTACATAATCCTGCCGATATACTCGATCGAATTCATTGTGATTTATGGGATGGGCATTCCTGGGATATAAAATCTAGAATTCTTCAAAATGGGGCAATATTTGACGCCAGTAACTCGAGAAGAAATGGAAAAACATGGAACAATGCTATGGGAACAAGCACTTTACTTCTTCAACTTAAGCATGTTGTTCCTTTCAATAAGCTGCTACAGAATCGTGTATTTGCTGCAGCAGAAGGAGGCTAAAGGCAAAGGGATAGAGTTGAAGGCATCGGAGTTCACGCAAGATGGCAGTGACACCGTCACTCTCTATATTTTGAAGAAATTGAAGTCACCTTACTCCAACACAATTTGGAAAGTCAGTTTTTACATCTTCCGATACATTCATGTCATTATGCTTTTTGCTCTTCTCTGTGAAGCAGCTCCGGACTTGAATCACTTCAGGGCTCTTGGCTTTATGGTCTTGTTTGCATTCTGGACAATCTCTGAGAAATTGTATCGTAAAACTGTCAAGATCCTCATCTTTTTCATGAGTTTCTTCATTGTCAATCAATACTATTATTCCTTGACCTATAAAAGGTTCATCGACGATGAATAGTAAAAAGAAAATTTGAAGTTCTACAACATGATTGATAAATTACATGAGTGGAAAAAGGAGGACCCAATTTACTTCCGTTTCAAACCATATTTGTACGATTGGATGATTCTGATAATGACGAGTGGACTCATTTCAATTAACAAGATCTTTCTGGATAAGAAATAAGCTGAAAAAATATAGAGCATCGTATTTGAAGAGTTGGAAAAAAGGCATCAGAAAGTAGTGTATTACTTCATGTTGGTTCAAATAAAGTTGCGAGGCATCCTTGTTTTCATACTGCAATTCTCATTGTTCTACTTCATCGGCAAAGTGCAGACCAACATCATCAATATCGTATTCTTTTCACTGATCATGACACTCATTATGGTTGTCTCCAAAAATGACAATAAACAAAGTACTCTTAAATGGTCTAAGCGCTTGGCTCAGGCTATTTTGACGTATTCGATGGTCATTCTAGTAACAGAGTTCATTTTTGCTATTACCTTAGGTTACAGGGAAAAGCCCGAGTATTCCACTTCAGTTGATGCCAACTTTAAAGCAAAACATCCTTGGATTTACAGCCATTTCGAATTCATCGGATTTAGAATGGCTGAGGAAAAGAGCGAATTACCTTACGCAAAGTAAGTCTATTTAGACTACTTTAGACTCAAATTCTCCTCGTACATTGCATTCATGCTTGTGTCCAACTTTACGCTCTCTCATTTCCAAGAGTAAGTCAAGAAATAAAAGAACAAGTTGAAAATGAAAGAAGAATAATGGACATATCTTCTTGAGTTTGTATAACCTACACTGGAATAATTAAAACAGGATAAATTAAATGAATTGGTAGAACATAAATAAAGATTAGAAACTTATGATAGTACACTGTTTTAAAAGCAATCAACAATAATAAAACAGGATGTAGATGAAATGGGTGATGATTATATCATTCACAACTCAAAAGAAAGGTTAGATTCTAAATATTTGAAAAGGTTTTGGATCAATATTCAAGACGACCCAGCATATAACGCATTCAAGTTGCTCAATTATTGGCCTTTCCTTGACTTCATCAGCACATACAGTCATCTCTTTACAAACTTGATTATTATCTATGTTGTAATACAGGTCAAGATCACTGTTTATTCCTTGTTTTTGCTTGGCTGCATCTGCTTATTCTACATTTTAGTCACCTAGAGAATTAGCAATAGGTCAATGGAAATATATAAGGAAAGTGGACTACTCGAGCAAACTGAATTGAAAATTGCCGGATTGATTGCCAAGAAGTATGCCTAAAAGTCAACACGTGAGTTTCTGCAGCTTAGATCGAAGTTCTGGAAATATTAGACCATCATATATGTGATCATCATCAGTATCAGTTTCTGTACAACATTATCTTTCAGATACAGAGATCAGCTGAATTACGAATACCAAGCTGCTGACCTGGTGGGCCAAGATCGTGTGAACATATTTGAAAAGATTAAATTTGCTGACAAACTACAGTTTTATCTTTTCTTTTTTGGCCTTTACAAGGACCATAGAAAGGTCGAGCAAAACTACTTTTACGGTCCCTTTTTGGCAATAGGCATGGCTTTTATTATTGAACGTCAAGCAATCAACTGGCTTCTTAACCGATAAGGTTGCAACTTCAATGTTTTTCAAAAAATTACAGAGATAGAGCAACGAGTTATCCTTATTGATGAAGGCCTTGATGCACCTCCTTATGACCCATAAAGGTATAAAAACCATTACTTCTTTCCAGACTTTGATTTATTGTTGGACAGAATGACTGAAGATGTATAAACAAGTAAAGTTAAAACCAAGAAAGCTAAGAAAAATATGTCAGAAAACCGAGAGTTTTTACCACACAAGATCGCAAACAGATTAAAACACACCATTGAGTTCTCTATCAACTTAGATAGTATTCATGTTAATTAACTTGATAAAACTGACAAACATTTGTCTAAAGATGCGGAAAATTCTGACAAAATATAGTTTGAAATACTCAAATAATAATGTGACGATCAAACGAAAGATATGCTAAATGAATACGGTGAATTCTGTAAAAAACATGGACACTTTGTGCCAATGCATGATTTCAAGTACGATTATGAAACGTACCCTGTTCTACGGAATCACAAAATAGGACAACTTGAGATGATACTGAAGAGCTACGTCGACCGAAAATACAAGATTAGTTTTATGAAAGGAATGATGATGGTGATGGAGCAAACCATTCTACTGTTGACTTTAATGACAATGATCCTTAAAGCGAACATGTACTCATTCATTTACTTAATATTTGTTGTTAAGTACTTTTTCTGTCAAAGCAAGGTCTTTTTGATAGTGCGCATGAACGTTTATATTGCTATCATGTTTATGATTCAATATACTACCTTCCTCTTCAATTTGACATCCGGCACTTCACCGCAACCATTTCCAAAGAAGCTAGAAAATTATCCTCACATCTATGGCAACGAAGATAATAACGCAATTCCCTATGCCATACCATTTTTCTATAAGTTCAGCTAGTTCAGAGACTTAAATATGAGCTATTTCTTAGGCATTGGCGTTCAGAATCACCAAATTGAAGTACTATTCATAGATTTTATAAACTTGGCCATAATTAGCATGTACATATTCAACTTTAGAAATCCACTGCTATTCAGATCTATGAAGAAGGTTTTCTGGTAATATCCAAACGATTATGATTCAATTTCGAAATGGAAACGACTTGAACCTCAAGTGCTCAAATAGAGCAAATGGTTTAAAAATCAATATAAAATCACACATGAGAAGTATAAGCCAATCAAATACACAGATGAAGAAAGAGAGCTTGCCAAAATTTAAACTCTATTCGCAAAAGAGTACCAAAATATATATGTCAAAGGAGATAATTCTGATGATGATAATCTCAAAGATGAAGATGTTTTTATTGGCGAAGAACATTTCAAGAGCAATTCATTCGCATATTAAACAGATGTAGTACATGAACACAGTGAGTTTTAAGATAATTAGAAAAAAGGTCACAGTCATGGTGATAAAAAAGGTCACAGTCATGGTGATGAAAAAGGTCACAGTCATGGTGATAAAAAAGAGTCAAAGGATCATGGTCATAATACAGAAACAGTTTATGATAATTCAACGCTCAATTACATGCTTGTCAATTGGATTGAGTTGAAGTTTGATTAAGTTTGGTCGAGCGATTTTGTGCGTGAGAAGAAATGGGAACTCAAAGAATAGAGTTTTTATTTCAGAGCTGTTAAGCAGGGTAGTGTACTCTTGTACTTGACAATGCACATTTTCTTGATGTTCATCATCATGATCATGGCCACTGTCAGAAGGTCCATCATATCATTCGGATATATTATTATAATCCTACCAAGAATGAAAGACGGATCGGAGGTTCTCAAACAACGCGATTCTAATTAAGATAAGATTAGGTAGGAGGCTAAGGACAAAATTGATGTGCTCAAAGAGTAATTGAAAAAGGAATATGGAACCGATGAGAGCTAAATGATGATCAAAATGAAAAGTCAACTTGAATCAAAAGTCAAAGATAAATTATCAGATGATCATGAATTAAATATTAAAAACTATTTTGATCAACAAATGAAAGACTCTTAAGACGACTAGCCTAAGTAGAAGGTATCGTAAGCCAGAATATTTTAGCTGAAGAGTCAAATCAAGGATGCTGAAGATAAACTAAGGAAAATTGAATAAAAACGCGGTCCAAGAACTAAATTATAGCAAGCTAAGGAAGCATCTAAGACTGTTAGTGAGCAATGGGTCATGATCGAAGTCGTCAAAAAGTACTTACTTTACTTTGCCATGATAGATCTACTAATGCAACTTTATGTTCAGATGCCATTTATCTACAATAGTCCTTTGGAAAGAAAACTTGGAATTCGAAAAGTGTGGTTGCATCCATTGCGAGAGCTAAACAGTGTTAAACATAAGTACTACGGATATGATTATGCAATAGCAATTAACAAAGGGAATGAACGCCTGTTCGAAGGATTGACATTAAATGTACTCAATTTCAATATGCAGATTGCTATTGGAGTCATGATTTGCTTGATATCGTTGCAAGCTGAAATATTCGACAGTGAAGGCTATAAGAAGTATGTCACGCAAACTGATGGAAGTATGGATCTTATCATTTAGCTCGCAACTGAAAAGTAGAAGTCTTTGACATATGTTTACAACAATTGGAAAATATAGAAGATCCTTAGGAATCAGAATAAGCGTGAAGTCATCATCAACACAGTCGCCAAATTCAAAGAAAAACTTATCAGATGGCGAAAATTCCAAAGAACAACTCTTGATCCATTAGAGAGCAAAACGCCAACAAGATCTAGATAAACAAGTTAAACAACTTAAGAAAAATCAGCAAGTAAGCCACCTACACCGAAATCAGAATAAGCAACCCCCAAGCAATAAAAGACCGAGACGAAAGTTAAATTTTCTAAAGAAATAGAGGAGCATAAAGCAGTTGAAGATATAGACAAAGATGAAGATGGCTTACTTGATATGGTTGACTAGTAGAAGAAGAAGTCAATACCTCCTGAAATACTTGAAGGTCTTTATGATAAATTAGCTGCAGAATTTGTCAAGTCTAAAGAGAATAAATTAGGAAGGTGTGCAAGTTGTTATTTGTGTCTTCAGAGATCGTGTGTCATCTAGATTTTGTTTAAGAATTAGAAGGATGATTTGGAATCAATTGTCCAGTAGTAAGCTATGGGAAAAATGATGACAGTCCCATGTGAATTGGAGAAAGTCATGATAATTGAAACAAAAGAAATAATTCGAAATAGATATGATCACATAGATGGTGTGACTGAGTTATGGAAGCTTCTGAATTCATCTAAGGGTAAATCCGGAGAATCACTTCTGAAAATGACTCAATTGGATCAAAAAATAAAGCTGAAGTAAATGACGAATACATGGAGATTCACTCGACACTCATCTTTGCTATTCAAGTACATTGAGACTTTGTTCTATTCCCTTATCTCAAATACTCATAACATCATTTACCTTTCGATGATGGCTAGTATGTATTAGAGTGCTGGTTTGGTTTCACTTGTCTATCCTATCTCAATATTTGGTTATGCTCTTCTTGAGGAAACTAGACCACGCCAATAATATTGGAACCGCATTCGCACTTACACAATAGTCATGTTATCAATTAAGTTTTTCATTAATCTTAAATTGCTTGATGATTATACAAGTGAACCCACTGATCCAGATGTAGAAGAATCAAAAATTGGTTAAGTTTTTGAACATTGGAATGGATTGTTGATGATTGGATTGCGAAAAGCCAATGATGATATCACTTCAATATTATAGTACTTACTTCCAGAAATGATGATCATCACATTTATTATGCTCAATCAGATTAAACTCAAGTTGATCGGCTTATTCGATAAGCAGGAAGAAGATTTTGAAAATGTCAAGGAAGGAATTCAACGTTATATATACCAAGGCGATATTGAAAAAGTCTAAGAAGATAAAATTAAGAGGACTTATATGAATATGTCTACACACTTTAGAAGCCTCAAAGATTAGTAGGATGATGAAATATAAATGTTCATAGAAAAATAGAAAGCCGAAAACGAAAAACTTAAGAATCCATTATTGAACGATGATGACGAATCTCATTAACAAAAAGATGTAGAACCATAATTGTTAGAAAAACAAAACTCCATTTTATCTGGTCTTTCTCGTTAAATATTCTTATGCGCCACTGAGTTTGATATTGACAATACTGGAGATATTATTTCGGATCTCGATATGTAAGTCAAAAGAAAGCTAATTAAAAAGGGACTAGAAAACGATAGTCTTTACTTTGTCGAAGGAGCCTATAAATAAAATCATCCAGACTTCATCAATGAAGAGAATTTTGAAAAGGAACTCATCAAGTTAACCTTAGAATAGAAAGCATTTTCGAGTGGCGACTTTAAAGAAGAGGTCGAAGAAATCTAAAAAATGATTGACAGCTAAAATGAGGAATAATAACAGGGTGTTTTTGAAAAAAATGCATATTTAAAAAGAATTTTCCCAGCGAGTATTGAGTAAAAACCTGGCGTTGACTATTACGGAACAACTACCCTCATACTGTTTATCATTGCCATTTATGTCTGTAACTACTTTGATAAGTTATTTGTTACACCTGAGGATCTACTACAGGGTGCCAAAGATAGTAATAATATCTTTAGTGGCAAACTCTCTCTCATTCTATTGTTCATTTCCATTGTCATTGTACTGGAGAGATTCATTAGCCGTGCCGATGTTAGGATCAAGGTCAAAGACAATAGTTTGGATTTGGAAGAAAAGTCTTTCTTCAGCAAGCAGCAAATGTTTGCCAGATCAACAACTGAGAGATCGATGACTGTCAAGTTGAAAACGATGAAAACATCAGACCTCGATTTCACATCAGCTGACTCTCAAGAGTTTTTGTCTTCATTCACGGACATAAAGGACACACGAGGACCTTCAACCAATACAACCAAGGTTTCTAAGTAATAGAAATTGAAGTTTTATCTACATTGGTTCGTTCTAATCGCAAGTCATACGTTCATTTTCTATTTCATCCCGTTAATTGGAAATTCTGAACTTTATGGATGGGATGAAGGTCCCAAATGTAATGATGACTAAAAGGAGAAATATAAATACGGTTGCAAGAATTTCCACAGCATGTGGCAATCATAATTGTTCTACACTCTGATTTGTTGGTATCTGTACATTTCAGCGAAGCAGATGAGAAAAGGTTTGTCGACTTTTAAGATTACTTCATCGCTCATGTGCGATTATGAATGGTATTACAACATCCGCATGATAGTGTACATGATGATTCCATTTGCGGCGGAGTTACGCTGCCTATGCGATTTTGCATTCACAAGGACATCACTTGATGTTTTCCAATACTGGCAGCTCTTTAACTACCATGTCGAATTGTACCAAGCTAAATTGGGTAACGATTCTTATGTTGTCAAGATTTTTGGAGCCGAAGTTGAATTTATGGATTATCTCATTGGATATCTTATACTCGGTATACTACTTATCGTTCTAATTGGTCCTATTGTCTTCTTCAGTGAATATGCATTCATTTAAGCAAATCCGGTCAAAGAAGCTGAGATCTCCGTCGCACTTGTTATATCAAAGAGCTTGACTAAGAATGATTTGGTCACAAGATCTGTTTGGAATTGGGAGAAAGCTTAGAATCAATAATAAAATGAAAAAGCAAGAATAACCAATGAATTATTTATGGACGCAATTAACAATGATTCCCTTCATATGTTTGACATGGCATACGAAAACTCATACATCCACCATGAAGATGAAGAGATTGATCTCGATATTATATTTGGAAGAAAGGATCATAGAAGTAAGCCATTGAAACTCAAATAGAAGTCATCAAAAAAGATGTTCGGTGGCGGCGAATCAACCAATTTAATCGATGCCAACGGAGAAGATAAAGGTAAATTATTAACTGAGGTGCCATACGTGGTATTCAAGGTTTCGGATCCAAATATGCGATCAATTAATGATAATTATCACCAATAAATGAATTACAGCAATTGGACGGAGACCAAATTCTTTTAAACTGATCAAATTTAAGAAGTAATTACGACAGAGTATCCAGACAGCTCTTGGACTATTGATTACTACAACCGAAAATTCCTTATGGAAGATATTGATAACAGTTTTGAAAAGAAGTTGGAAAAAACACCTGGTTACGATATCAAGTTGTTGATTGAGACAAAGTTTGTGAGAGACAATCCAACAGATGCTAAGTAGGCTGTAGGTACTCAATCCAAGATTTTGAATATGGACAGGGCGGATGACTGTGCTACTATGATGCAACTGGAAAGTTTTGCATAATTGGATTGTGACAAAGATCCTCAAGGTTCATAGCAAATACTGTACCAGTAGGCGTATCAACCATTACTCATATTGGGTGCAAAGAAAGATGTTTTCACAGTCACGAGAAATGTTAGTGATTACAAACAAACAGATCCAGAGATCATCAAACACAATCAAATGTACGATCTGCTGTTAGAGTTTAGATGTCCAGATATCTGGCTCGTCCGTGCTGCTAAACTGCCAACTATCGTCTTGTAAGATCAGTTGAAAAACATGAAGGTAGATCCAAGTAACCAATGTAAAAACGTGGACGACGAACAAGGAGACAAGGCAGCAGGCGGGAAGACGAAACAAGATATGAACAGTGACGAATTCCGAAGCATGTTCACTAGGTTCAATTTCACGCTTTTCAGCATGTTTGTTAGCGGTTCATTCCTTGCTGGATACAGTGTTAAGTCTTTCTACATGCTTGTAGCATATGGAACGAGTGGAATGGTGCGAACTGCATTCATTTTTGGAACCTGGAAAGGATTCGTTTATGAGATTACGGATTCAATGGCTCTCATCAAAATCTTCGAAGCTGTCTACACGTACAGATTTGAACAAGACCTTTATAACGAAGAAGAGTGTTATCGGATGATATAGGAGATCATTAGATCGCCAGATCTTTTGAAGGCATTGACAGGTTCGTCTCTGCGAGGTCAACTTGATCCTTAACTGGACAAATTCACGGACGAGGACAAGAAGAAGTATCGTCACCTTGAACGGCTAGAAGCAAGAGGCAAGTTCGACGTGGCCAAGTTGAAGCAAGACATCCTTGATAACTACAAAGATAAGTGATCACTAACAAACATCTCGACCACCAATTCACTTACATCACATAGATAACATTGAATTAACAAGTATACTTTAACAAATTAACAAAACCACTTAAAC
>Ga0256413_1000094_pt1 | contig 11455 bp, 19 predicted proteins | sample WCR_77metaT_FD_190054 | JGI IMG/M metagenome (GOLD analysis project Ga0256413, IMG submission 190054) | Metatranscriptome of seawater microbial communities from Monterey Bay, California, United States - WCR_77 (Metagenome Metatranscriptome) | ecosystem: Environmental > Aquatic > Marine > Coastal... | reverse complement strand
TGATTCTGAAATTTAAGTCTAATAATAGACCGCAACGGGTCGGATCGGCATCACTCTCTGAGGTGTCGTCTCTGGCTCCATGTGAGACTTGGCCACCAGGCTAGTCCAATTCGGATCGGAAGATCCTCGCTTCTCAAGCGACTAAGATCTCCAAATACTTGCAATTCGCAATGTATTTGGCTGCTATCTTCTCCATCGGCTGCATCGCTGATCTCTATTCAGTACATGCATCAGAAACAGAAGATTACCTGGAAGGTATTGGATACAGAGAACAGGAGCTGCAACAAGCCAAAGGCAAGAAGTTCACTGAAGAAAGACCTCGTGGTGTTGCTTGGGCCTCCTTTGGGGGCGGTACCAACATTTTTATCAAAGGTGTTGGTCTGGCTATTAATCCTTAATCCAATATGGTGGTCTTTACGAGTTAGTCGCCGAAAGGATCATTCGTCGCGCCAAAGCTGACCGAAGATGATGCTTTCCTCTCATCTCCAGATAGCGGATTTGTCACTTACAGAACTGTTGCCCCACATGTCATCATGGGCTTAGACGAGGCTTTGCTCGATACTTTCGACACCATTACCTACGTTGTGTCGCTTCTTGCCGTGAGAGATTCTGAACCCGTGACTCTGGAATGTCGTTAAGGCAAATAAGGATGGTGCACGATAAAGTTCTACAGAGCATACACCCCAGTTTTACACTACATCAATCCTCCAGTTGTCTTCTTTGATAGCGAAACCGAATTCGTGTTCGATCCAAAATCAACCACAAATACCATCGCTGACCTGAAATCAGATGAGCTACCGTTCATTAACGCCAAGATCGGCGGCGCCCTCGTTGATTTCTCTGAGAATATTGATTATCAAGTAGGCATTCGTCACTGGGCAAAGAATTTCCTTAGAGGAAGAGTTGGTGACTAGCCAGTTTCGGCGGCCCATGATATCTCGATGCTTTGGGAAACTGGAAATGCAGTCCAACAGGCTGTGGCTATCAAAACATGCAATTATGACAACAAGGCATGTTACAAAGCAAAAACAGTGCCAGTGATCTTCGGTATCAGCTAATCCACAGGTTACACAACAGGTGGTCAGAATCTCACGTTCACAGGTTTTGGCTTCAACAACAAAGCCATTGATGTCAAGATTGATGAAACTCCCTGCAAAGTTACTCGTTACTCGGATTACGGCTTCGATTGTTAAGTTCAGAGCAAGGCCGCTGTCTCAGCCGTTGATAAACCCGTTGTTGGCTAACATGGTATCAGAAGAATGTTCTGGAATAAAAACGCAGGCAAGTGGAAAACCACAGCACCACAAGTTACGTCACTCGAAACCCAATTTGAAACTCGTTATGGAGAAGGAGACCATACCACAAACGTATTCAAAGGTTGGTTTGTTCCTCCAGCCACGACAAAATACAGATTTTACATGGCGTGTGATGACTACTGCGAACTAAGACTCGGAAAGGCAAAGCCAGGAACTACCGAGACAGAGAAGATCTTAGATGTGAATTCACATTCTGGGTACCGATTCTACAGGAAGTAAAATGGCCAGTCTATGATTTCTGAATGGCATTCACTTGAAAAAGGGAAAAACTATTACATTGAAACAGACACTCAAGAAGGTGGTGGAGACGATTACTTTACACTTGCTGTCGAAATCGAGAAAGCTGACACTTAAGCTCATCATCACACAATGAAGGAACTCGTTAATTTGGATCTTGGAGTCGAAGATAAAAAGGAGACCACTCGGATCACGATTGAGAACCCAGATGATGGTGAATTCAGAGTGGTTTTCACCCATCCAACTACTTTCGAGAAGACCGTGAGTTCAGTGATGAAATCCAACTGCGATGCAAACTAAATGAGAAATGCTCTTTACAATTTCTTTGCTAGAAGAAGTCCCAATAGGTCAAATATCAGCGTTAAAAGAACCTTCCTTGATGCTGCAGGTAAGGAAACGAAGGTTGCGGCAGACGCCAAAAAATATGTCTATGATATAATGTTGACAAAGCTGGTTCATAAAATGTCAATGGCTACTTCTCAGGTGCTTCGAGCTAAAGGAAAAGCTACAATAACTGTGGAGCTTCCTGATAAGGTTCAACTCTCTTCCCCACCTTTCGGAGGACATTACACCATTGAGTGTACTGATCCAGGGTCTCCTCTTAAGTCAAATTCAGGCAGGTTGAGTGCATACAGTTCAGCCACAGATATTGAGAGAAGCTTATACAAATGCGCCAAGCTTAGAGACAAGCTCAGAGTATACCACAGATCTGGCGTCTATTCTGATCGGACCGTTGGCGCCAATTACATGGTTGAATTCACTGGCATGAGTGAGAAACCACCAGCCTTGAAGATCGTACCAGATAAGGACTCACCGCTAACAGGAAATAACATCTAGTTGAAATCAGAAGTTGTCGTACCATTCGGGACCAACTTGTTTTACGAGCCAATTCCATTTGAAATGATCAAGACCTACGAGACGAAACCTCAAGTTATCGTCAACGTCGGCGATATGCCAGCCGTGTGCAAGAATCTCACCTGTGATTTCACGTACACAACACCAGTTGGTGAAATCACAGAGTTTACCTATACCAAAGCTTCTAAAGTTCTTGTGATCAAAGGAACCGATTTCCCAGCGCTGAATGCAGACATCCAGAAAGTCTGGTATGCCATGACTGAATGCACGATTGACAAAAGCAAGTATACTTAGACAAGCATTGAATGCACACTTACGAAGGAGCCAACATGCGGTGACCACAAACCCAAGGTGATTACAAGATGGGGATTAGTCCCATACAAAACGGCTCTGGCCGATCAGACAATTCTCTGTTCCATCAGTAAAATGCATCCATTCAATGACTTGAATCTGCTCGGAGGCGACAACATCACCCTGACTGGTACCAATTTCCCACATCAAGTTGAAGGAAGTACTTTCGAACTGAAGTTTGACGACGCCTAAGCAACGGCCTGCTAGGTCCAAACCACAATGACGACTACACTGGTTTGCTTGACGACGCCATTCGATAAAGCCTTGAGCTTGTCAAAGACATACAAACTCGGTGTTAAGATAAATGGACAAACAGTGACACATTCCATTGATTCTACGATGAAGAATAACGTAAAGAAAAGCAGCATGCTTGACCCAAAGTCAGTTTCTCCAATATTGAAGTAAAATGTAACAATCACATTGGATGCAGACTTCCCTTTCACATTGAATAAAGATCATTTCACTGTGAATGCTACCGATACCACCAATTCAACTTACGTTCGATATATGAATGTCATTGACGTAGATGATAAGACGAAGAAGCTGGTCACCAAGTTTGGAGGAGCCAAATCCAAATGGTGGGGTGGTGGCTATTCTGGAAAGTTCTAGATTACCATTAGGCATAAGGATTATGGCCTTGTTGATACCAAAGATCAAATTTTGGATGTCAGCTCCACAACCACAGATATCAGCCCCAAGATTGGATCCATTTATGGTGGTACATTGCTGACAATCACTGGTACAAACTATGGCAAGCAGAAAGCTGATAACCCAGTACAAATCAGTTTCAATGGCGCACTTGGAAGTTAGAATTGCTTCGTAAAAACAATATCAGCTGGGCAGATAACATGCAGAATCGACACAACGTACAACAAGAAGCAAAAGGACGCGGCAAAAGCGACAGTAGTTGTGTTCCAGAGAACTTCGGAGGAAGCTCAATGTGACTATACCTCTGATCCACCAGTGTGCTAGTTCACGTATACGTCAAAATTGCCAACAGTGAAGACAATGGTGCCTGAGTTTGATGCTACCAACAATCAGTATCGTATAAAGGTCACAGGTACTGAATTTGCAGGGACTGCATCAACAGTTTCCCTCGAAATTGCTGGTAAAGCCTAGTCAACGATTTCTGCAACATCAACTGAGGTGGTATTTGCAATCACGAATATAGCTAGTGAGGCACAAACCAAGGCAATGTGGATGTATTTCCCAGTTGGTGTACCTGCAGGTCATGAAGTCATCTAAGCAGGATTCACGTTGGCACCAAAACTAACCTAAATTAGTCCAAACATCGGGTCAACAGGAGGCACTTTGATTTAAGCTACAGTCCATGGTGTAGGAACCGCTACCAAGGGTCTTCAGCTTGTTGATGCAGCTGGAAAGTCAATCTGCGAGAAGTTGACAATAACAGCATACTCAAAAGTTGAATGCCTTGCAACTGGTGGCGTAGCTGGAACTAAGCTTGCCGTCTCAGCGAAGTTGGGTACAACGACCACTGCATGTGCAGCATCTGATGCAACCAAATGCGACTATACACCTCAAGATGAAAGCACAATGCCATAGACTAAATCCCTTACTAAGACTGATAAGACCATTGTTTTCACAGGCGTGAATTTCTTCACCTCTGGATATACTGGAAAAGCCAAATTCATGGGTGTCGCCGCAGCTTCGGTGACTATTGACTCTGCAACTCAAGCTACTGCCACATGGACAGATGGAGTGCCAACAACTTCAAGTGAAACAGCACCAGAATTAACATTTGCAAAAGCCGATTCGACCATAATCATCTATTCAATCTCCACTTAAAAGCTCAAAAATGCCGTATCATTGACTTCAAGCACCGCTAGTTTACAGTGCTCCTTTGAGGGAGGTTGCGACTACAAAGTGCAAGCCACAGCTGGATTCACAACGATGCTGAAGACTTTGCCCGCGGACAACTATATCAAGATCTGCGAAAAGAAGTGCGTGATCACAGCTGCTGATTCAGTTGCTGGAACGGCATGGTGCAAAGTTCCAAGTGTTTCAACAACGTATTCGAATGAGAACTTTAAGATTGAAGTACCTACTGAAAACTTGAATAGCGGGAAATTCTTTGGAACCAATGCAGCTCAAGCTCCACGCGCTTTTGATAACAAGCCGATGACTTTGGTGAACGACAACAATAAGGAATGCAATGTTGGCATGGAATTCAAAAAAGGATACATTGGCGCGATTACGCAAGTTAAGTACTTCTTGAAAGAAATTGATAACAGAGCGAGTTACGAGGATAACCTTGCTTTCTAAGGATCTCAAGATGGAACTACTTACACAACTCTCTTCACAGCTGATGCAAATGTTCATGAAGGTTGGAACTATTACAAATGGGAGACAGCCTCTGAAGCACCGAAGTACCGTTTCTACAGGTTTGCAAGCTTAGGAAAAGCTCATGGCGCTTGTAAAATCAATGAGGTCACATTCACAGGAACAGAGGTGATCGATAGTTCTGCAACATCATACGACTGCGCTGCTGAACTCGTCATGAAGGGCGAAACCGCAATCGCTTTGAGCTCAGTGTAGTACAAGGGATCCCTGACACCACTCCTGAAAGCAATTAGCCCACGATTCGGCACTGTTGTCGGAGGAACCGTAGTGACGTTCACAGGAACTGGTTTTGTGACTGATACTTCGAAGATCTCGATTGTCATTGACGGAGTCAATTGCCCAGTCTCAGGCGCAACTACAACATCCATCATTTGTAAAACAGGAAAGAGGCCAGGACTCCCAGCAACTTCATTAGTCATGACGATCGCAGGTCAAGGACAAGTCTCGACTGGAGGGTTAGTTTACCAGTATGTGAACCTGTGGTCTGCAGACACAACATGGGGTGGTGAGTTTGCCCCAATGGAAATGGAAACAGTTCACATTCCCAAGGGTCTCAATTTGTTGGTGGATGTGGACCGGACTCCAAAACTGAATGCAGTCCTTGTGGAAGGATCGTTGCTGTTTATGCCAGACACCAATCCTGATACATAAAGGTATTTTGATGCAATGTACGTGTTTGTGACTGGAGGCTATATGGAAGTCGGAACAGAGGAATTCCCTTATACATCAAAGTTGACTATCACCATGCATGGAGCTATATCAGATCCCTACATTCCAATTTACGGCAACAAAGTCATAGGATGCAGATTCTGCACTCTGGAAATGCATGGTCCCAAAAGAACGCCAACATGGACAGAGCTTGATACTACGGTTCAAGCAGGAGGGACTTAAATCACTTTGAACACGAAAGTTGATTGGAAAGCAGGAGAACAAATCGCTATTGCCTCATCAAGCTATAACGGAAGAGAAGGAGAAAAGAGATTCATCAAAGCGATCAACAATGCTAATGAAAATAAGCCAGTAATTACTCTTGATGAACCTCTTGAGTTTAAGCATTTTGCAGCTCGTGAAACTTTCGGCAGCGACTTCATTGACATGAGAACAGAAGTTGGTTTGCTTACAAGAAATGTTAAGTTCAGAGGTGACCCAGAAACATCAACTCCATACCAATACGGAGCAACAATGTTCTTACATTCGACAGGAGATGATTCTCTACAAGCGAGACTGAGCTATATCGAACTTGAGGATGTTGGCCAAGCATTCAAACTCGGAAGGTATGCAATTCATTTCCACATGATCGGTGCAGTTCACAAATCATATGCTGTCGGACTTGCCACTCATCAAGGCTTCAACAGGGCCTTCACAATTCATGGAACCCATTACCTTAGACTCGAGGACAATGTGGCCTTCAAGATAAAAGGACATACAGTTTTCATCGAAGATGCAATTGAGACGAAGAATAACATCAAGAACAACCTGATCATGAACACATAGAGATCATGGAGTTTGTTGAACACGGATCAGACACCGGCTTGCTTCTGGATTACAAATCCCTATAACAATTTCATCAACAACCACTGTGGTGGCTCAGACAGATACGCTTACTGGTATGACCTCCAAACCCATTCCATGGGTCCATCTGCAAACAACGCGGTTTGCCCAGAAAACATGAAAGTTGGTGTTTTCAAGAACAATCATGCTCATTCTTGCGGAAGATACGGGCTGAGAATTTTCCATAACATGATACCAAGGAAGTACCCTTGCAAACCGGAAACCATTGACTGGGCTGAAGACAAGAAAGCTGATCCATACTGGAAGAACCCTGCTATTACTGCCACCTTTGACGGCTTGGTCAGTTGGAAAAACAGGAGAAATGGAGCCATTGCTGAACGAGTTGGTGATGTCCGATTCACCAATTTCAAAGTTGCTGACAATCTCCTGGCTGGAATTGAGTTTTCACTGACAGCTCATTATGGAGATGATACCACGCGAATCGACGGAGCCTTGATTATTGGTAAGACTTCAAACACCGATGATGCCCTCAATGGCGCAAGTCCTCGTGGTGTGATCACCCCACGAACAGAAAACATGCTTGTGAAAAATGTGAAGTTCTACAACTTCAATTTCAACAAGGCTGCAGCTCTAGGATCTTGCTCGCATTGTTTCCATGGAGCAGCCACTGATTCAGGGGCAAGAACGGTTACCTTTGAAGGTCTTACATTTGATGAGGCCACTGTCCCTCGAAGAATTCGATATCAAACTCCTTTCAAAGCTATTTACTACGATAGAGACGGGTCTCTTACTGGTTTAGGGCCTAAGTCATGGGCGACTCCCTACTTCGCTCACCACATGCAAAAAGGTTGTACTGGTTCTAAGAATGAAGCTAAGTTCGATGGAGTCATTTGTGATTCCACCAATCAAGTTCGAAGACTTGCCTTCCATGTACCTAATCCTGGGCATCGATTTAGAGGTATGGGATTCAAAATCCTGAAGTACGATGACTCACAGAAGTACAAAGACTTAGCAGCTACAGCGGAGTAAAAAGCTCTTGATCTTGCAGCTTATGAAAAAGATGCAAAGAACTACGCTACAGTCCCTTATAAGTCGAAGAAAGATCCTGAAGGTTGGGCAACTCCATTCGTCACTGGGCATAAGTACAAAATCCATTGGGGAAAAACCGGTTTAGACTGGGACTCGATGACCATTGATCCATCTGAGAGATGGCAAGCAACTGACAATAGCATCTACTTTGTCCACAACTTCACTGATGTGAGAGCCATGATTGATGTCAATCTCGCTGGTAAGGATGTGAATGCATACGACGCTGATTCGAAGACAACAAACGTGATCCCTCCTCTGGAAGCTGATTACAAAAGTGGTCAGTCGATCCTGTACCCTGAAGACGAAGTTCGAGAATTCCATTGGATCGTGAATGACGTTGGAACCAAGAGAGGAGCTGCCAAATCTACGAAAAGGCTGAAATTCGATATCCATAGGTGCATCGGTCCTTGCTTTGTTCCTACATCTGGTGGAGTAACTGAGGCCAAAGTGAGATATTGGAGCAAGCCAGAGAGTTGGGACTACGAAAATAAAGAATTAGGAATTTCTATCAAGGGCAAAGTCCCCGTGGAAGGAGAGAGTTTCGTGATTCAAAAAGAATGGAACATGCAGCTCGACATTAAAGACCCACCTCCATTCAACAAAATTGAAGTGAACGGTATTCTGAGAGTCAAGAATGATATGGATTTCCATCTTCAAGTGAAGAAGCTCCTCATCAGAGGTGGTGAATTTGGAGTTGGAACTGCATAAAAACCATACACGAAGAATGGTAAAATCACTCTTTGGGGTGGAAAGGAAGAACCAACTATTGCCATTGAAGATCAAGGCATTGAAGCTGGAAGCAAAATCATTTGCAACCTCGGCAAACTCAAACTATACGGAAAGAAAAGACCATGGCACATTACCAGACTTACCAAAGCTGTTAGTAAAGGAGATTTGACCATTTCTATAGCACCTGGACTTGATATTGTGCCAGGAGACAGACTTGCTCTTGCTGCAACTTCTTTCAAACACGATGCCAGCGATGAAATTACAGTCAAGACATACGATACGAAAACGGGTAAGGTAGACTTCGATACTGCCTTGAAATTCTATCATTATGGTGCTGCGGAGTCCACCGCTGGTTACTTCAATGGTGTCGACATGAGAGGTGAAGTGGCTCTTCTCAGCAGGAACCTCAAGATCATTGGAACTGATGTCGATAGCTTTGGAGGCTAGATCTTAACTGCTGATATCATGGAACTTGATGGCACTATGCGAGAAGGTACCACGGAAATCGACAGCATTGAATTCGAGAACGGAGGCCAAAAAGATACAAGGAAAGCTGCAATCAGATTTGAGAACGCAATCGCCACGAAGTTGAGCTTTATTAGGAACAGTGCCTTCCACAACAGTTGGGGCTGGGGACTGATGGCCAAGAGATCCAAAAACATTGATGTGGAAAACAATGTGTTCTACAATTTCCGACCAGTTGGTGTTGGGATGGATGATATTCAAAATGTGAAGATCATTGGCAACATTGTCATGCATGTCGTGGCAAGGACAACACTTGAGATAATTGGCAAGTATGTTGACAAGCAAGGTGGCTTATTGATCTGCTCCCTCGATGGTTAATTGGGCTCCTGCCGGGATCTTGAGATCACCAACAATATTGTTGCTGGTATTATATCTACTGGCATGACTGCGCCAGGTCATGCATGTGGAGCGTCCAAGACCCAGAAAATTGCTAGAGGTAATAAGGTTCACTCAGTTGAGGAAGGTTTCAATGGTACAGGTGTCATGGTCTATCCAAGCTGGACTGCAACTAAGCAATGCTACGAGGTCTCCGGCTGGGCTGCATATAAGTGCACCTAATTAGGTGTCCTGACTGCCTTTGCTGCTCAAAAAGTGATTATGTCTGACATAACCTGTATTGACAATGTTAAGGGTTGTGGTGCAATGGCCCATGGCTTCGATGAAATGCAGATTAAGGATTTCGGAAATGTCGTTCAAGACTCAATTTTCTTTGGTGATTTTGCCGATAGTTTAGACTGCCCACCAGATGGTAGTTTCTGCTACAAAAAGTCTAAGGGAGGTATCTATGTTGGATCCTCAGGAATAGGTAAAGGCATAATACTGCATCCATCTTCACCAATTCCATTGCCTAACTAGAAAAAAGCTTCAAAAGCAGGTGGGTGGAATGTTTAATCCATTTTCAAAAATCTTAAGTTCAAAGGTTTAAGCAAAGTTACATAGTCTGGTAAGCCCTAGAATGCCATCTTCACTCCAGCCATTCCAGATTACATTCCTCTTACTCAATTCTAGGATTGCACATTTGAAGATGTCAACGGTGATGCAAGCTTCGCCAGCCTAAAAGATCCACCTGCAGCATGGGCCAATATTGCTGATTGTGGTGAATTCCCGTGCACTGGTCCTAAGAATACGCTTCTACACTTTACTGGCACCAAATATATTGGTCCAGCATTCCCATTGGAAGACAAACCTGCAGAGTTCCAAATCGTCCCAGACGTTCCAGGATATAGCAACACATTTGACACCTGCAAGCCTAAGAAAGAGTGGAATGCCTACATCTGCCAGAACAGAAACTTAGGTATCCTCTTGTTCGAAAGTGAAGATCCAGATAAGTGGGATAGATCTGTGCAACCAGTTTACATCAACCAAAACACCGACATCAAGGTCATGAGAATTTGGAATGACTTTGTCGAAGGAGAAACCAAAAAGGAAGGGTTGAGCTTCACCAAACTCAATAGTTACATGGACCATGTGTGGGATGGCTTCTACACTGGTCAAGTTCGACTATCACGTTTCCCAGCTTTCATTGATGGCACTAAAGGAAAGGTGTATGACATTGTGTTCACTGGAACTCCACCTAAGACAATGAGGTACTCTTTGAAAACAATCAGCAAAGACACCGGTGTTACCCTCAGGATTGCTTACCAAGGCGCCGAATCTCGAGCCATCTTGAAAGATGGAGTTGAAATCGAATACAATCAATGGGATGAGGCACTCCGAAACTACGGACCCATTAAGCAAGAGACATGTGGAGAGAACAGGTACCTCGGTGTCGTAAACATCCTGGAGTTCTACATCATACCTGGCTGCGATCTTCAGATCAAGCCAAGAGATGCTATTCAGACGTTGGTTAGAATGGAGTGGACATTTGACCAGTTCTTTGACAATGGAGGTACTACTGCGTTCATTGATCGGCTTACTGGCTCCCTTGGAATTCATAGATCCACCGTCAAGGTAGTCAGTGTCTACGAGGGTTCTGTATAAGTCAACTATGAATTGGCTGCAAGCAAAGAAGAAACCAGGACTCTCGAGGAAATTTAGACACTGCAGACAGAGAAGTTTGCCACCAATAAGATCGAGCTCGGTGCTCCCATTCTTGATGTCGTTATTAGAGCACCACCACGAGCTGATGGAGTTCCAGTTGAGAAAGAGGCTGTTATCAGTGACGGCTAGGTAACTGCTGTTGGATTTGCTCCAATTACGATTACACCAACTTCTACGAACACCCTTTCCAAATTCCTTTGGGCTACTCTTGAGGTTGCCACCATTGCTACTCCTTCCTAGATATTCATGGCATTCATGAAAGAGACCATGCAATTCGTCTTAGGCAGGAACTTCTCTCCCGGATATATCTAAATGGACGAAGAAGCCATCGGCACTGGCACCGAAGAAGGCGGCGTAATCGAACTCTGAGAACCCAGAACCAACCCATGGTTGATTTGATTTCAGAGAAAAGACATTAAAGGAATGAATAGATGGCTATA
>Ga0256413_1000093_pt1 | contig 11480 bp, 6 predicted proteins | sample WCR_77metaT_FD_190054 | JGI IMG/M metagenome (GOLD analysis project Ga0256413, IMG submission 190054) | Metatranscriptome of seawater microbial communities from Monterey Bay, California, United States - WCR_77 (Metagenome Metatranscriptome) | ecosystem: Environmental > Aquatic > Marine > Coastal ... | reverse complement strand
TCATTATTAAGTAAATTTGAATAATCGCTTGGCTTCGAATACATTTATGAACTATGCTGCTTTTATTCATTTCGCTTCGAACAGCTTTCCAGAACGGCACTCGTATGCCATACCTTCTTGTCCTGAATTTTCATCTAAGCGAACAACGGCCTGGAAGATTTGTTCAAGAGTAGTCTGAGTCACTGAGTAGTCTAAAGAGCCGATTTGCTGTTTCTTTTCTTCCATGAGCTGGAAAATGGTGCTGGCGGAAGCCTTGTTAGACTCCTTCTTGCTCATGTTCTTCATGATCTTCACGCGATGGTTAGACTTCGTGGCCTATTCTTGCGTTACTGGTTCGACGGGAACGCGCAACTTGATCCAGTTGTCGAAGCGTTCGAGTTGCTCAACGCGGGGGAACTGTTGAGCGAGAGCCTAAATGCATTGCAGTTGGCTGACTTGCACGTGGAGCGATTGGATGAGGTCACGCTCGGCCTGCTCGTCTTGAACATCGCCGAGGGCAACTGCTTGCAAGCTGTCCTTGAGCTCCTCTGAGAGCCAAGAGATTTCTTCGTGCATGAGGGTGCCGTCGCGCATGAATTTCTATTGGTGAGCTTCGATTTCGTGCTGCTCCAAGTTGCTGATTTTGATCTCGACGACGAAGCCGGTCATGAACTTGCTGCGGATGTGCTGGGCGCTGCCGAAGCACTTGAATTGGCCACCCTGGACCATAATGCCCATCTTGGATGACACAGCCTCGGCCTCCTCCATTGAGTGGGAAGTGAGCACGATAGCGGAAGTCTTTTGGGCGCTAATTCTGCGGACCTGGGCCTGGAGGTAGCGACGGCTGTCGGGGTCAACGCCAGCGGAGGGTTCGTCGAGCAAAATGACGTCGGGGTTGCCCATGACGGCAATACCGAAGCTAACCTTGCGCTGGTTGCCACCGCTCAAGTTGCGGATCTGCTTGTGGCGGTGAGTCTGGAGACCGAGGTCGCTGATGACGTCCTCGACAAGAGCTTGGCGCTCCTTACGCTCAACACCTCTAATGGTAGCGAAGTACCAGAGGGTTTGCTCAACAGACATCTCACCGACGAGTTTGGTGTATTATGGGCAGTAGCCGATCATGCGCTTAACGATGTCGAAGTTCTTTGAGACTTCGTAGCCGCCGATTTGGACTTGGCCGTAGGTAGGTTGCACTTCGTTAGTCAAGCTCTTGAAAGTGGTGGTCTTGCCGGCGCCGTTGACACCGAGCAAAGCGAGGGTCTCACCCTTGGCGACGCCGAAGGAGAGGTCCTGGACGGCGGTGCAGGTCTCCAAGCGGAGGCGTTCGCTGCACTTTCCTTGTCTGCGGCGCATGGTGTATTCCTTGCGCATGCCCTTGACCTGGAGGACGTCGCGAGCAGATCCCTCAACACGGGATTCTTCAGCGAGCACGTCGACTTCGATCTTGGAGTCTTGTCTGTTCTGACGGGATGGGTTGGCACCTCTGCTGGCCATGGACCTCATGGAGTACTTCTCCATGCAGATCAAAACAGTGGACCAGAAGAAGAAGTGGGCAAGGGAAGTGATCACATCCATGGTGACGTTCTGGAAAGCCCAGACCTCGGGGTCAAGAGCCTCACCAGTGCCTTCCTCACCGCTCCACTCACGGAGCTTGGAGAGAGTGCCACCAAGAGCGTCAATGAAGACTGAGCTGGCAACAGCGTAGGTAGGAACAGTCTTGAAGAACATGTTCAAGTTGTCACCAGTTTGCTCCAATTGAGGAGTGCCGCGGAAGGCGTAGACAAACACGGAAACGGTGCTGATTATGAGGAAGTTGAAGAACATGGTGTAGGATTGAGCGCTGTTGTCAGTTGAGAAGAGCAAACTGGTCACGTAGGTGAAGGGAAGCACGGCGAGAGGGAAGAGCAAGTAGGTCAACCAGGCGGCTTCGTAGTCGAGGTTCCAGGCGTTGAACACCAAGATAGTCGACCAGATGAGGGGCTGCATCTTGAGGAAGTCCATCAAGAAGTTGGCGCACCAGTAAGAGCTCAATTGCATGCCGCTGATCACTTGGAGCAACTTGAGGCCCGAAGTGCGCTCAATGACCAAGTAGGAGACAATGTTGGAGAGCACGAGAGCGTACACAACAGCGGTGGTGTAGATCACACCGAGGGCAGAGTAGCTATCTTCGGAGTAGCCAGCAATCTTAGCGCGGGGAAGAGGAGAGATCTTCATGTTGTATTCGAGGTTGTCGTTGTCGAGAGCATCACGCAGGATAGACTGATACATGAATTGAGGGAAGAGTCCAGCAGCGTCCTGGGAAGTCGTGTTAACGTAGGTGATGAACTTGTATTGGGAAGCAGCCTTGTCAGCCTCGTAAACCATGAAAGAACCATACACGTTAGGGTCGTGAGCGTTCTTCTTCTGGTCAGCGAGAGCAGAGATCTGCTCGGAGTACTTGTATTGGGTAGTGGCTGCGGACCAGTCTTCAGAGAATTGGAAGTTGAAAGCGGTCTGGTCGAGGCCGTCAATGAGTTCAGAGACTGAATCAGAGGGGCCAACCACGGGAGTAGGGTTGAACAAGAGCTTCTGGGGAAGGGGAAGGCGGGAAGGAGTCTGCACAACTGGAGGAGTAGCGTGTTGGTAGGCACCTTGGCAGACGTAGAAGCCAACAATGAAGAGAGCAGCGGGGAGGATGCTCTGTTGGAAGAGGCGCTTGGGGTCCCTTTGGTAAACAACAGCGCGCTTGAAGAAAACGCCCTTGAAGTCTTCCCAGAATGATTTGCTGGTGCCGACAACCTTCTTGGAAGAGACGGTCTTGAGCTCCTCACTCTGTTCGTAGGGGTTCAAAGCGTAGATGGATTTCTCCTTGCTCATTTCGAGGTCATCAATGTTGCGTTCGTTGAAGACAACCATCTCTTGGTTGGCAGATTCGGTGATGGCCTTGCGGTTGCGGCGCTTGCTCTGGAACTTAGCGTTCTTGGGAGATTCGGCGATAGCATCAACAGCGTCCTTGTGCTCCTTAACAGCGAAGAAGACATCCTCGAGAGTGGGAACGGCGATACCGTAGGACTTGATACCGAGGAGGTCCTTGGCTTGGTCAAGTTGGGAGAGGAAGCCAGAGAGTTTGTCGGAGTGGTACTGGGGCACGTGGAAGGCCAATTCGCTGTAGCCGTCGGATTGAACAGCGACGTCTTGGCCGAGTTTGGCGTGGAAGTATTTCAGAAGCTCAGAAGAGTTGTGGTTGTCGTGCTGCTTCTGGATAAAGATCTTGTAGCCCTTGCCGAAACGCTTCTTCAAGAACATAGAGGAGCCGAGGCAAGTGAGTTGACCCTCGGACATAATACCAATGCGGTCACCGAGGACATCAGCCTCGTCCATGTAGTGGGTGGTGAGGAGGACAATTCTGTCACGGCGGTATTCGCGGAGCATGTTCCACATGCGGCGACGAGCTCCGAGATCCATTCCGGAGGTGGGTTCATCGAGGAGGACGAACTTGCTGTTACCGCAAAGAGCAACGCAAACAGAGACCTTTCTGCGGTTGCCACCAGAGAGGTGGGACACGAGAGCAGCCTTCTTCTCAATAACACCGGCATCAGTCATCAACTTCTGGATTTCAGTCTTCTTGACCTTCTTGTCAGTGTTGGCGAGCTTGAGCTCATAGAAGAAGTCGAGGTGCTCCTCAACGGTCAAAAGTTCGAACATAACATCGAATTGAGGGCAAACACCCATGAATCTGCGGACGTTGTTCATGTTGTTGAAAAGGTCAATACCAAGGCACTCACCCTTGCCGCGGGAAGGTTGGTAGAGACCGGAGAGGATGGAGAAGAAAGTGGTCTTGCCGGCACCGTTCTGACCAAGAAGAGCAAAGATTTGGTCTTGGTAGATCTTCAAGTTGATGCCGTTGAGAGCCTTGTGGCCGTTGCCGTAGGTCTTGAAGAGGTCCTCAATCATGAGCATCTTCTTTTGGTTTTCCTTGGCCTCGAGGACGTTGGAAACTTGCTCAACGTTTTGGCCATCCATGTAGCGGGTCTGCCATTCACCTTCTTGCACTCTCTGCTTTTCTTCGGCGGATGCGACGTAGACTTGCTTCTTCTTGAAGAGGGCCATCAAGTCGAAGGACTGGCCGAACTCCTTGGGGCTCATCTTTTCAAGCACGACACCGAGCACGAACAAGTAGATACCACCAACAGTCATGCAAATGATGGAGTCTTGGATGGAGATCTTGTTGTAAGCCATGTCCATGGTCTCAACGGTGGCACCAATGCTGCCCTCGAACTTAACCATAGCGAAGAGACCTTCGCAGAAGGCAACGGGAGGGAAAGCAGTGCAGAGGATCAACTTGTTGATGCGAGCAACGCCGAATGGGTTGATCAAGAACTGGGTGGTGGCGGTACCGAAGTACATCAAGGTGGAAATGAGGGAGGCCTGGAGTGACTTGAAGAACAAGGACTGGGCAACCAACATGTAGGAGAACAGGGATTGGCCGTACACGAAGAACAGGCCGAAGAGCACGATGTAGTCGGTGTTGTCGAAAGCTCCTCCGTACTTGAGAACGGCGGCCATCGAGGCGCAGATGAACACGTTGTTGATGGTCCACCAGAAGAACCAGGAGAACCAGTAGACGCGGGCGTCCAAGCCCATCATGAGCATAACTTCCTTAGCGCGGGTTTCCTTCTCGGACACAACGCGGTAAACTTGGCGGAAAACGAGAGGAACGAAAGCGAGAACGCAGGCGAAGTGGATGCACTTGCCCATAATCGTGGTGAAAGTATCAACCCAGACGCCATCGTTGTTGAAGGGCGAAAGCACTGAGGTGATGGAAGCCTGGTTGTTTCCAGACTTGCGCTTGAGGATGGTGTTGGCAACGAGAGATTGCATGTGTGAGAGACCGTCCATGGCGTACTGGCCGAAAGGAGTGATCTGAGGAACAGCCTGTGAAACCTCAGCAGCCTCTTTAGCTTGAGTTGGCAACATGGCCATCTCGACAGGTTGGAAGTCGCTGCCCATAATCTCAAGTTGGAAGTTGTCTCCCTCCTCCTTGATTTCGAAACCGAAGCAAAGGCCGTCCAAGACGTAGCCGTTGTCGGGGTGAGAGTAGTACTCGCCCATGGCTTCTCTTGACTCGAAAGCTTGGAGCTTGAAGTTGCCGAATTCGGAAGCGCCCTCCTTCTCGAGGTAGTTGGAGTAGTGGCGACCGAGGAGTCTCATGTCGTAGAACAGGTAGGTGTACTCGTCGGAGGAGAGTTCGGCCATAATGGCAGCTTCGACCTCAGCCTTGCCCATGAAACCGTTGGAGGCGATGACGTTGTTGAAAAGCTCGGGGTGGTCTTCTTGGACCTTCATGGCAACTTCGATGTTCTTGAGTTGTTGTTCGTCGAGGGAGTCAATGAGGCCGGCAGCCTTGAGGGTAGCGAAGTTGATCTTCTTGCCAGATTGGGTCTCAAGCATCACGCGTTCAAGGATCATCTTCTCGGACTCAGAGAGGCCGATAGCATCGAAGAGACCAGAGTCGACAAGGTCGACGTAGGTGATGGTAGATCCCTTAGGGAGTTTCTCAAGAGCGGTGATAACGCGGAGTTGATCAGCGGTGAGGCTGAAGCCAACAATAGAGGCGAGTTGCTCAAGTTGAGCAACAGTGATGCCCTTAGCACCATCGATGTCGTAGAGACCTTCGATCTGGCTCAATTGTTCTTCGGTGAGACCGAGGATCTCGCCCATGTTCTTGATAGCAGAGGATCCGCTGAGGTTGTCAGACTCGAATTGAATCATCATGTCGAGAGCACCGTTCTGTTGCATAGCGGTGTTGTCGAGCATGCCAGACTCAGCAATAGCTTGGAAGGTAATAGGTTTCTCCATCAAGTCGTAAGCGATCTGCAATTGCTGGATCTGAGTGGCGCTGAGGCCAAGGCTCTTGAAGACGCCAGCTTCCTCGAGGGTGTCGTAGTTGAAGTCGCCGCCAGAGAGTTTCTGGAGGAGCTCAATCTGCTTGATTTGGTCTTGACCGAGGCCTTGGGACTCAAGGATGCTCTGGTAGTCGTCAAGGCCGATTTGGTTGGCCTTCTTGTTGCCGGTGGCGAGGTCAATCAAAAGAGAGACGGCGTTGATTTGGTCCTGAGTGAGGCCAGAGTTGTTCTCGGTGAGGCCAGCGTTGATGAGGGCAGCGAGAGGGTTAGTGGTCTTCATGTCGGCAGTGTTAGCCATCTTGTCGCTGTAGAGGGAGTGAGCCGCGTAGACGGCAGAGACGGTCTCGAGCAAGCTCTTCTGGAGATCATCCTTGGCCATGGCCTGGAAGAGTCCTTCGATGACTTCTTGCTCACGGCCGAAACCGATTTGCTGGAAGACACCAGAGTCCTTCATGGCGGCGAAGTCAGCCTTCTGGATGGAGTTGAGTTGTTGGATTTGTTGTTCGGAAAGACCCATCATTTCGGCCAACTTGGTGCCCTCGAGCTTGGAGATATCAAGAGATTCCTCGAAGATGCGAGCTTCAGTCAAAACTTGGACGTCAGTGACGTCGATGCCGAATTTGGTGGCGAGCTCAGACTCTTGAAGAGGAGCGTCGTAAGATCCCTTGGAGATTTGGAGAACTTCACCGAAAGCCTCAATCTGATCCTTGGTCATGTTGAGGGAGTTGAAGAACTGGGATTCTTCGAGCTGTTGGACGTCGAGGGAGCCCTTCTTGAGGTCGATGGCGAGGCCGAGTTTGGCTTGCTGAGCAGTGTCAAGTTTCATGGCGCTGAAAAGCTTGGCACGGCTTTCGTCCTTAAGCTTAGAGTCACGAGCTTCAACAGCGGCTTGGACGAGTTGAACTTGCTCGTTGTTCAAGCCAATCAAACCAAGCATGGTGGAGTTGGTAAGAGCAGAGATGGGAGCAGAGCCTGAAGCAACTGAAGCGACAATGTCGATGAATTGGATTTGTTCAGGAGTGAGGTTGGTTTGCTTGAGGAGACGACCGCCGTTAAGAGAGTCAAGACGAGCCTGGAGATCATCGGGAGAGATGCCCTGGTTGTTCCAGAGTTGCATCTGGAGCCAGATTTCGCTGACAGAGTCGTTGTTGAAGCCAGAGAGGCCAGCAACAGATTGGCTCTGGGGTTGGGTAAGCTTGCCCTTCTTAGAGAGAGCAGGAATGTCCAATTGGCCGGCGGCGAGTTTCTGAACGAGGCGAGCCTCTTCGTCATTAAGACCAACGAATTCGTAGTTGATTTCACCAGCTGAGGCACCGCCGTAGTAGCGAGCGTTCTGAGCGTCAATGCCCATCTCACGGAAGAGAATGGTGGCAATGGTGGCGTTCATGTCAGCAACGGGAACACCGTCAGCATCGACCTTGAGGACGAGCTGGTGGCCGCTGTTGGTGAAGAGCAATTCGTGGAGCTCACGGAATTGGCCTTGGGAGACCAAGTACAAAAGCTGAGCGGTGGTCTCAGAGATGCCAAGCACGTTAGCAAGTTGCTTGACGTTGCCAGTGGAGTAGGAGTAGACCATCTCTTGCATGACAAGACCTTGTTGTTGGCTGATAAGTTGAGTGTCAGCAACAGCCTTACCGAAAGGAAGACCAACGAGGTTGTATCCGCGCTCATAACCCATAATTTGCTTGACGGTAGCCTGAGGTCTGTAGTCTCCGAGGAGGAAGTCAACTTCAGGGTTGCGGTAGCCGAGGGTGGCGTAGGTCCACCATCCGGGCTCGGGGTAGACAGTCTTGTTGGTGAGCATGCCAGCGGTGAACTCGAGGTAAGACTCAGCTGCAGCAAACATCATACCTCTAACCACGATGAATTGGGTGGGAGTCAAGCCGAACTTCTCAAGCATCTCAGTGGATTCAGAGAAGTTGTTCTGAGGGGTAGTCAAAGCCTTGAGGAGTTGGCCGGTGAAGGCGGTGTTCTGCTCGGGCATGTTGAGGGTCTCAGCGAGGGCCTTGGTCAGAGGGAGAGTTTTGTTGTTGTAGCCAAGGTAGTAGAAGAGAACTTCAGTTTGAGCTTCCTTGAGGCCCAGGAATCTGAGCACGTCGGAGTGGTTGGCAACGAGAATGGGGGCAAGCTCGTTCGAAATGTTGATGTGGAGTCCAATGATGGTGTTAGTGGTCACATTTCCGAATTCGAGGTAATCCTTAACAGAGGGGAAGACCTTGTCGAGGTACCAGCTGAGACCAGTCAAGATCTGGATGGTGGTGTTGTCAGCTCCAGCTCTTCTAAGTTCCTCAATAGCAATATCGAGATCAGTGCCGTTAGCAACTGAGTCTTTGAAGATGGCAGCAAGAGCGATACCCATGGGTTGGGTGGTGATGTTGAAGTACTGGTTGTCGCCACCGAAGACAAAGCCTTGAGCAACTAAATCAACAAAAGCGGGAACGTAAATATCGGGGCTGACAGACTTGTTGCTGTAGATGAAATCGTAACCAGCGTCAACTTGGGCGCGGGTGAGACCGAATCTCATAAGCTCATAACGCTTGTCCTTGATGGCAGCCTCGGAGAGTTGACGAACAGTCTTAATCCAGAGGTCTCTTTGGGTCTTGTCAGCAAGGTTGATGTCTTGAACGAAGTTCAATTGATATTCGGCAGTGGGAACGTTGTTCTTCATGGCTCTGATGACTCCGCACAAGCTGACGGGAATACCAGAGGCCTGGGACCAAGCTTCATCGTTGGGGTAAGCTTTGAAGGCTCTGCCGTTGTCAGACCAAATGTTGACGACGACGTCGCGGATGGTAGTGGCCTGCTCCAAGGTGAAGAAACCGGTGTTGTTCAAAGCGTGTTGGAAGTCAGAGGTGAGGGCACCGAGGACCTTGTTCATGAAGCCCATAACGACGAGTTGAGTCGAGGGACCAGCATTGTTAGACTGAGCATTTCCAGTGGAGGACTGGAGGCGACGACCCTCAGAAGAAAGTCCGAAGAACTTAGAAGCGAGGTTACCACCTTGACGGCCTTCAGTAACTTCTCTAAGGAGTTCGGGCTTGTCAGCGAAACCGAGGTGGTTGGCAATGTGAGGGTTTTCGGAGAGGGGAGCGTGGACGAGCAAAAGAGCGATGGCCTCGCTGTTCTCGGCAGAAAGACCTCCGTGGTTGAGCACGGCCATCAAGTCGTCCTCGAGCTCTTCGGGCATCTCAATGTTCATCATGATGATGACGTCGTGGTAGCGTGCCTTCTTGGGAGCTCCAGCCTCCATGTTGGTGGCGAGGGACTCGTGGAGAGCGGGGTCGTTCAAGTGCTCGAGAGCGGTGTTCTGGAAGTGCTCGGAGGCGAAGATCTCTTGGAGCTTCTCGAAGTCGACGTGGTCAGCTTCAAGACGGCGGCCACCGTTAGCGGCAGCGGGCACGGTCTGGGACATCTTGTACTGCTCAATGAGAGCGGGCAAAAGAAGAGTCATGAGGTCACCCTTCTCACCGTTGGCCACATTGTCAGAGTGTTGCTTCTGAACAGTCATCAAGAAGTTAAGAAGTCCGAGTTGGCTGGACTGATCAGCACCAGAGCTGGAGGAGGACTGGAGGAGAGCGGGGAGGATGGCGGCAACGGAGTCACCAAGGGTGGCGCCATCTTTCATCAAGGGCATATCGGTGAGAGCCATCAAGCTTTGGAGTTGGGCGGCGGCGTCAACTTGGCCGTTCTTGGCGGAGGGAGCCAAGGCAGCGGCGGCCTTGATCATGTCCATCTGCTCGGGGGTCAATTCGAGGTCGTCAAAGACGCCAGTGGCCTTGATGTCCTCGAAAGAGTAGTCACCTTGTTTGAACTGGAGGTCGATGAGGCCAGCGGCAGTCTTAGCCTTGGCGGGGGCCACACCTTGACCAACCAAAAGAGCCTCAATCTTACCAGTGGTGAAGGTAAGGCCGTTCTGAGAAACGTCCATGACGAGGGAGACAGCACCGAGTTGTTCGGTGGTGAGGCCAAGAGATTTAAGGAGGGAGGAGTCTTCCCAGTTGGCGGCGGAGATGTCGCCACTGGCAAGAGCGATCACTTCAGTGAGGAGCTCACCTTGACCGTTGTTCTCGAGGGCAGAAAGCATACCGGTCTCCTTGATGTCTTTGAGGGAAAGAGTTCCTTCTTTGAGGCCAACAAAGGCTTTGATGGCAGCAGTTTCTTGGTCACTCAAGCCAAGCAATGACAACAAGTCAGAATCGATCAGGCTTTGGTAGTTAATTTGCTTTCCGTAGTTTTGGATAATTACGTTAAAGATCTTTGCCTGTTGGTCGTTGAGGTTAAGAGCCTCGACGAGACCAGCATCGCGGATAAGGTCAATAGAGAAACCATCGGTTGATTTTTTAGCGAAGGCCTCAGCGAGTTTATCAGCTTGTTTTTGAGTGAGGCCGAGCTCAGAAAATAGTGAGCTCTGCATAAGGGAGGCATCAACTTGACCTTAAGAAAGGGCAACAATGGTGTTCAAGCTCTGGCGCTGGGCACCAGTCAAGGTGAGGCTATCGAAGAGACCCATAGCATCAAGGGCAGCGAGGTCGAAGCCAATGGTAGCGGTGGTAGGTTCCTGGGAGGCAGAGAGGACATACTTAATAGCGGCCTTCTTAGACTCGTCCATGTTGGCGGAGTTGAGGAGACCGAATTCCTGAAGAGCAGCCAAATCAAGACCCTCAGATTAGATCCGGAAAAGAGCAGAAACTTGACCAGCTTGCTCCTCAGAAAGACCGAGAGAAGTGAGTACACCAATTTGAGTTTGTTCACCGCCTTCTTCGCCATTAAGGAGAGCATCAGCCATCTTACCGGCAGTGACCTCATCAAAGCCTTGGTCCATAAGGACAGCCTTAGTAATGAAATCAATACCGATAAATTTAGCGATGGCAAGATTCATGCGGGCCTCAGCGTCGGGATCATTACCAGCACCTTCGGCAGCGATAGATCCCAACATGGCGAGCATTTCGCGCTGGTTCTCGAACAACAAAGAGAGCTGGTCGATAACATCGGCTTGGATCTGACTGTCCGACTGCACATAGCCAATGATGGGCGAGGAGTAGGGCATCTTGTCACGTTGGATACAGTGGGGAGGAGCGAAGAAGAAGGGGGACTTTTGTTGGAACACAGTAAGTTCTTTCAACAAGTTAGCGCCCGCACCAGCACCTCTAGATCTGAAATAGGCTCCTGGCCATACGTCAGAGTACTTCATGAAGTCGGCGACATCGTCGGATTGGGAAGACATGGTGTTGAAATTCATTTCCCACTGGCCTTGCTCGTTGAGCTGAGAGGTAGGGTAGAAGGCCTTCTTCATGCTTGATATGTCGTAACTGTCGAGGTAGTCGGGAGTGATCATAGTGCGCACCCACACAATAGATAACATCAGGAGGATGGGCAGAGCCAACTCAAAGATAGAACCCACAGGGGTACGGGCCCAAGAGATGGCGTTCTTTTTAGTCAACGCGTTGAAGTGACGCGTGAGGCTTTCGCCGCGCTTAAGTGGGTTGGCGGCTGAGGACTTTCCATCGGCGAGTTCATTCGCTGAGGAGTCATATTGATTCGAGTTAGTGGGCCCAGAAGATTCGTGGCACACGCTCTTTTGTTAGAATGACGCACCTTGACTTAGTGGCATGTATT
>Ga0256413_1000090_pt1 | contig 11560 bp, 20 predicted proteins | sample WCR_77metaT_FD_190054 | JGI IMG/M metagenome (GOLD analysis project Ga0256413, IMG submission 190054) | Metatranscriptome of seawater microbial communities from Monterey Bay, California, United States - WCR_77 (Metagenome Metatranscriptome) | ecosystem: Environmental > Aquatic > Marine > Coastal... | reverse complement strand
GTTGTAAATATATTTTGATGTTCAATATTCTAATTTCTAACTCTGATTTCAAGTTGGAATATCCCAAGGTCTCTTCTTCCTCGTGATAGGATCTGGAATGTCGTTAAGGACTCTCAGTTGCTCGATCTTCTTGGAGACATCGAAGCCTTTCCTCTCGAGGTCTTCAAGCAAGAGCAGCTAGGCTCTGTCTGCGTCGCTCCTGATGCTGTCGTAGACAGGATCCAAGCTTCCCCTGAGACTGGAGCCAGTAATGGCTTTGTGCAGTTCCACCGACCGCACGAGCTCCTGCAGCATCCGGTAGCACTCCTCTTCACCGGTGGTGTTCACCTCCTGCCGATGGAGGACCACTGCTTCACAGAGCTTGATGATTGCGTCAGGCATAGTAGTCTCGTACTGCCATGCTTTGTAGAAGCTATTGATCAGGGCGCTTCTAAGAGGGGTACCCAGGACAAGAACCACACCGGCATAGAAGGTCGCCACGCTGTATCCAGCAAAGGGGCCTGTACTAGCCAACAGACTGAAGAGAGTGAAGCGGACTCTAACCCAGGCTACATCACCAGCGTCTGAGATTCTGTGGAGTTGTTCAGTAACATTCTACAAGACGGTGCGATTGAACCCGAGCTCGCTCAACGCTTTGGCTACCATGGTGTCATTCTGTGCCTTACCGCTTTTATCATGAACGGATTAAAGTTTTCGAGTTTCTTGCATTAAATATGTCTCGCAAGTTTCCGGGTCGACCACCGCTGCGGCTCTCTGAGTTGCATTTGCAATCTCTGTTCGGCTCTCACTCGCGAACGCAGACCACTAGTCTGGACATTGGAACCTGACGGTGATGTCTTTCTTCTGGCTGCTGTGTCCCCACTTGTCCTTGGGATGGCGCCAAAGATCGTGCGCTTCCGGAGTAGCGCCTAGCAGCTTATCTGGGTTGAAAGCCTGGCTGAATCGGATCGTCGTTTCGGCATTCGTTGGTGCGTATTAGGATTAACTGCGCTAGCCCGCTGGGCACTCGAAAGCGGCAAACTCCAGCAGTTGTCGCCTCGTCAAGCAATCAGCATAGGTACTGATGTTGAGCGTCTTGGCGTCTCGGAAATGCGCTTTAGCGTCCACAACATCTTTTCGTGTATTGTCCTGTGACTTTTTATGTGGCAACCGTCGCTGAAAGAACCCATCCAGTGCAAACGTCAAGTGGTAGGCGTGATCCTCCGGGTCCATAGCCTTCTTGATCTCCGTCTTTAGCTAGGAATGGTCCTCGCGACTCAGATACCAGCGGTCTAGAGCAAACTCACTTAGAACTGCGCTTTGCACTTGGTCAGCGCGGAAGAAACGAGTTTGCGGACTTGCATCTAAAGACACATTTTTGAAGGCACTGGCATCGTACGCAGCAGACGTGTAGCTGGCTAGAAGTGGGTTCTTATCAGCGTAAATCTCATAGTGCTTCTGGTATGTTGAGTTACTCATTACGTGAGTACCGACTGCGCTAGCAAAACTACCAGCCAAACTTTCCTCTGCTTCTAAAGCACCAGGAGCTTTACTGTCGTATGAGAATTTACCTGCTTGATCGATGGCTTTTAACTGGCTTGAATTGTACTGAGGGTCCACTTTATTAAGCTCCTAAACAGTGTAGTTGTGATGGATCACGAAAGCCATTCGAACTTGGCCTCCAATAACAGTATTTGGCGACACAAAGCCACCAACATTACTGAAAATTACGAGTGGGCCAATCAATAATCCCAGCAGTATTATCAGGATGAGCCATCCGAGAAGGCATTTGTCGAGCAGTTCAGTTGGCTCACCAATTTTCTTTTGTGTGTACCAGACATTACTATTCTTGGCTGAGTACATATCAAAATGATACTAGAATAACTAAAAGTTCTAGAATGCATCAAGCGCAGTCGTTGCGAAAGAGAAATCAATAATCGTTCTGGTTTCAACCACCAATGGAATAGTGTAGTAAACCTGGGCCATGATGAATGCGCACTGGTTATCGTTATATTGCATGACAGAACTTGGTCTTCTCATCTGTGGGAAACCATGTTTGATCTACAAGGCCGAAAGGAGCAGATATGCACAAGCGAGTAAATAGAAAACGTGGAGGTATCCATTGCTGTGAAAGCTCATGCACTGGTATTTGCTGTCCTTTGGGCATTGTGTTGCTCCATATAACTGATAGTTACCAACGATTGGCAAAACCCAGAAGATGAGTGCATGGAACGCTATAATAACTGTCCAATGAACGAACCACTTGGCCTTCTGCTGTTTAGTGATCTTAACAGCCGCTCCTTTCATTAAGTCATCACCGCCATCCTCATTGTTTCCCAGTGAATCTAGGAAATCTTGCGCTGCTCCTGAGCCCACATCAAAGCTGGAGGTCTTCATAGTGTTCAGTTTGACAGTCATAGACCTCTCAGTTGCAGTTCTGGCGAACATTTACTGCTTGCTGAAGAAGCTCGTCTGCTCCTCGTTCTTCACAAGGCTCTGCTTTCTCTCGAAAGTGTTGGATCTATTCATGTATCTCTCCAAGATAATCAAGAAGATGAGCGCCAAGAGGCAGATAACCATGCCGCCTCTGAAGAGGTGACTGTCGTCAGGGAATAGCATATCAATGTCGACAGCTATCTTTCCAAAGTAGGAGAAAATGAAGAACAGAAGGAGGAAAAGCACGATGTTGGTGGAAGCGTAGAGGTCATAACCAGGTTTCTGCAAGTTCTCACCTGGGAAAAGCCTCTTGAAGTATTGCCATCGCTCGAAAGGTCCAACTGATGGAGAGTGTTTGTGTTCAATCATTCCATTCTTCCTGCGGTATTCTTCCTTAAAGTCACATGCAGAGTAATTATAGGTTTCAAGTTCCTCTCTGGTTTGGGCTTCAAGCTCATCGCTGGTGAAGAATTCAGGATCATCGTGAATGGTGCTCGTTCCTTCAACGTAGATGATGTTATCGCTTTCAAGTGACTTCTTGAGAGTTCTAGCTGCGATCATCTACGCGAAGACTGGGTTTTTAGCATAGCCAAAAGTGTTCACATCAAATTAGAAACTCGATTTATGAATATCTTTGGCGATTCCGGTCAGGATATCTCTCTGCTTTGCTTCAGCAGAATAATGTTAAATCTGATTCTCTGGCTCAACTTTGAGTCCCATTAGTTCCTTCTTTTCTCTTTCTTTCTATGCAAAGATTTTTGCAGCTTCATCAGCCGCTTCTTATTCCTCTTTTAATTTTTGTTGATCCTCCTTTCCGCAGAAAAGTCTATGAATATCCATATTAGCGTTTTGAAGTTTCCTGAGCTGGACGATGTCCAAGTCTCCTTTGGCGAGGTGCCTCTGAATACCTTCTTGAACGGTCTCAATGTCAAGTTCAATTACATAATATAGCCCATAAAGCTTGAGTCTGATTTCGTTCAACATGATGAGCCCAGTGATGAGAATCTCTGGAGCCATGTAAGCGACGTTCTCCCACATCGTTTTAGCTCCAGTATATACGTGGAGGCCTGGTTTGACGTAGCCTAACGTGTCGTCGTTGGCCTCGAGGAGTCCTCTCACGAGATGGAGAGCAATTAAGAATTTGACGACAAGAACTCCTATCGTGTAGGTTCTAATCCAGGCCCAATACCAGTTTCTTGGTCGCACTTCTTCCATCAAAGCGTATCCAAACATCGAAACAGGATAAACCAAACTGATGAGACCTGAGTTCTGCATCATGCTGAAGATAAAGGAAAGATAAATGAAGTTCTGAACTTGAGAGATTCCAATATAGACGAGAGTCTCAACCAATTTAGCTAACATGGAGCATGGTCTTGTGAACTTATAGGTGTTTGTTAATTAGCTAAGCTTGACGCTCTTGTTCATGCCTGTCTTTTGCAGAATGTTCTTATCTTTGGCGCCAGGTTGATTCATCATCTAAAGGAGGACAAAGAGCTCTTCACTACCAGCGAGGTGATCGAATCTTTCTTTCACGACGAACATTGCTTCCTCACGAATCATGGTTTCGAGCTCTGTTGGTGTCTCCACGCTACCAGCAGCGTGGCTCTGGTTGAGCGTGGAGAGCTTCTCTCGTCTGTTCTCAAGCATAACCCTTTCGACAAACGTCCTGTTGAGATATTGATAAATCTTGGTCAAAACATTCATGTCTTCCATTTTGGCTTTGACTAGATCTTTCTGCAACAGGTCAAAGATAGGCTGAGCTTCCTCTTGGCTGATTCTTTGTCGACGATCATCACCAAAGTCCTCTGATTCTGCTTCTTTCACCATTACTCGCTCTTCTTCCTCATTTTCTTCTTCTATTACACTATCAACTTCAAATCGAGCATGTTTTTCTTCAATGATTGCACCTGATGCTCCAACGAGAGGACCTTCTCTTTATGCGGATTTCTTCTATGCCTTTTTAAGAGCTATAGCTTATTATTCAACCTCTTCAAGATGTTTCTCAGCGAGAATTCTGCGACGTTCTTCTCTTTCCGCCTTCTCTGCAGCCTCGGTCTTAACATCAAGACAAGCCTTGGTCCATTTTCGCCATCTGGTCATCTTCTTCTTAAGTTCTACCACATTTTGTAATAATTGCTCACGTCTTCCTTATGTCACAACAATTTTCTTGATCTTGTGATTGTTATAGATGTAAGCCATGCTTTTGGCTTTGAGCAGCGAAAGTTGCACGAGAAGGTCCATGCTTCCATCCTTTTGGGTGACGAACCTCTAATAGCCGTAGGAATTGAAGACCTGGGCCTGGAATGAAATAATACAAATCATGTAGCAGTTCAGCGCCGCCATAGCAAAGTTCTGTGGGTTGAAGACGTAGCCATGATAGTGGCCAGCTCCTTCTGCAAAGTACTGATAGTTCCAAGACTCCTTATAAGCTTTATTTCCGTACATCTCATACACTTTTCTTAGACCGAACGCAGAACCTGCGTAACTGGAAGACCAGTAAGGCATCTAGGCCAGGACTTGGAGCGAGAAGTCGAAAACACAGTAGTAAAGCAAATATGTCTGAACCAACTTGATGATTTTCCACTTCTTTTGTTTCTTAAGCGCTTTCTCATCTCTCTTCTGTTCGGGAGTCTGGGCGCTTGTTCCCTTCTTGTTGAGCTAAATTTATTACAACTCTCTTGTCAGGTCTTCAATTTCCCTCGTGATTTTCACTCTTTCTTCCTGCTTTGCAGCATCTTCGTCAGGGCGTTCAAATTCATCAGTTGGTTTGTGATCTTAATTATTAAATTCGATCTCTGCCTCCTTATGTCTCCTTTCAAGATCAGCATCCATCTTTTTGAGATCTTCGGTTCTTTCTGCGATCGAAGTCTCTAACGTGATGATTTCTTTATCAAGCTCGATGAGATTTTGCTTCAAGACATGCGCACCTTCTCTGACTCTTGGCAGGATAAGGAAGACATAACCGAAAGACATATATGACTGTCGGAGCACAGCCATGAACAGAATGACCAAAATGGTGAAAACGTGGAAAGTGAGATAAATTAAAACAGAACCTTGCTTGACGAGTCTGAAGTATAGACTCTGACGTTTGATTTCCCCCTTAATTTCTCTTAAGTATTCAGCACTCCAAATTGCGGTGTATTTCAGATCAACATAGTTAGTCAGGATGTAGTTCAAATCCACTCCTAAGTTCTTCTGTTTATCCTAAAAGTGGAATATGTCGTCTGCGTGTTTTGCAGCACTTTTATCAGTGACTTTCGATTTCATCTTCTTCGATGTAACTTTCCCCTTGATGTCTTTGAAAGCTGGATCGTCAAGCGGCGTTGGGTTGATGAGCCACTGAACTTGTTTCTTAACAAGAGGCTCAAGACGGGCCCACTTTTCCTTTGAATCGTTAACATTTGGGAATTGCCAGAAGCATTTCCGCATTTGGACGTTCAAAAGAGGATTTCTGAAATTCAATACATACATGGAGACCAAGTAGAGGTTAATGAAGTCCAGGAACAAACTTTGTAATTGACTCTTTGCAATACCGATTCCTGCGAAGTAGCCCAGCCTGAGATCTTAGAACATATATTTGGTATGTCCATCACTTCCGCCTCCCAACGCCAGCTGGAAGAAGACCGGCACGCCATAAGGATGCTTACTCAATTTGGCTGCGTTCTAAAACTATCTTGGGTACGGTGGAGGACTGATCTCGGGAGTCAAGTTCAGAACAAACAACATGTATTGGAAAGTTAAACATGCTGAGATATACGCAGTCATTCTTACCAACATGGAAGTCTTGTTCACCACGAAGATGTACTTGTAGATGAAAGCCAAGTAGATCAATGAAAACTGATTGGACTTGAGAGTGATGGATATCATCAGAATCAACATCGTCAGGTTCTCCACGAAGATTTGAAGACCTTTGAAGAAGCTGATCTTATACTTGGTGTTTACGGCGTTCTCGAGGATTGTGTGGAGACTCTTGATCTTATGTTTCTTCAAAATTTCGATGTCTTCGTAATCATAATGATCCTCTGGGTTTGGCAAATAATCTGACTTATGCTCCACCGGATTAGGTTTACTTGTATATTCTTCTTCCATGATGGTAGTGATCTTGATTAATGCTGCCTTTTCCTCTTCGATAAGCTGTGCATGCTCCTCTTTGTACTTGCATCTTTCCTCGTCAAGTCCTTTTCTCAAAAGTCTGTCCTTCAACTTTCTCTGGATCTTTTTATGAACAATAGCTAGCCTCTTGGCCCTCGCGAACTGCTCTCCTTCAATTGTTTGGACCTTGGTGAGTTTCTCGGTTCTGCATCTTTCCCAGATCTCGAGTTGCTCTTTCTACTTGGTCTGGTCTTTGACTTCGAGCCTGGCGTCAAGTCGTGTTGAGAACTAAACCATTGCTTTGACTCGCATGGCTATTTTGTATGGAATGAAGTCTCTCACCTCCTTGTCGTGCTGGTTTGCAGCGTCTCTGGCAATCTTTCGCTTGATGTTGGCGTCGGCGTCGTTCTCCGTGGTACGGGCAACGATTTCGTCGAAGTTGTGGTAGAAGTAGTGGTCCCTGTACCTCTGAGGGCAATAAGGAATAGCATGAGGAATCTGATGTTCTTCCAACAGCTTGTATCTCTCCTCTAGCTCGACCAACTTTTGCAGCTTGTTGTAAGTGCAGCCCCATCTATTGGTCAGCCAATCAATGGCTGCCTTCTCCAGGTATAGTCCGATATACATGAATCCAAAGGTTCCATAGAAGTAAAGAGCAACGCCTGGCACTGGGTCCTTGAAGATACCGGTGACAAAGCACCAGTAATTCACACCATCAATGGCGTCAATCCAAGACTTATTGTCAGCATATTTGATTGGATCCTCAGCGAACTGGTACTTGTATTGCTGTCTCATATTCCAAAGCATGGTTGTTGGGAAACCAATACTAACAAAGATGACCAAAGCAAACGTTTGGATTCTCCAGATGACCATACGCAACTTAAGAGCCTCGTAGAATGCTCCAGTTTTGTATTGTCTGGTGACGATACTTGCGTTATTGACATCAGTCTAAGATTGAAGACCTGAGAGTCTCAATGTCTCGTAGGCTCTCCTCTGGATCCTGATCGTGAACAATGCGTAGTAAGTACACATCAGGACGATGTTGAGAGCCATATAGAAGGAGACAGAAAGACTGATAGCAATCTGCACCGTGATCAAGTTGACAACGATGTTACCGTATGAGGCAATGACATCAAGATATGGCCACCAGGAGATGTGCTTCGATACCCAAAAGACGATGGAGTAACGACCTTGTTCATATCTATCTTTGAGGTCATAGCGCTGGTAATTTAACTTGATTTTGAAACTACCTTCAGCTCCAAGCTCCTCTGAAACCTTAGCTCTGTGTCGGAGGTCGAACTCTTCTTCGTAGTTCAAGACTTTGTATGCACATTCTGGAAAGCCTTTCTGTAGCTTCTCTTTACGCAGTTGATCAATGGCTGCGATTCTCTCCAGCTTTTATTCTACATCATCTTCGTCTTCTTCATCAGCGTTAAGTCTACCGGATATCTCAGAATCAGCATCACTCAATGCAGTCGTAGTTCCATCTGAACTTGCATCCATATCTAGACCATGCTCCTTTCGATCTGCTGCTTCTTATTCGGCTTGAAGTTCTTTTGCGGTTGCGGCAATCGTGTAAGAGCCAAACTCAAAAAGACGTTGGTAATCTAGTTCTTGCGCTTGAGCTTCCCAGATAGCCATCTTTTTAGCAGTGGTGTAATGACCGCAGAGGTAAATGGAGGCGATCAAGTAAATGATATATGTCTAAAACTTAATCATAACCTGCTTGGCCTCTTGGACACTGGTCAATGGGTTGAATGGATCCTCTAGATTTCTCAGGCCAATGATGTTCAAGTTTCGGTGAATCAAGGGGCACCACGCTGCAAGTTCTTAATCAGCAGTCTTTTTCGCTCCTGGAATAGCTAGTACTGCAGCACCTTTGGCACTTTGTCCGATAGCAGAAATGAAGAGGACGTCAACGATTGTGATGAAAGCGGTCCAACTCTTGATGCCTTGGGCGACTCTCACCAACCATTTGTTCGTGCTTCTCTTTCCATCAGCCTTGGCGATAAAAGCCAGCAGCACGCACATTTAGCCGAAGAATATGGAAGTAATGATATTAGTCTGCGCCACGGCGGTATAGTAAAGCATCAGACCAATGCAAACGAATTTGAGATTCTTTTCCAAGAAGTTGAGTATTCTGATCACTAGATACACATAATTAGTGGATTTCTCTCCTCCTTTCTTGCCCGATTCTTCGTCTTCTCGGATGAGTTCGTAGACCCTGGCTGCCTTTTTGGTTACTTCTGCTTGGTCTTTGTAGAAATGGTTGATCTGATGAAGCGCCGACATGATAATCAGAACGAGGACATCTTGCCAGAAAGGAAGTTGTCTGAAGTATATCGACGATGGCTTGCCGTCCTAATCAGCCTTCCACGTTGGGAACGTTCGAGTATAATACTGCCCTGTCTTATCCGAGCACATGTCCTCTAGCTGTTTCGCAGTCTTGCTCGCAATGTTGTCATGAGTATACGCATAGCAGCGGGTCAAGCCCAGCCAAGCGATGCGACTCATCTCTTAAGGGTGCTCGATGAACATGTGGTACTTCAGTCCAAAGAAGTACTGCCCGAGGATTTGTAGAGCCAGGAAAACGATCAAGAGCTTGGAAGACTTCCGATACAATCTCTCGTAGGTCGTGTAAACCACGAAGGCACAGATGTAAACCAGGTTTGGAAGCAGGTCGATGTGCTGCTCTCCAAAGAGGAAAAGCGTTAGCAAAACGAGGAGTTGGATATATCTGAAGAGGTAGAACGCGAACTTCCATAGCTTGCTCCTAGTTGGGTCCAGAAGCCTTTTAAAGAATTCATCTTTCAAAGTTTTGTTTTGCTCATGCTCGACAGAGAGGTAGGTTGCGCTGGTCATCAGCCAGAAGCCCGCCATGATGAAAAAGAATAAGATCTATTCCAATAGCGGGTACTTGAATTCTCGAGCGAAGGTAGGCCCACCGAGCTGTTGGAACCACGCGTGCTGTCTGACGAAATGACTCTGGCCCAGGTAAACCATGCAGAATTCAAACGTGTAAATCGGAATCATGAATACACTCGAAATGAAAAAGGTGACGTGATTGGGTAGGCAGAACGATAGCAGCACCCAAGTGATATGAAGCAGACCGAAGGCATTGCAATACATGTAGGCCTATAGACCCACCATCGCTCTCATGCTCCACATGACCAAGAATGGGAGGTACCTGTTGACACCGGCCTTCATCTTCTGGAACTGTGACTTCTTGTTGAAGCGGCTTTTCTTCTGCTTATAGATCTCCTTTGCCGCAATGGCTGCTGCTGTGTCTCCTTTGTCCACTTGTTTTTTGAAGTCTTTCTTCAGATTGGCGCTGATCATGTCGTTAACGAGCTTTTGCTTGTGAAGCTTTCTGAAGTAGTAATACAACGAGGCCTTCTTCTGGCCCTACGAGAGACAGAATTCTCTTGCTTAAGCAAACTTCATCTGCTGCCAGACGATAGCCAAAGCCAAACTGGCCACCACAAATGCATAATATTCACATTTTCTCTCCATAGCAAGCGTCTTTTTCATAGATGAATCGTTAAAGTTGAGACCAAAGAGAAGCGTCACCTTCGCGACGGCTGGGTCTTTGGCGTAACGCTGTAAGAACCATTTGAACACTGGCAGCTGACTGATGCAGACATACACGATCTTGGTGATGGAGAGGTACTTGACGTAGTACGAGGTGAGGAAGGACAGGTAGCCGAAAGCAACCGGTAGCTTCTTACGGAATGGATATGCTGTCGTGATGAAAACCAGCACAGCGAAGGTTGGGATATCAATGAGAGCGTTGAAGCTGAGAGCAGCGATGAGCTGGCAGAAGAGCATCAGACCAAAGACTGGCTTGTTTTGGCTGTTGAAAGCCTTAGCGCTCAAGTAGCTTCTATCAAACCTTGCGCATTCTGCGTCCATAGCCTAAGTGTACTTCTTTAATTATTCATACTTATTCTACTTCTCTTCCGCCTCTTTTTAGCTCATTCCCCGTCTATTGTTTACCATTGTGTCTACTTCCTCGTCGTCTTTCACGACAAGCTCATAGTTTTTGATCAGCAAAATGTTAATTCTGTGTTCAATGGCGTTCTCGCGTCTGTGGTAGGCCGCATATTGAGCATACAAGTACAGCAAGAAGACGAAAAGGAAAATGAAGTCTGGAATACAAGAGCTCCAATGGTCTATTTGAAGACAATAATCTTTAGCACAGCACACAACTTCCTTAGGGTGAAGTTTTTTCCAATCAGCAAGTTTTTCAGAACTGAGAGCACATTATGCGGTGTCTTCTTTGTGTTGGATGCCAAAGGCCCTGCAGAGCCTCAATGCCTGATTGTACTGTTCCTCTGTGGTAAGCTTACCCGTAGCGTAGTCGCTGTCCGGAAAGGCTGTCCATTTCACCCACAGCACGGTAAAAACCCATAAGAGTTGGAGGTAACTAAGAGCCATTCCAAACACCAATCTGCTTTTATTTTTGTAGTTGGCGACCCAAGTGTTAGTGGAAGCGACCAAAATGTACACAATGGTCTCAATAGTTGGGAAAGCCAGCGAAATACCAACAGCGGCTGCCAAAACGAGAACTTCTTTGGTGTTTTCTGCCCAACTGCTCGCGTTTTGCTTAAATCCTTTTGGCTCGAAAGTCAGGAAGTCTCTTTCCTTGAATCTCGCGTGGGGCTTAAGTTACTCTTTGAACTCGGCCATCATTCCTTTCTGTTCTTCTTCTTCATCTTCGAGGAGTTTTGTCTTCTGGTTGACTTTTTTGAATAAGTCAGACCAAATGCCTGTAGCTTTGACGTGAGTGGGGTCGAATTGGTCTCCATGGATCTCTCCACCGGAGCCCTCTCCGTCGGCCACCTCGTCGGTGTCACCGCCTGAGTACCACTCATCATGAAGAGCAGCCTTAACTTCAGACCACAGCTGGCCGAAATGTCCAGGCTATATGTGATCTTCATACTGCTTAGGGCTCGACGGTTGTCCAGGCGGATCTTCTGAGTGATCCTACTAGACTAACGGATCATTAAGTTGATCATCCTTATCCTTAGGTGCACCACCTAGGTAGTCAAAT
>Ga0256413_1000089_pt1 | contig 11565 bp, 7 predicted proteins | sample WCR_77metaT_FD_190054 | JGI IMG/M metagenome (GOLD analysis project Ga0256413, IMG submission 190054) | Metatranscriptome of seawater microbial communities from Monterey Bay, California, United States - WCR_77 (Metagenome Metatranscriptome) | ecosystem: Environmental > Aquatic > Marine > Coastal ... | reverse complement strand
GAACTCCAGTTAAATACTATTAATTAGTAATAAGAGAGGATATCGTGTCAATGCAGCATATAAAAAATTTAGTTTTATTGTGTAGATACAATATTAAAAAAAGATATCAGCGCAACTATAGATAAGATATATAAAAATAATGAATTTTTTAGGGTTATTCTTGGTAGCAAACTATTAAGTTGGCTAAAAAGTTGATGCAATAACGGTACATACTATGCGCTAAATTTATAGAATATTCCAATAATGTTAATATAATAAGATGGTAACAAAACTCAACTTTCTATTTTTATATATCGAGTCTTTCTATAGATATCTATATGTAACGAATTAATGTAATTAATTGCTTATAACTTGCATTAGTTAATTACTAATAATATTAATAATTAACTGGATACATTATTGCCACTACTTAAATGACTATATTTCTCTTTTAGCTTATTCATATAAAACCCTGTACCAGCAGGAATTAACCTACCTACGATGACATTCTCTTTTAATCCATAGAGTTTATCAGTTTTACCAGAAACCGCAGCTTCTGTTAAAACTTTAATTGTTTCAATAAATGATGCAGCAGATAAGAAAGAGTTTGTTTGTAAAGAAGCTTTTGTTATACCTTGTAATACATCTATTGCTTTTGCAGGTTTATATTTTTCTTTTTTTGCTTTTTTATTGATTTGATTAAAGTGCTCTCTATCAACTTGTTCTCCGACTATAAATGTTGTCTCACCAGGTTCGGTAATTTGCACTTTTTTTAGCATTTGTTTTAATATTACTTCAATATGTTTATTATTTATTTTAACACCTTGTAACTTATAGACTTGTTGTACTTCATCAATCATATAATTTGCAAACTCTTCTTTGCCAAGTATACGTAATATGTCGTGAGGCGAAGGATCCCCATCGAATAACATTTCTCCTTTTATTACATAATCACCTTCATTGACTGAAACATATTTACCTCGAGGAATAAAATACTCAGTTTTAGTCATTTCATCCTTTGAATTTACTATTATTCTTCTTTTAAATTTATAGTCTTGTCCATACTGGACATATCCATCCATTTCACTTAAAACTGCTGCTTCTTTCGGTTGGCGAGCTTCAAATAACTCAACTACTCTAGGTAATCCTCCAGTAATATCCCTACTTTTAGAGGATTCTTTAGGAATTTTAGATAATACATCACCAACCTCTATTTTCTGATTATCTGACACATTAATGATTGCGTTTACTGGTAAAAAATACTTTGCTTCAGAACCGTTATTTAACTTTAAAATATTACCATTTTTGTCTTTAATTAGTATTCTAGGTCTTAGATTTATATGTTTAATATTCTGTTTGCTGTCAATAACGACTTTATTAACAATACCAGTAATTTCATCTTGTACTTCCTTAACAGATACTAAGTCTTTTAAATCAACAAATGTTACATAGCCTTCAACTTCAGTCATTATTGGTAACGTAAAAGGATCCCATTCAGCTATTTTAACACCAACTTTTATCCTAGTATCATGACTAGATAAAATTTTAGCACCATAAGGAACTTTTGTTCTAAACTTTTCTTTATTTCTACCATCAATTATCATTAACTCACAGTTTCTACTCATATTAATTTTATTACCACTACTATTTATTATGATAAAGGAATTTTTAAAGTGTATGGTCCCTGCATATGATGATACAATATCAGATTTACTAGCTATTTTTTGAGCAGCACCACCAATATGGAAAGTTCTCATAGTTAATTGTGTCCCTGGTTCACCAATTGATTGCGCTGCAATTACACCAACTGCTTCACCCAAATTAACGATCTGTCCAGTAGCTAAATCTCTACCATAACATTTACTACAAACACCTTTTTTACCCTGACATGTAAGTACAGAGCGAATTCTTATCATTTCTACCTTCTTTGCTTCAATTTTTGTCATTGTCTCTTCATCTATTAATTTACCTTTTTTGACTAGCAGTATATTATCCTCAGGTGAATATATGTCCTTTGCTAAAATTCTACCTAGTGATAATTCTCTTAAAGGTACTACTGTTTCACCATTTTCTACCTTTTCTTTTGCTAAAATTGATTCATTTGTTCCACAATCTTTCTCACCTATAATACAGTCTTGGGCTACATCTACTAATTTTCTTGTGAGATATCCAGAGTTTGCAGTTTTTAATGCAGTGTCTGCTAAACCTTTTCTAGCGCCATGAGTAGAAATGAAATATTCTAATTCATTAAGACCTTCTTTAAAATTAGATGTAATCGGGGTTTCTATAATTTCACCAGATGGCTTAGTCATTAAACCTCTCATACCTGCAAGTTGTCTCATTTGGGCAGGAGAGCCTCTAGCTCCAGAATTAGACATTATATATACGCTATTTAATGATTCAAAATTGGCATCATCGCCCTTCAAATCATTTGATTCTAATAGTTTTTTCATCATATCTGATGATATCAAATCTGTGCATCTTGTCCATTCATCTATGGCTTTATTATATCTTTCACCAGATGTAATTAGTCCATCAGAGTACTGTTCTTCATATTCTCTTATTTTTTTAAAAGTGTTCTTGATGTGCAGACTCTTACTCTCTGGAATAATAATATCATCTTTACCTATTGATATACCTGATTGACATGCAAATTTAAAACCTAGTCCCATTAAGTGGTCTGCAAAGACAACTGTTTTCTTCTGTCCACAGTGTCTATAAACGACATCAATAAGGGTAGATATTTCTTTTTTAGTCATAACTTGGTTAACATAATCATGACTTATATCTAATCCCTGTGGTAATAATTCTGCGATAAATAGTCTACCAGGAGTAGTTTGAATAATAGATGAGGACTGTTTTTTTGTTTTATGATGCGTTGTAATTCTAAAATTAATCTTGGCATGAATAGATAGTTTTTTGGCGTCTACCGCATGCTTTACTTCACTCAGGCTTCCAAAGTATCGATTTTCTCCAACTTGCTTTTTAAATTGGAGAGAAAGATAGTAAATACCTAAGACTATATCTTGTGTGGGAACTATAATTGGCTCACCACTTGCTGAGCCTAGTATGTTATTGGTAGACATCATAAGAACCCTGGATTCCAACTGTGCTTCTATTGAAAGTGGCACATGTACTGCCATTTGATCGCCGTCAAAGTCTGCATTGAACGCAGCACATACTAGAGGATGTAACTGTATCGCCTTCCCATCAATTAGTATAGGTTCGAATGCTTGTATACCTAGTCTATGAAGTGTTGGAGCTCGATTAAGAAACACTGGATGTTCTTTTATGACCTCGTCTAATATATCCCAGACTTCTGGTTTTTCTTCTTCTACAATAGTTTTAGCTGCTTTTATAGTAGATGATATCCCATAAAGTTCTAACTTTGAATATATAAAGGGCTTCATTAACTCAAGAGCCATTCTCTTGGGTAAACCACACTGATGAAGCTTTAGCTCAGCACCAACAACTATTACTGATCTACCAGAATAATCTACTCTTTTTCCAAGTAAATTCTGTCTAAACCTACCATGCTTTCCTTTTAACATATCTGCCAAAGACTTTAATGGTCTTTTATTGGAGGCTTTAATCACTTTAGTTTTTCTGCTATTATCAAATAAAACGTCTACAGACTCTTGTAACATTCTTTTTTCATTACGCACTATAATGTCTGGAGCTTTAAGCTCGATTAGTCTATTGAGACGATTATTTCTGTTAATTACTCTTCTGTATAACTCGTTTAGATCAGAAGTAGCAAATCTACCACCATCAAGCATAACTAATGGCCTTAAGTCAGGAGGTATTACAGGAAGAACATCTAAGACCATCCAATCAAGACTATTCCCTGATTCTAAAAAGTCTTCTACCAGTTTTAACTTTTTTACTATTTTTTTTCTATTTGTTTCAGATTTAATATTTGATAGCTCTTTTCTAAGTTGCAATTTTTCTTCTTTTAAGTCAATATCATGTAGCATATTTTTAATAACTTCGGCACCGATGCCTGCTTTAAAACTATCTTGACCATAATGTTCTATAGCTTTATAATAATCTTCTTCAGAGATTAATTGCCCATATTCAAACTTTGTAATTCCTGGATCATTGATGAGGTAGGCATCATAATATAAAACCTTCTCAATTTTTTTTAAACTAATATCTAATAGAGTGCAAATTCTTGATGGTAAAGACCGTAAAAACCATATATGGACTATTGGTGTTGCTAGTTCTATATGACCCATTCTTTCTCTTCTAACTTTTGAAGTTGTCACTTCGACACCGCATTTTTCACAAATAGTCCCTCTATACTTCATTCTTTTATATTTACCACAAAGACACTCATAGTCTTTAACTGGTCCAAATATTCTTGAACAAAATAACCCACCATTTTCAGGTTTTATAGTTCTGTAATTAACTGTATCTGCTCTTTTTACTTCTCCATATGACCATGATCTAATCTGTTCAGGACTTGCAATTGATATCTTGACTGCGTCAAAATCTTTATTAGTTTGTGGATTTAAATAATTATACATAGACAACTACCTCTATAAGAGTACATTTAATGGTTTTCATTCTTTTCTACTATTTCTATATTTAAACCTAAAGATCTAATTTCTTTTATCATCACTTTAAATGATTCAGGTAGCCCAACGTCAAAAGAATTCTCGCCTCTTATGATTGATTCATAGGCTTTTACTCGACCAGATACGTCATCAGATTTAACAGTTAAAATTTCTTGTAATGTATATGCTGCGCCATATGCTTGTAGAGCCCAACATTCCATCTCACCGAACCTTTGACCTCCGAAGTGAGATTTACCGCCAAGAGGTTGTTGAGTTACTAAGCTATAAGGTCCAATCGATCTGGCGTGGATTTTATTGTCAACAAGGTGATCTAATTTTAGCATATAGATATAACCTACTGTTATTTTTCGATCAAAATATTCCCCGGTCTTTCCATCTCTAAGTTTTATTTGTCCAGATTTATCTAAACCCGATTTCTCTAATGCATTATTAATTTGTGATTCTTTTGCTCCATCAAAAACTGGGGTTGCAAACTTAATGCCTTTAGACATATCTTTGCTTAAATTTAATAGATCTTTACTTTTTAAAGTATCAATATATTCATTAACTTTCTTGTTCTTACTGTTTTGAATGTCAAAAATATCTTTCATTTGACTTCTTAACTCTGTTTCACGCAATTTATCATAATTATCTGTCTTTTTTTTCAGAATATTAGAAATTTTTTTGCCAAGAGCAACTGATGTCCACCCTAAATGAGTTTCTAATATCTGACCTAAATTCATTCTTGACGGTACTCCAAGTGGATTTAAAACAATGTCAATGATTGTACCATCATCTAAATAAGGCATTTCTTCAACTGGCACTATTTTTGATACGACACCTTTGTTTCCATGTCTACCAGCCATTTTATCGCCAGGTTGAATTTTTAATTTGTTAGCAACATATACTTTAATTATTTTTAGGACTCCTTGTGGTAGATCATCACCACTCTGAAGTTTTTTAACCTTATGTTTATAATTTTTTTCAAGTTTATCTAAATAGCTATTATAAAATAGCTCTAGTTGAGATAATTCTTTTTTTACATCGGCATCTTTAGTATTTAAATTCCATATTTCATTCCATTTTAGATTATTAAAAAATTGTTCATCGGCATCCACCATTTGGTCATTCTTAACTACAACTTTTCGCCCAGTCAATATATCTTTCACTCTACCTAAGATGTATGAGTCAATAATTTTTATTTCGTCATCTTTATCGTTAGAAAACTTTTCTATTTCACTTCTTTCAATAGATATAGCTCTCTCATCTTTTTGCACACCACGCTTAGTGAATATTTTTATATCTACAACTACCCCTTTTTCACCAGGTGGAACTCTCAATGATGAATTTCTTACATCTGCAGCCTTTTCACCGAACACTGCTCTTAAAAGCTTCTCTTCTGGTGTCAATGGCGATTCAGTTTTTGGCGTAACCTTACCAACTAAAATATCACGAGGATTAACTTGGGCACCAATGTTTACGATACCAGTTTCATCAAGATGACTTAAATCTTCTTCATTAACATTAGGGATATCTCTTGTAATTTCTTCAGGACCTAACCTAGTATCTCTTGCGACTACTTCGTACTCATTGATATGCACTGAGGTATACACATCATCTTTCACTAAACGTTCTGATAGCAGTATGGAGTCTTCAAAATTGTAGCCGTTCCATGGCATGAATGCTACCAATATATTCTTGCCTAAGGCAAGCTCACCCATGTCTGTTGATGCGCCATCCGCTAAAATATCACCTTTACTAATAAAATCGCCAATCTGAACGATAGGTCTTTGATTGATGCAAGTACCCTGGTTAGATTTATCAAATTTAATTAGAGTGTATATATCTACTCCTGATATATGATCGTTCTCTGAGTTTTTGACTCTTACAACAATTCTATTAGAATCAATCTGGTCTACGGTCCCACTTCTCTTGGCCAAAATAACAGTTCCAGAATCGGATGCAACAACTTTTTCCATTCCGGTTCCAACTAGCGGTGCTTCATTTATTAAAAGAGGGACAGCTTGTCTCTGCATATTAGACCCCATAAGAGCTCTATTAGCATCGTCATTTTCCAAAAAAGGTATTAAAGATGCCGCAACAGATACTAATTGCTGCGGTGAGACATCGACTAGATCCACATCTTCTCTAGGTATGTTAACAACCTCACCTTTCTTGTGACATGATACAACTTCATCTATTATTTTTCCTGAATCATCTAATCTTATACTTGCTTTAGCAATATAATACTTCTCTTCTTCTATGGCAGTCAATTTCATGATATGTTCAGTAACATACCCATTTTTTACTTTTCTGTAAGGACTTTCTATAAAACCATATTTATCTATGTCAGCATAGGTTGCTAAAGAATTTATTAAACCTATATTTTGTCCTTCAGGAGTTTCTATGGGACATATTCTACTATAGTGTGTACTATGGACATCTCTTACTTCAAATCCTGCTCTTTCTCTTGTTAATCCACCAGGCCCCAAGGCTGAAAGTCTTCTTTTATGAGTAATCTCTGCAAGTGGGTTTGTTTGATCCATAAATTGTGAAAGTTGTGATATACCAAAAAACTCTCTTAGACAACTCATTAGAGCTTTTGAATTCACCAGATCATGAGGCATAACATTGTCAATCTCTACTGACGCCATTCGTTCTAAAATTGATTTTTGCATCTTCCCAAGACCTATACGAAACTGATTTTCTACTAGTTCTCCTACTGATCTAACTCTCCTATTAGCAAGACTATCAATATCATCGATATTACCATTACCACATTTTAATTGTAGTAAATGTTTAATGACCACAATAATATCATTTTTTGTAAGCGCTGTATTACTTATCGCTGTATCTAAACAATGCTTTTTGTTAATTTTCATTCGTCCAACTGATGAAAGATCATACTTTTCATGGTCAAAAAACACACTTTCAAAGAGATGTCTTGCCACTTCAGGGGTAGATGGTTCTCCTGGTCTTAAAACCTTATATATATCAGCTAATGCTTGATCTTCAGTTTTATTTTTATCTAATACTAAGGCATCTCTAATAAAGCTACCTGAATCAATATTATTTATGTTAATAACATCAATCTCAGTAATGTTTAAGTCTCTTACTTTATCTACTATAGTCTGCGTAATTTCCTCTGCAGACTCAAATATAACCTCTCCTGTATTAGGATCAACTACATCCTTTGCTAAAAATTTTCTTTTTAAATCATCTTCATTAGCGATATAGTTTCTTTTGCTTAAATCTTTTTTAAACTCCTTTAATAATCTTGGAGTTACTCTAACTCCTTTTTTAAATATCACTTCATTTGTATCAGCATCTATAATATCTTCTTCAATTTTTATACCCCTAAATTTATCAGGATCCAATTCTACAATGAATTTACCGCCTTTTGATTTGTACTTTACAAATTTATAGAACTCATCAAGTATCCCGTCTTTGGTGTAACCTATAGCTCTCAGCAGTGTAGAGACATGAATTTTTCTTTTCCTGTCTATTCTAAAGTACAATATATCCTTGGTATCGAATTCAAAGTCTATCCATGACCCCCTGTAGGGAATTATTCTTGCCGAATATATATGTTTACCTGAACTAGAATTTTTTCCATTATCATGAGAATAAAACACACCTGGTGAACGATGTAATTGTGATACTATTACTCTTTGTGCTCCATTGATAATGAAAGTACCTTTATCAGTCATTAGAGGCACTTCTCCCATATATACTTTCTGCTCTTTTATCCCTTTAATTTCTCTTACATCACTACCTATATCACAATCCCACAATATCAATCTTAAATTTACTTGCAGAGGAGAGGCATAGTTAACACCTCGTTGAATGCACTCTTCGGGAGTGTACTTTGGCTCTCCCAGTTCATAGCTCACATATTCTAGCTTAGCCTTGTTATCAGCATCTTTGACCTGAAAAACTGATTGCAGCACCTCTTCTAGGCCGTGCTTTTCTCTCACAGAGTTAGAGAGACCTGGTTGCAAAAACTCTTCGTAAGATTTCTTTTGTACTTTAATTAGATTAGGAATCTGAACACTACTAGACACCTGTCCGAAGCTATATCTTATTCGTTTTTTAGAGAGATATGAAGACACTTGACTTACCTATACATTAAATGAGAAATAGAGAAACTGGTGAAACTATAAGTATTATTTACTTGAGGGTGACCTTTGCCCCGACAGCTTCTAATCTATCTTTAATCTTCTCAGCTTCATCTTTGGGAGTAGAAGACTTTATATTCACAGGAGCTGACTCTGCAAGATCTTTTGCTTCTTTTAATCCAGAACCCATGATCGACTTCAACTCTTTGATGACATTAATTCTTTTCTCTCCAACAGCGTCTAAAAATACATCATATTCTAATTTTTCTTGAGTCTTATTGGATGCGGGATCTGCTTGTGGTACCCCACCTGCTTGAGGGAAAGATGATACATTTACACCCCAAACCTTTTCAAGCTTTTTAGCGAGGTCTGTAGCCTCTACCACTGTTAGCTTTGACAATTGATCAACTATTTTATCAAGTTCAACCATTTTAAAATCTCCTATAAATTTTTTATTTCTTAGTAGCGTAGGATTGACATACCCTGGCTATTCTTATTGCTGGTTCGTTAAAAATTGTTACTACCTTAAGCGCAGCAGCATTAAATAAAGAGACAATTATAACTCTAATCTCTTCCTGCGTAGGCATTGTAGATAAAATGGTTATCTCATCTTTACTGATGATCTTTCCTGTATCTATGCCACCTGTAATATTAAGCTTATCATTAATCTTACATATCTTAACTAACAATCTAGACAACGACAATGGATTATTAGAGTACGCAACAGCTAATGGTCCAGCAAAATACTTATTAGCTTCTAATGCTTTTTCACTACCTAAGGCTATCTTAGCGAGACTGTTTTTAATGAATAAAAAACGGACACCAGATACTTTTAGTTGCAATCTTATAGATCTAGAGTCTGATACAGACAATCCACTATTCCTCACAAAAAACACTGCCTTATGTTTATCAAATAGTTCAGAGTAGCGCCTGATTAACGCTTGTTTATTCGTCTTGTCCACCTTATAAACCCATAATTAGATTAATATACGTAAAAACGTCTCACGTAGCAGAATAACCTGAAAAAGATCTTAAGTCAAGCTTTAATGACGGACCATGTGTACATGTTAAAAATGACTTCCTTATGTAAATACCTCTTAGTTTTGTTGGTTTTGCTAGTATAATCGTATCGTATAACGACATAATATTTTCTTTTATTTTACTCGCAGCGAAGCTTATTTTCGCAATACCAGCGTGTACAATTCCAGATTTATCCACTTTAAATAGCAATTGGCCTTTTTTATTTTTTTCAATAGCCACAGCTATATCATCAGATATTGTGCCAGTCTTAACGTCTGGCATCAAACCCTTAGGACCAAGTATCTTAGCAATAGCGTTAATTTTGCTCATCATGTTTGGCGTGGCAATACATACTTCAAAATCCGTAAATCCCTCTTTAATTTTTTTTATTAAATCTTCGCCACCTACAAAATCTGCACCGGCTCTTTTTGCATCTTGTATCCTTAAATTATCTACTATGGCAGCAACTTTTTTTACTTTACCTAGAGTGTTCGGTAGGCTGACTGAGCCTTTTACTACTTGATTCGATTGCTTGGTATCAATGCCTAATTTTACAACTAATTCTATTGTTTCATCAAAATTTGCACTATATTTTTGAGTGTAATCATTGATAAAAAAGGCCACTGCATCATCGACTGCATGGTGCTTCGTCGATTGAACGTGTTTTTTTACATCTCTAAGTCTTTTACTCATAAATTTCTGTTATTTAATAATTTAATAATTTATTAATCAATTAAGCTAACGCCCATAGATCTAGCAGTACCTTCAATAATTTTTGTAGCTTTTGCTATATCATCCACTCCCATATCTGAGAGTTTTGTATTTGCTATTTTCAATATATCACACTTCTTTAAATTCCCAGCATTATTTCTACCAGGAGTTGACGAACCTTTTTGTATACCAGAATATTTTTTTATCAAATAGGATACCGGAGGGGCCTTAATAATGAAAGAGAAACTTCTATCAGTAAATGCGGTTATGATAACCGGTAACTTCATATTAGGATCTTCGTTTTTTGTTCTATCATTAAACTGTTTGCAAAATTCGGCTATGTTTAAACCTTTTTGACCTAATGCAGGACCAATAGGGGGCGCAGGATTTGCTTTACCAGCTAAAATTTGCAACTTAATTTCTCCAATAATGTTTTTCATTTTAGATAACTAATAATTATATTTTTTCTACCTGATCAAAGTGTAGTTCTACAGGTGTTTCTCTGCCAAAAATTGAGACTAAAACTTGTAATCTTTGTTTTTCGTCTTCTATTTTTTCAACAAGACCATTAAACGTTTCAAAAACACCATTTATGATTTTGACATTTTCTCCAACTTCAAACGACTTTCTTTTTTCTTTAGCAACCTTACCTTCTTCAATTTGTTGCAATACTCTGTTTACTTCAATCTCAGGTATTGGAAGAGGAATGTTGCTACCTCCTAATAATTTCCCTACATACTGAGTATTCTTAATGATATTCCAAGTCAAATCATTTAAGAGCACATTTACCATTACATAACCCGGAAATATTCTTTTTTCCGTATTAATTTTTTTTCCTTTTTTGACTTCAATAGTACTCTCAACAGGTACTATAAACTTATGAAAAAAACTTACCACTTGTTTTTTTTCTGCGGCTTCTTTTATTAGCGATACAACTTTATTCTCATATCCTGATAAAACATTAATTATATACCATTTTGTAACCAAGATTAACCTCCCAAGGTCAATATAAGATTGATAAGCTTGCAATTATACCATCAACTATTAAAAAGAACAATGAAGCAATTATAACAGCTATTAGAACTAGTAAAGACGATACTATAGTATTTCTTAATGTAGGCCAAGATATTTTATAGATCTCAGAATTTACTTCCCTTAAAAAAACTATCACATTATTG
>Ga0256413_1000087_pt1 | contig 11693 bp, 9 predicted proteins | sample WCR_77metaT_FD_190054 | JGI IMG/M metagenome (GOLD analysis project Ga0256413, IMG submission 190054) | Metatranscriptome of seawater microbial communities from Monterey Bay, California, United States - WCR_77 (Metagenome Metatranscriptome) | ecosystem: Environmental > Aquatic > Marine > Coastal ... | reverse complement strand
TGGCATCATAGGGTTTGGCGATTAAAATGCCGGCGCCCGGAAGCGGTCCGGGACGGTTCGTAGGTTCGCAGTGCGTGGGAACACTGGAATCGATCAAGCCGGCATGCCAAATAATCATCAACGTTAGGATCGTGGATATGAAGACAGACAGACCTGTCAATCTGAACCTGCTCGCCTTCAGTTTTCCGCTGGCGGCACTGGTTTCAATCACTCACCGGGTTACCGGCGTCATACTCTTTGTCGGGGTGGCCTTTGCTCTTTACGCATTGGATATGGCTTTGGCCTCGCCTGAAGGTTTCGCTGCCGCCCAATCACTGATTGCCCAACCGCTATCGAAGTTCATTCTTCTAGGCCTTATTGCAGCGTTAGAATTCCACATTCTTGCCGGCCTGAAACACATTCTGATGGACTTTCACCTTGGCGATTCCGTGGCTGCGGCCCGTTACGGGTCCATGGTCGTTATCGCGCTCACCGTCATATCCACCGCCGTTATTGGAGCAATCTTATGGTAAAGCAGGTTTCTCAGGTCATGGCCCTGTCCAACAGTGGTCTATCAGATTGGGTTGTACAGCGTGCGACCGCGGTTATTCTAACGGCGTACTTCACGTGGGTGATGGCGTTCTTCTTGCTCACACCCAGTATCGATTACGCAGTGCTCACGGGCTTCTTCGCCTCGCCTGCGATGAAGATTGCGGGAACCCTTGCGGTGTTATCGACAGTGGCTCACGCATGGATTGGTCTGTGGACCATTGGCACCGACTATTGCGTCCTGCTCACGTCGGGCAATACGCCACCTCAGTCCGGTTTGCATATCAGGCGGGGTGCCTTTTGGTGCTATTTGTTTACCTCATCTGGGCCATGCGCCTAGTTTGGCAGTTTTAAGTCCGGTAACGCCGGGCTGGGTTACTTAAAGAATTTATTGTTAGGAACTATCACATGGCTCAAATACGCAAAATGGAATTTGACGGCGTCATCGTAGGCGGCGGGGGTTCCGGTTTACGAGCAGCGCTGCAGTTGGCCCAATCTGGCCTGAAAACAGCAGTGATCAGCAAAGTGTTTCCCACGCGTTCGCACACGGTAAGCGCCCAAGGCGGCATCACCTGCGCGATTGCCAGTGATGATCCAAATGATGACTGGCGTTGGCACATGTACGACACCGTCAAAGGCTCCGATTACATTGGCGATCAAGACGCCATCGAGTACATGTGCTCCGAAGGCCCACAAGCGGTGTTCGAACTAGAGCATATGGGCTTACCCTTTTCCCGTACCGAAAATGGGCGTATCTACCAGCGACCCTTCGGCGGCCAGTCCAAGGACTTCGGCAAGGGCGGTCAAGCGGCTCGGACCTGCGCTGCGGCAGACCGCACCGGTCACGCGCTTCTGCACACGCTGTATCAGGCCAACGTTAAAGCCGATACGACTTTTCTAAACGAGTGGTTCGCCGTGGACATGGTGAAAAACCAAGATGGCGTCGTGGTCGGTGTCATCGCCCTGTGTATGGAAACAGGCGAAGTCGTACACATTAGCTCCAAGGCAACCGTTGTGGCCACCGGTGGGGCAGGGCGTATCTACGCCTCCACCACCAATGCACTGATGTGCACCGGGGACGGTATCGGCATGGCCCTACGGGCCGGCGTTCCAGTTCAAGACATCGAAATGTGGCAGTTCCACCCGACGGGTATTGCCGGTGCTGGAACCTTGGTAACTGAGGGTTGCCGTGGTGAAGGCGGTTATCTGATCAACAAGGACGGCGAGCGTTTTATGGAGCGTTACGCCCCGTCGGCCAAAGATTTGGCTGGTCGCGACGTAGTGGCTCGCTCAATGGTAATCGAGATCATTGAAGGCCGAGGCTGTGGTCCAGATGGTGATCACGTGAAGTTGAAGTTAGACCACTTGGGTGAGGAAGTGCTAAACAGCCGCTTGCCGGGTATCTTGGAACTATCCCGTACCTTTGCGCATGTGGACCCGGTCAAAGAGCCGATTCCCGTTGTTCCTACTTGCCACTACATGATGGGCGGTATTCCAACCCAGGTGAGCGGGCAAGCCCTGACTCAAAATGCGTCCGGCGAAGACGTTGCCGTGGAAGGTTTGTACGCGGCTGGCGAAGCGGCCTGCGTGTCGGTACATGGTGCCAACCGACTAGGCGGCAACTCCCTCTTAGATTTGGTGGTCTTCGGCCGCGCTGCTGGCTTGCATATTGAGCAAGTTATGCGCCAGGGCGTTTCCTACCGCGAAGCCAGCGAATCAGACATCGAGGCCTCCATGGCCCGCCTGAATCGTTGGAACGAATCCGATGGTGGTGAGTCCATTTATGACCTTAAGAAAGAGCTGCAAACCACCATGCAGAATAGCTTTGGCGTGTTCCGTACCGAAAAGAATATGCAGGAAGGCATTAAGCAGCTTGCAGATCTGCGAGAGCGTATTTCAAACGCGGACATGCCGGACAAGTCGTCGGCCTTCAACACCGCTCGTTTGGAAGCTCTAGAGCTGGATAATCTACTGGAAGTTGCTGAAGCCACCGCGATCACCGCTGAAGGCAGAAAAGAGAGCCGTGGCGCCCACGCTAGAGACGACTATCAGACCCGCGACGATGAGAACTGGCTCTGTCATTCCATGTACTTCCCGGATGATAAGCGGGTAGGTAAGCGCGACGTGAACTTTGCGCCTCGAACCATGGAAGCCTTTGAACCCAAGGAACGGGTCTACTAGGCCGCCATCGGAACAGCTTTAACAACGAATCAATTACAATTTTAGGGCTACTGTCATGCAAGTAAGTGTCTATCGCTATAACCCCGACCTAGATGAAGTGCCGGTAATGCGCGATGTGGAAGTGGAACTGCCGGAAGGCAGGGACCTGATGGTTCTCGACGTGCTCCACTTGATGAAGGACGAAGATCCAACCCTGAGTTTCCGTCGCAGCTGCCGTGAGGGCGTGTGCGGATCGGATGGTATCAACATGAACGGCAAGAACGGCTTGGCCTGCATTACGCCGGTGTCCGAGGTGGTAAAGCGCAACAAGCTCGTGCTCCGACCCCTGCCTGGGCTTCCGGTCGTGCGCGACCTAGTCGTGGACATGGCTCAGTTTTACAACCAGTACGCCAAGGTTCAGCCTTATCTTGTAAACAAGGAAGCACCGCCAGCTCAAGAGCGCCTGCAGAGCCCGGAAGAGCGAGAAAAGTTAGACGGACTGTACGAATGCATTTTGTGCGCCTGCTGCTCAACTTCTTGCCCGTCTTTCTGGTGGAATCCGGACAAGTTCATCGGTCCAGCTGGGCTGTTGCAAGCTTATCGTTTCCTGGCGGACTCGCGGGATACTGCCACCGAAGAGCGGCTAGCCAATTTAGACGACCCGTTCAGCGTGTTCCGCTGCCGCGGCATCATGAACTGCGTCAGCGTTTGCCCTAAGGGTCTAAACCCGACCAGAGCGATTGGCAAAATCCGCACCATGCTGATGCAGCAAGGTACATAACACTGTAAAAAACGGCTGGGACCAGACAGGGTCTCGGCCGCCAACGGCTGAGTTATCGACCGAAGGTTGATGAACAGTGGCCTAACCTAGCCTCTGAAGCGATAACGGCAGCCCCAAAAGCGGCATTTACACCCGGCCGTGGCCCCGCAAAAGACTCTTTCGCAAGAAACAGCTACGGATATGCGCAAAACCCTTGGCAATGCTGGCCGGAAAGCCGAGAATCCCCTTACTCCCAGATCTTCAGATCTGCGGTACTCACGTCGAGCGTGAGTGTTTCTATTTGGTGATTCAAGTCGTGTTTCGTGACCAGAGCCCCTGGGCGAGGCAAAAGCCTTGCTGGGTAAAAAGAGGAATGTTGTGACCGAAGGTTTCATGCAGCGAATGCTGCGCAGTTCACACCTTGGTGGACAAAATGCAGCTTACATAGAGAATTTATACGAAGAGTATCTTCGTGACCCCACCGAGATTCCTGAGGCTTGGCGAAGCTACTTTGACACGCTGCCCACAGTAGAAACCACCATTGGACCAGATACCCCTCATTCAGAAGTGGTACAGCACTTTGAACGCCTGGGACGAAATCGTCTCAAGGCTCGGCCCGAGAAAGTGGCAACTCAGATATCCAATGCCCACGAGACCCAGCAGATGCGGGTGCAAGATCTGGTGGCCGCCTACCGTCACCGCGGTCACAAACGAGCCAATATTGACCCCCTAGGCATGATGGAGCGTCCAGCCATGCCGGTGCTGGATTTGGCTTATCACAACCTGTCGCCAGCTAGCCTGGATGAAACCTACCAAACCGGCACATTCCACTACGGCGACGGCGCGGCGAAGCTGCGTGATTTGGTGCAGGCTTTGGAAAGCACCTACTGCGGCTCCATTGGTGCGGAATATATGCACATTGTCGATACCCGAGAACAGTTGTGGGTGCAGCAACGCTTGGAAAGCGCCCGGGGCAAACCCCAGTTCGATGAAACCCAAAAACAGCGCATACTCGAGCGTTTGATCGCGGCGGAAGGCCTAGAGAAGTACCTACATCGGCGCTATCCGGGCACCAAGCGCTTTGGGCTAGAGGGCGGGGAGAGCCTAATTCCCATGCTGCACGAACTGCTGCAGCGCCTGGGTACCCACGGTGTGCGTGAATCGGTGATTGCCATGGCCCATCGAGGCAGGCTGAACGTTCTGGTGAACGTTTTGGGTAAAAATCCCGGCGAACTTTTCGACGAATTCGACGGGCGCGTTCAGAGCGAAAACGGTTCGGGCGACGTGAAGTACCACCAAGGGTTTTCATCCAATGTGATGACGCCCGGTGGCGAAATGCACCTGGCGCTGGCGTTTAACCCCTCGCACTTGGAAATCGTCGCTCCGGTTGCGGAAGGTTCGGTTAGAGCCCGCCAAGACCGCCGTAAAGACTACGCAGGGGATATGGTAGCCCCTCTCGTAATCCACGGGGACGCCGCCTTTGCCGGCCAAGGGGTGGTTATGGAGACGTTTCAAATGTCTCAAACCCGCGGTTTCAAAACCGGTGGAACCGTCCACATCATCGTCAATAACCAGATCGGTTTTACCACTCACAAGCAAATCGATGCGCGTTCGACAGAATACTGCACTGAAGTCGCCAAGATGGTTCAAGCGCCTATTCTTCACGTCAACGGCGACGACCCAGAAGCGGTGATTTTTGCGACCCAGCTGGCAGCCGATTACCGCATGGAATTTCGCAAAGACGTGGTCATAGACCTGATCTGCTATCGGCGCAGAGGCCACAATGAGGCGGAAGAGCCCATGAAAACTCAGCCGCTGATGTACCAAAAGATTCGCGCGCAAAACACGGTGTGTGCGCTGTTTAGCGAAAAGATGGTGCAAGAAGGGATCGTGCAAACGGAAACTGTGGAGGCCATGACCGAGCAGTACCGGACAACGCTGGAAGAGGGTAAGAGCGTGGCGCTAGATCTGGTTCACGAACCGGACACCAAGCTGTTTGTGGATTGGACGTCCTATCTGAAAAACGATACCGATGCGCCCGCAGACACGAGCTTCGACAATGCCACATTTCAAGAACTGACCAATCGTCTTGAAAGTTTGCCAGATGGCTTCGTACTGCACCGTCAGGTTACGAAAATATTGGAAGATCGTCGCAAAATGGCCGCCGGGGCTATGCCCGTAAACTGGGGTATGGCCGAAGTCATGGCCTATGCAACATTGGTTCATCAAGGTTATCCCGTGCGTCTGACTGGCCAGGATGTCGGCGTAGGAACGTTTTCTCACCGACACGCGGCCTTGCACAATCAAAAAGACGGCTCCCGTCTGATACCCCTCAACCTGCTGCGCGAGGACGTGACCTTTGATTTGTACGACTCGCTGCTGTCTGAGGAGGCGGTACTGGCCTTTGAGTACGGCTATGCAACCACGGCCCCCAACACCCTCGTAGTCTGGGAGGCTCAGTTTGGTGACTTCGCCAACGGGGCTCAGGTGGTCATCGATCAATTCATAAGCTCAGGTGAAACAAAGTGGGCCAGACTGTGTGGCTTGACCATGTTGCTCCCTCACGGTTTTGAGGGTGCCGGTCCTGAGCATTCGTCAGCGCGACTGGAGCGATTTTTACAGTTATGCGCCGAACACAATATGCAGATTTGTGTGCCCTCGACCCCGGCTCAGGTGTATCACATGATTCGTCGGCAGGCCATCCGGCCCACGCGTAAACCACTCATCGCCATGACGCCCAAGAGCCTTTTGCGCCATAAGTTGGCGGTTTCAACGGTGGACGAACTGTGTGACGGCCAGTTCCAGTTGGTCATTGGCGAGACGGAAGAATTAGAGGCGAAGAAGGTCAAACGCGTGGTGCTGTGTAGCGGCAAAGTCTACTTTGACCTATGGGAAGCAAGAGTCGAGCAAGAGCTTAAAGATGTGGCCATCGTGCGCCTCGAACAGCTCTACCCATTCCCAGATGATCAACTGCTGGAAGCCCTGGCACCCTATGGCAAGTTGAATCAAGTCATTTGGTGTCAGGAAGAACCCATCAATCAGGGAGCTTGGTTTTCAATTCAGCACAGGCTCCGACGGGTCATAAAGGGCCTTCAGGCGTCACCGAGCCTGCATTACGCCGGACGAGAAGCCTTTGCCGCCCCAGCCGTGGGATATGCCAGCGTACACATAGAACAACAACAGCGACTGATCCAGTCAGCTCTCACCGAAGAACCCAGCGATGATATGGAGAATGGACTTTGAGCATGGAAATTAACGCCCCAATCTTTCCAGAGTCGATAGCCGACGGCAGCGTTGCCCAATGGTATTTTAAACCCGGTGACTTTGTCGCTCGTGACACCCTGCTGGTGGACATTGAAACCGACAAGGTAGTCATCGAAGTATTTGCGCCCGTAGATGGTGTGCTGCAAAGCATCGTAAAAGGTGAAGGTGAGACCGTGCTTTCCGAGGAAGTGATTGCCCGTTTTGAGGCGGGAGCCGCGGGATCGGCATCTGAGCCTACAGAGCAAGGCACTCAAGCTGATGTAGAAGCGGCTCCAGAAGCCACCGCCGACGGTGATCGTTTTGCCAGCCCGGCGGCAAAAAAGATGGCGGCTGAAGCAGGGTTGAATATCGCAGGTCTCGCCGGTAGCGGACGCGATGGCCGTATCACCAAGGAAGACGTTGCCAAGGCGCTGGCTTCCGGCGGCAGTGCTGAAATCACCGAGCCGGTGGCCGAACCTCAGCCCGCCGTGGCGCAATCCGCGCCAGCTCCTGCTGCCGTGGTTACTGATCTTCCTGTCATAGGTGACGATGAACGGGTCGAGCGGCGGGTGCCCATGACTCGGTTGCGGGCCAGTGTCGCCAAGCGACTGGTAGAAGCTCAGCAAAATGCGGCCATGCTCACCACGTTTAACGAAGTGGATATGCAGCCCATCATGCAGTTGCGCAAGCGTTATCAAGCGGAATTTCAGGCCGCTCATAACGGAACTAAACTGGGTTTCATGTCCTTTTTTGTTCGCGCCGCGACGGAAGCACTGAAACGCTTTCCGTCAGTAAATGCCAGTATCGATGGTGACGATATCGTCTATCACGGGTTTTACGACATCGGTGTAGCGGTCTCCACAGATCGCGGTTTGGTCGTTCCAGTTGTTCGGGATGCCGATGCTTTGGGGCTAGCTCAGATTGAAGATCAGATTATGGCCTACGGCGAGAAAGCTCGTGCCGGTAAGCTGGGCTTAGAGGATATGGCTGGGGGTACCTTTACCATATCAAATGGCGGTATTTTCGGTTCCATGATGTCCACCCCCATTCTCAATCCGCCGCAAACCGGGGTGCTGGGTATGCACAACATTCAGGATCGTGCAGTGGTTGTTGATGGCGAAATCGTTATCCGTCCCATGATGTACCTAGCGCTGTCCTACGATCATCGACTCATTGATGGCCGCGAAGCGGTGCAATTTCTGGTCGCTATCAAAGGTATGCTGGAAGATCCGGCCCGCATCTTATTGGAGCTTTAACATGAGTACCTCCTACGACGTAATCGTTATTGGCGGCGGTCCTGCGGGATACCACGCCGCCATCCGTGCCGCTCAGTTAGGTATGAATACCGCCTGCATCAATATGATGCTGGATAAGGAAGACAAGCCCGTGTTGGGTGGCACCTGTCTTAACTGGGGATGTATCCCTTCCAAGGCGTTGTTGGATGCCTCGCATAAGTTTGTCGAGGCTCAGCACGACTTCGCCGACATGGGAATTAAAACCGGCAAAGTCAGTGCCGATGTGCCGAAAATGATCGCGCGCAAAGACGAAGTCGTAGCGGGTCTCACTGGCGGCGTGGCAGCCTTGTTTGAGGGTAATGGGGTTACCTCCTTGCCCGGTAAGGGACGTCTTTATGCCAACCGTCAGGTAGGTTACACGCCCCACGGCGGCGAGGAGCAGATGCTGCAAGCAGAGCATGTGATTTTAGCGCCGGGGTCCGTACCGGCAGCCATCCCGCCGGCACCGCTCACAGGGGATTTGATCGTAGACTCCACCGGGGCGCTTGAGTTTAAGCAAGCCCCCAAGCGGCTAGGCGTGATCGGGGCAGGGGTCATCGGTCTTGAACTCGGCAGCGTCTGGAATCGCCTCGGATCCGAAACCGTGGTCTTAGAGGCCATGGACGACTTTTTGCCCATGGCAGACCATCGGATCAGTCGAGATGCAAAGCGCATCTTAACCAAACAAGGTTTGGATATTCGTATGGGTGCCCGGGTTACGGGAACAGAAGTGAAGGGCAGCGGCAAAAGCAAATACGTTAGCGTTACCTATCAAGACAAAGACGGTGAGCAAGTGCTAGAAGTTGACCGCTTGATCGTCGCCGTGGGCCGATTGCCTTATACCGAAGGGCTGTTAGCCGCAGACTCAGGGGTAAACCTAGACGAACGCGGTTTCCTTTACGTTAACGACCTATGTGCTACCGACGCCACCAACGTTTATGCGGTAGGTGACGTAGTGCGTGGGCCGATGCTAGCTCACAAAGGCATGGAAGAGGGCATTATGGTGGCCGAAAGGATCGCCGGGCATAAGCCTTTGGTGAACTACGATACGGTGCCTAACGTCATTTACACCCATCCAGAAATCGCTTGGGTGGGAAAAACCGAACAACAGCTTAAGAGCGACGGTGAACAGTTCAACGTGGGCACCTTTCCTTACGCTGCCAACGGGCGTGCTCTGGCGGCAGGGGAAAACGAAGGCATGATTCGACTGATCGCAGACGCCGAAACCGATCGCATTTTGGGCGTCCACGTTATCGGCGCCCAGGCGTCTGAACTGATCGCCCAAGCGGTTATTAGCATGGAGTTCAGTGCGTCTGCCGAGGACTTGGGTCTGATCATGTTTGCCCACCCAACGCTGTCAGAAGGCATTCACGAGGCAGCTTTGAGTGCCCGAGGGCACGCCATTCATACGGTCAACCGAGCAAAACGGTCTTAGCGTTCACCGCCACGAGTCGAAAAAATAGAATTATCATCAGGGTTCAAAGAGGGAGTAAAAAAGCACCATGAATCTACACGAGTATCAGGCTAAGAGTCTGTTTGCCAGCTATGGTCTGCCAGTGTCCGAGGGTTATGCGGTAGACACCGCAGACGAGGCCGTAGCCGCTGCGCAAAAAATCGGCGGCGACCGCTGGGTTGTCAAAGTACAGGTTCATGCCGGGGGCCGAGGCAAGGCTGGCGGCGTCAAGCTTGCAGACTCCCTAGACGAGATCCGCGCCTTTGCAGATCAATGGATCGGCAAGAACCTAGTGACCATCCAAACCGATGAAAACGGTCAGCCAGTGAGCAAAATCTACGTGGAAAGCTGTACCGACATTGATCGAGAGCTGTACCTCAGCGCGGTGATTGATCGCGGTAGCCGACGCATCGTGTTTATGGCCTCTACCGAGGGCGGGGTGGAAATCGAGCAGGTTGCCGAGGAAACCCCAGAAAAAATCCTTCGCGCCACTGTGGATCCCTTCGTCGGCGCCCAACCATATCAGGGCCGAGAGCTGGCCTTTAAACTGGGTTTGGAAGGCGCTCAAGTACGACAGTTTGCCAATCTTTTCATGGGGTTAGCTAGGTTATTTGAGGAAACAGATTGCTCTTTGCTTGAGATCAACCCCTTGGTTGTTACCACAGATGGGGACATCCATTGTCTAGACGCCAAGATCAATATCGACGGCAATGCTTTGTATCGGCAGCCGGCCATTGCAGAGATGAACGACCCCAGCCAAGAAGACGAGCGGGAAGCTCAGGCAGCAGAATTCAGCCTTAACTACGTCGCGTTAGAGGGCAACATTGGTTGCATGGTCAACGGAGCTGGGCTGGCCATGGGCACCATGGATTTGGTGAAACTGCATGGCGGCAATCCGGCCAACTTCTTAGATGTAGGTGGCGGTGCCACTAAGGAAGCAGTGGCCGAAGCCTTTAAGATCATTTTGTCCGATAGCGCCGTTCAGGCGGTGCTGATCAACATTTTCGGTGGCATCGTTAGCTGTGCAACGATTGCCGAAGGCATTATCGGTGCGGTGCAGGAAGTGGGTGTTGAAGTGCCGGTGGTTGTGCGCTTCGAGGGCAACAATTCCGAACTTGGCCGTAAGACCTTGGCCGACAGTGGACTGAACATCATTCCCGGCGAATCACTGGTAGACGCCGTTGAAAAAGCCGTAGCTGCAGCGGGAGGTCAAGCATGAGCATTCTGATCAACAAAGACACCAAGGTGATCTGCCAGGGCTTCACCGGCTCTCAGGGCACCCTGCACAGTGAACAAGCCTTGGCCTATGGAACGCAACTTGTCGGCGGTGTAACGCCGGGCAAAGGCGGCACCACGCACTTGGGTCTACCTGTTTTTGATACCGTGGCCGATGCCGTGGCAGAAACCGGTGCTACCGCTAGCGTCATCTATGTTCCGGCTAGCTTCTGCAAGGACTCCATCCTCGAAGCCCTTAACGCGGGCATCGAACTCATCGTCTGTATTACCGAAGGTATTCCAACTCTGGACATGCTGGTTGTGAAGGCGCGTTTGGAACTCAGTGGGGCACGCATGATCGGGCCAAACTGCCCGGGGGTTATTACGCCAGGCGAGTGCAAAATCGGCATCATGCCCGGCGACATTCATCTGCCAGGCAAGGTTGGTATTGTCTCCCGTTCAGGCACCCTGACCTACGAAGCGGTGAAGCAAACCACGGACCGAGGCTTTGGACAAAGCTCATGCGTGGGTATTGGTGGGGATCCGATCCCCGGCAGTCATTTCATCGATATTTTGGAGCAGTTTGAGCAGGATCCAGCTACCGAGGCCATCGTTATGGTAGGGGAAATCGGCGGTAATGCCGAAGAGGAAGCGGCAGCCTATATCAAGGCCAATGTGACCAAACCCGTGGTTGGCTACATTGCTGGTGTAACTGCGCCTCCGGGCAAGCGAATGGGGCATGCCGGTGCGATTATCGCTGGTGGCAAGGGCACTGCGGATGACAAATTCGCAGCGCTGCAAGACGCCGGAGTACGGACGGTGCGCAGCTTGGCCGAAATCGGCGACGCCTTGGCTGACGTCACAGGCTGGAGCTAGACTGGTAGCTAAGTTTCAGGGGCCCAAGGCCCCTGAAATCCCCCGTTTGAAATTCCGCAATACATACATCTCAACAGAAATGCGCGCATAGAAACGCCTCTATGGAAGCGCCTCAAGAGCAGCGCTTGAATTTACAGCGCCCATCCCCATATCCAAGCGCATATCCGTAGTCTCAAGCGCCAAG
>Ga0256413_1000084_pt1 | contig 11756 bp, 7 predicted proteins | sample WCR_77metaT_FD_190054 | JGI IMG/M metagenome (GOLD analysis project Ga0256413, IMG submission 190054) | Metatranscriptome of seawater microbial communities from Monterey Bay, California, United States - WCR_77 (Metagenome Metatranscriptome) | ecosystem: Environmental > Aquatic > Marine > Coastal ... | reverse complement strand
GATAAAGTTACAAATTCAATTAAAAGAAATATTCTCATCACAAGATTGAAATCTTTCTTTTTACCATTTATTATTTTAATTAGCGTTCTTTTAACGCAGAAAATTGTAGCTCAAGAAGTAGTAATAGCAGATAACAGCGCCGCTGTTCAAGCAGGAAAAAAACTTTTTAACGCAAATTGCGCTGCGTGCCATAAGCTTAATAAAAGAGCTGTGGGCCCAGCACTTAAGGGTGTTTCAGCAAAGTATGATAAAGAGTGGCTGTACACTTGGATTAAGAACAGTACTGCTATGGTTAAGTCGGGCGATGCACAAGCAGTGGCAATTTATGAGGAATATAACGGATCCGTTATGACTTCTTTTCCTCAACTATCCAATCTAGACATTGATAATATTTTAGCCTATACGGATTATATACCTCCAGCTCCAGTTGCGACTGTCAAGGCGGTTGGAAGTGCCACATCTCAAGTGTCTGGCGCTGGTGTTAGTAACACTTTAATTCTAATTGCACTTTCATTAGTATTTGCAATACTTGTAACAATGCTTTTCTTGGTGCAGCGAACTTTAATGCGTATTGCAAAATTAAGTGGAGTTGATATTACCCCTCAAGTAAAACCAAAACGTACACCAATTTGGTTAGCTTTTGTTCAGAATCAGTTTTTAGTGATGACTTCGGTTATCCTTTTATTGTTGAGCAGTGCCTATTTTGTTTATGGTTTCTTTATGCAAGTGGGAGTAGATCAAGGTTATATGCCAGTTCAGCCAATTCATTATTCTCACGAAATACATGCGGGAGCTAATCAGATTGAATGTAAATATTGCCATTCTTCAGCACGTGTTTCTAAACATTCTGGGATACCTTCATTAAATGTTTGCATGAATTGTCACCAAAATATTGCTGAGTATAATGGAGAAGAAGATTTAGAGAATGGATATACTAAAGATTTTTATACAAAAGAAATCAAGAAATTATATGCTGCTGTTGGATGGGATGAAGAAAACCAAAGATATACAGGAGAGACTGAACCTGTAAAATGGGTTCGTATTCATAATTTACCAGACTTCGTTTATTTCAATCACGCTCAGCACGTTGAGGTTGGAGAGATAGCATGTCAAAAATGTCATGGGCCAGTAGAGGAGATGGAGATTATGTATCAATATTCACCGCTTACTATGGGTTGGTGTATAAATTGTCACAGAGAGACAAATGTAAAAGTTGAAAGTAATGAGTATTATTCAAAAATTCATGAGGCGCTTTCTAAAAAATATGGAGTAGAAAAATTAACAGTTGCCCAAATGGGTGGGCTTGAATGTGGAAAATGTCACTACTAAAAAGCGATCAATAAAATTTTATGGCATCAAATAAGACATATTGGAAAAATTTAGATCAACTTGATTCAAATAACGTGGACCTGAAAAAATTAGAGGAAAACGAATTTGTATCTAAGCTGCCAGAAGATTTTTTAAGTGATGAAAAAGCGCTTGAAGAAAGTATTACATCTAGAAGAGACTTTCTCAAATATGTTGGATTTAGTACAGCGGCAGCAACAGTAGCTGCATGTGAGGGCCCAGTAATAAAGTCAGTCCCTTATGTTGTTCAGCCGGAACAAATTAGACCTGGTGTAGCAAATTATTATGCAACTACTATCGCAGATGGCTTTGATTTTGGAAGTATTCTTATAAAAACACGAGAGGGAAGACCTATAAAAGTCGAGAGTAATCCAGATGCCCCTACCTTAGGCTATGCTAACGCAAGAGTCCACGCCTCAATACTTTCTCTTTATGACACCCTACGCTTAAAAGGACCTCAGGCTAATGGGAAAGATGTTTCATGGGATAATTTTTATCTTCAGACTGAAGCAATGCTTAAAGCATTAGCTGCATCAAATAAGGAAATAATTCTTTTGATGCCAACACTACCAAGCCCAACCTCACAAAAAATTATTACTGACTTTATAAGCAAATATCCTAATATTCGTCCTGTAGTTTACGATACTATATCCTCTGATGCTGCTCTTAATTCATTTGAAAAATATTATGGAAAAAGAGCATTGGCAGATTATGATTTTTCAAAGGCTAAAACAATAGTTTCTATTGATGCTGATTTTCTTGGTGATTGGCAGGGTGGGGGTTATGAAGCAGGTTATGCTGTATCAAGAATACCAAATCAAAATCATGGAAAAGCAGAGATGTCTCAGCACTTTCAGTTTGAATCCAATATGTCACTGACAGGTGCAAATGCTGATTATCGTATACCTTGTACACCAGCAGATCAAAAAAACATTTTAGCTTACATACATGATCGCCTTATTGGAAATATTACAGGACAATTATCGGAGAATTTAAAATCTAACGCAGATAAAGCAATAGCCGCTCTAAAAAAATCCGGATCTAAAGGAGTCTTAGTTTCAGGAATTGAAGATGAAATAGCCCAGGCTATCGTATTAGCCATTAATTCTCATTTAGATAGTGAAGCTTTTATTCCCGAAAGTCCAAAATTAACTAGACAAGGAAACACAAAAGAAGTAATAGAAGCTTTTAAAGTTATAAAAGCTGGAACAGTAGGTGGTCTTATTTCAGTAGGTGTAAATCCAGTTTTCTCATCTTCCAATGGAAGTGAACTTGAGAAAGCAATTAAAGAGCTTGAGTTTTCATTAAGCTTTACTTCAAAAATTAACGAAACTGCTGAAGTTTCTCAATTTATTGCAGCTACGCCTCATTACTTGGAGTCTTGGGGGGATTATGAATTCAAGCCAGGTCACTTTGCTCTTGCTCAGCCAACGATTCGACCTTTATTTGATACTCAACAATTTCAAGATGTCTTACTTAGGTTAGCAGGGAAAAGCTCAAAGTTTTATGATCAAATTAAAGCTCACTGGAATGAATCAATCTTAGGTTCAAGTTCTTGGAATAAAGCTTTACACGATGGCTATTTCTCAAATGAAACTCCTCAGGAGGAAATAATTCCAGATTTCACAAAATTAAATATTAAAACCCTTAAAACAGCCAACTCTGATGGAATGAGCCTAGTGTTGTATTCTAAAACAGGTATGGGTGACGGGCAACAAGCTAATAATCCATGGTTACAGGAATTTCCTGATCCTATTACAAGAATAAGTTGGGACAACTACCTAACTATATCTATAAGTGACGCAAAAGCTTTGGGATTAAAAAATATTAATACTGCAAATGGTGCTCTTAATGGTAGTTATGCATCAGTTACTGTTGGAACTCAAACTCTAAAAATTCCGGTACTTGTTCAGCCAGGACAAGCAATAGGAACTGTAGGCCTTTCATTTGGTTATGGAAAACGTATGGGACTCAAAGATGAAATGCAAACTGGAGTAAATGCATATAAATTCTATCGAGGTTTTGAAAAAGTTCAAAACGTTTCAATTAACCTAGACGATGGAGAGCACGAATTTGCATGCGTACAGTTGCATAATACCCTAATGGGGAGAGGCGACATTATAAAAGAAACAACTTTAGAGATTTTTAATACAAAAGATAAAGCATATTGGAATGTTATGCCTCAGGTTTCAAAAAATCATATTGAGTTTGATGTAACCTCTCCGGAAGTTGATATGTGGCAAGAATTTGATCGAAGTATAGGTCACCATTTTAACCTCTCTATTGACTTGAATTCTTGTACCGGTTGTGGAGCTTGCGTTATAGCTTGTCATGCAGAAAATAATGTTCCTGTAGTTGGTAAACGCGAAGTACGTAAATCACGTGATATGCATTGGTTGCGAATTGATCGTTATTATTCATCAGACTCAACTTTTGAAGGAGATAATGAAACCAAGGATTCCATATCAGGAATCGGTGATTCTTTAAACACGTTTGGAGAAATGGAACAAGCTGCAGCTAATCCACAAGTTGCATTTCAACCTGTGATGTGCCAACACTGTAATCATGCACCTTGTGAAACTGTTTGCCCTGTAGCAGCTACATCACACGGTAGACAGGGTCAGAATCATATGGCCTACAATCGCTGTGTAGGGACACGATATTGTGCAAACAATTGTCCTTATAAGGTTCGTCGTTTCAACTGGTTTTTATATAATAAAAATGATGAGTTTGATTACCACATGAACAACGACCTAGGACGCATGGTTTTAAATCCAGATGTAGTTGTGCGTTCAAGAGGAGTTATGGAAAAATGTTCTATGTGTATTCAAATGACACAAAAAACTATTTTAGATGCAAAACTAAAAGGAGAACATATTACTGATGGTAGCTTCCAAACAGCATGTTCTAATGCATGTGATTCTGGAGCAATGGTTTTTGGTGATTTAAATGATAAAAAAAGTAAGGTAGCAGCATTACATAATGATAATCGTATGTATCACTTGTTAGAAAGTGTAGGAACAAAACCCAACGTAATGTATCAAGTAAAAGTTAGAAATACCGACGAGGTATAAAATAGAATTGAAAAAAAGAATGTATGGCATCGCATTACGAAGCACCAATTAGAAAACCACTCGTTACAGGTGATAAGTCTTATCACGATGTAACTGTGGATGTTGCTGCTCCAGTTGAAGGAGCTGCCAACAAACAGTGGTGGATTGTGTTTGGAATCGCTCTAACAGCACTTTTGTGGGGTGTTGGTTGTATCATTTATACTATTTCTACAGGTATTGGAACATGGGGACTAAATAAAACCGTTGGCTGGGCGTGGGATATTACGAACTTTGTATGGTGGGTTGGAATTGGACATGCAGGTACTTTGATTTCAGCAGTTCTCCTCTTATTCAGACAAAAATGGCGTATGGCAATTAACCGTTCAGCAGAGGCAATGACAATTTTTTCTGTAATTCAGGCTGGACTTCTTCCTATTATTCATATGGGTCGCCCTTGGCTTGCTTACTGGGTTCTTCCAATTCCAAATGGATTTGGATCCCTTTGGGTCAATTTTAACTCTCCATTACTTTGGGATGTGTTTGCAATTTCAACTTATTTATCTGTATCATTAGTATTTTGGTGGACTGGATTGCTTCCTGATTTCGCAATGATACGAGATCGTGCCGTGATGCCATTTCAAAAGAAAATTTATAGTCTTTTGAGCTTTGGTTGGAGTGGACGTGCAAAAGATTGGCAACGTTTTGAAGAAGTTTCTTTAGTACTTGCGGGATTGGCTACCCCTTTAGTTTTATCGGTTCACACCATAGTATCTTTTGACTTTGCTACTTCTGTAATTCCTGGATGGCACACAACAATTTTCCCGCCTTATTTTGTAGCTGGGGCTGTTTTTTCGGGCTTTGCAATGGTAAATACTTTACTCATAATTATGAGAAAGGTATCCAATTTAGAAAATTATATAACGGTGCAGCATATTGAATTGATGAACATTGTTATTATGATTACAGGATCTATTGTCGGTGTTGCCTATATAACAGAGCTCTTTATTGCTTGGTATTCAGGAGTTGAATATGAACAATATGCTTTCTTAAATCGTGCTACTGGTCCATATTGGTGGGCTTACTGGTCTATGATGACGTGTAACGTATTTTCACCTCAGTTTATGTGGTTTAAGAAGTTAAGAACAAGTATAATGTTCTCATTTATTATTTCTATAGTAGTTAATATTGGAATGTGGTTTGAGCGCTTCGTAATTATAGTAACCTCGCTTCATAGAGATTATCTTCCTTCTTCATGGACAATGTTTTCTCCAACATTTGTGGATATTGGGATATTTATAGGTACAATAGGGTTTTTCTTTGTACTATTTTTGCTATATGCAAGAACCTTCCCTGTAATTGCTCAGGCTGAAGTTAAAACTATATTAAAATCTTCCGGTGAGAAGTATAAAAATTTAAGAGATAGAAATAATGAGTAATAAAGTAATACATGCTCTTTACGATGACGATGATGTCCTTTTAAGTGCCGTTAAGATATTGCGTTCAGAGAAACACCATATTGAGGAAGTATACACACCATTTCCTGTACACGGTCTAGATAAGGCATTGGGACTTGAGGAAACTCGCCTAGCTATCATGGCCTTTATCTATGGTTGTATAGGATTATGCATAGCCACATTAATGATGAATTATATTATGATAGAGGATTGGCCTCAAAATATTGGAGGTAAGCCAAGTTTTTCTTACTTAGAGAACATGCCAGCTTTTGTCCCAATCATGTTCGAGATGACTGTTTTTTTTGCTGCTCACCTAATGGTAATAACATTTTATATGAGAAGTAAACTTTGGCCTTTTAAAAAAGCCGAAAATCCAAATCCTTTAACTACAGATGATAAATTCCTCGTAGAGATTGAACTTCATGACAATGAAAAAGAACTTGAAAAGCTTTTAAAAAAGTCAGGAGCTATTGATGTTTCAATAATCGAAAAACCAGAATAGATGAATTATAAAGGTTTGCTAATTTGTTTTATTGTTTTGTTGGGATTACAATCTTGTTTTAACCCTTCCAAACCCAATTATCAATATTTCCCAAATATGTACGAACCTGTGGGTTATAAAACTTATGCAGATACCGATGCTTTTGCCAATGGTATTGAAGCACAAATTCCAGTAGAAGGTTCTATTGCTAGGGGATGGGAGCCATATGATTATCCTGATACCAACGAAGGTTACGAATCAGCCAAAACTAATTTGATTTCCCCTCATGAAATAACGAAAGAAAATGGGGCAAATGGAAAAGAACTTTATACAATTTATTGTGCAGTTTGCCATGGTAAAAAAGGAGATGGTCAAGGAATTTTAATGACCCGGGAAAAATTTTTAGGAGTACCGAGTTATGCTGATAGACAAATTACTCCAGGAAGTATTTATCATGTTTTAATGTATGGTAAAAATGCAATGGGGTCACATGCTGGACAAGTTGATGCAAAAGAGCGATGGCAAATTTCACAGCATGTTATGGAATTAAGAAGTAAGCTTGTTAAATAATTTATGGAAAAACAAATGATGTATACTTTTCCCAATAAACTTAGAAATCTGGCAATTACTTTAATGGTTGCTGGTTTTCTAGGCCTGACTTATGGTTTTTTAAATGCACCGTCTACTTTAGAAGAATCTAAATCTATGGTATCAGCTAATCATGGCGATGGTCATAGTGAACCACGTTCAGGAGATCATGGAACAATTTCAGATCATCAGACAGACTCTCAACATGACACCAAGGAAATAGTTCATGGTTTTGAATCCACTCATAGCGATTCTAAAACTCATCAAGGCGTTAGTCATGACTTAAATCATGATGAACATGTTTTTCATCAGTTGAGTAATAAGCCATGGGCTGCTTTTTATGTTGCAGCATTCTTTTTCTTTATGATTTCCTTAGGAGTTCTTGCCTTTTATGCAATTCAACGTGCTGCTCAAGCCGGATGGTCCCCGGTCCTTTTCCGAGTTATGGAAGGAATTACCGCTTACTTACTTCCCGGAGGAATAATTATTATTATAATTTTAGCACTTTCAGGGATGCATCTTAATCACCTATTTATTTGGATGGATCCTGAAGTAATTGCACACGATAAATTAATTGCTGGAAAAACAGGTTATTTAAACGTACCATTTTTCATGTTAAGAGCCGTATTCTTTTTATCAGGCTGGTCTTTATATCGATATTTCTCAAGAAAGTTTTCTCTTGCACAAGATTCTGCAGATGATATTTCAAACCACAAGAAGAATTTCCGAATATCAGCAGCATTTTTAGTATTTTTTATTGTGACTGAATCTGTTATGTCTTGGGACTGGATAATGTCTATAGATCCTCACTGGTTTAGTACTTTGTTTGGATGGTATGTTTTTGCAAGTATGGTTGTATCAGGTGTTACAACAATAGCTTTGATTACAATTTATCTAAAATCAAAAGGATTTTTAGAATTTGTGAATGATAGTCATATTCATGATTTAGGTAAGTTCATGTTTGGTTTTAGTGTTTTTTGGACGTATTTATGGTTTTCTCAGTTTATGTTAATTTGGTATTCTAATATTCCAGAAGAAGTTACTTATTTTATGACACGAATTGAAGACTATAACTTACCATTTTTTGGAATGTTAGTTATGAATTTTATTTTTCCATTATTGATATTAATGAATAGTGATTATAAGCGTATCAATTACTTCATAGTGATGGCAGGAATAGTAATTTTATTAGGACACTACATAGATGTTTATAATATGATAATGCCCTCGGCTGTTGGGGATCAGTGGTATATAGGTACAGCTGAAATCGGAGGTTTTCTATTCTTTTTAGGACTCTTCATATTTATTGTTTTCAAAGAATTAACCAAATCACCACTACTCGCAAAAGGAGACCCTTATATTGGAGAGAGTAAACGTTTTCATTATTAAAAATTAATCGAAAAGATAAATGAATGTAGTTTTGATATTTTCTGTTTTAATTTTAATTGCAATTGCGATCTGGCAAGTGACAAAGATTTTTGAGCTTTCACAAGTAAAGAAAGTTTCGACTCAGGTTGCAGATGATAATGATAACGATTGGAATGGGAAACTTATGTTTGCCTTCTTGATTTTTATTTATGGAATTACAATCTTCTCTTTCTGGTCTTATGGTGATGTTTTACTGCCTAAAGCGGCCTCTGAGCACGGATACGATTATGACAATTTAATGTGGATCTCATTTGCAATTATCTTTTTTGTTCAAACGGTAACTCAAGCATTGTTACATTATTTTTCTTACAAATATCGGGGTGAAAAAGGTAAAAAAGCTCTTTTCTTTTCTGATAATGAAAAGCTAGAAATGATTTGGACTATTATACCTGTATTTGTTCTTGCAGGGCTAATTTTATATGGCCTATATACTTGGACAGATATTATGACAGTTGAAGAAAACGATGAAGCTCTTGTGGTGGAACTATATGCTCAACAGTTTAATTGGAAAGCACGTTACTCAGGAGATGATGGTGTACTTGGTGATGCAAACGTTCGTTTTCTTGAGGACTTTGAAGGAAAAAATTTAGTTGGAATTGACGCCACAGACCCTAATGGTTTTGATGATATAGTAGTTCAAGAATTACATTTACCTGTAGGAAGAGAGATTATATTTAAAATGCGATCACAAGACGTGTTACATTCGGCTTATATGCCTTTCTTTAGAGCACAAATGAATTGCGTTCCGGGTATGATTACTGAATTTGCTTTCACTCCAAACATTACAACCGAGGAAATGCGCCAGGATCCTGACATTGTATCTAAAGTCAAAAAAATAAATAAAATTAGAGTAAAAAAGAGTAAAGAACTTGTAGCAAGTGGTGATGTAGCATTAGATCCATATGAATTTGATTTTCTTTTACTTTGCAATAAAATTTGTGGTGCCTCGCACTACAACATGCAAATGAAAATAATTGTAGAATCCCCAGAAGATTATAAAAAATGGATTTCAGACCAACAAACCTTTGCAGAGGTAATTCAATAAAAAACTAATAAAAATTAAATCGGTATGTCAACAGCAGAAGCGCACACAGAAGAAGATCACGGGCATCATCATAAAGAAACTTTTGTAACTAAATATGTTTTTAGCCAAGATCATAAAATGATCTCAAAGCAGTATTTGATTACTGGACTTTTTATGGGAATTATTGGGATAGCAATGTCCTTACTGTTCCGTTTGCAATTAGCGTGGCCAGAACAGCCATTCGGTGTATTTGAAGTTCTTCTAGGAAAATGGGCTCCTGATGGTGTAATGGATCCCAATGTATACTTGGCCTTAGTTACAATACATGGAACTATTATGGTATTTTTTGTATTAACTGCAGGCTTAAGTGGGACTTTTAGTAACCTACTTATTCCTCTGCAAATTGGAGCTCGCGATATGGCTTCGGGACTTTTAAACATGATTTCTTTCTGGATGTTTTTTGTTTCTAGTGTGATAATGGTCATGTCTCTTTTTGTTGAAGCAGGACCAGCAGCAGCAGGTTGGACAATTTATCCGCCACTTTCTGCACTTCCTCAGGCTCAGCCTGGATCAGGAACTGGAATGACTTTATGGCTAGTCTCAATGGCGATATTTATAGCATCTTCTCTTTTGGGCTCTCTAAATTACATTGTTACTGTAATTAACCTTAGAACAAAAGGAATGAGTATGACTCGTTTACCTTTGACAATTTGGGCATTTTTTGTCACTGCAATTATTGGGGTGGTTTCTTTCCCTGTTCTGTTATCTGCAGCTTTATTACTTATAATGGATAGAAGTTTTGGAACGTCATTTTTCTTATCGGATATATTTATTCAAGGTGAGGTATTACACTACCAGGGAGGATCTCCAGTTTTATACGAACACCTTTTTTGGTTCCTAGGTCATCCTGAGGTATATATTGTCCTACTACCAGCTTTGGGTATTACATCCGAAATTATTGCTACACACGCTCGTAAGCCAATCTTTGGATATAGAGCAATGGTAGCTTCTATATTAGCGATTGCTTTCTTGTCTACTATTGTGTGGGGTCACCATATGTTTATCTCAGGAATGAATCCTTTCTTGGGCTCTGTATTTACCTTTACAACCTTGTTAATTGCAATCCCATCTGCTGTAAAAGCATTTAACTACATCACAACCCTTTGGAAGGGTAACTTACAGCTAAACCCGGCGATGTTATTTTCCATAGGTTTGGTATCAACTTTTATTACAGGAGGTTTAACAGGAATTATTCTTGGTGACAGTACCTTGGATATTAATGTACATGACACTTATTTCGTTGTAGCTCATTTCCACTTAGTAATGGGAATATCTGCTCTGTATGGACTTTTTGCAGGTGTTTATCACTGGTTTCCAAAAATGTTTGGACGTATGATGAACAAGAATCTGGGATATATTCATTTCTGGGTAACAGCTGTCTGTGCCTATGGGGTATTCTTCCCAATGCACTTTATTGGAATGGCAGGTTTACCAAGACGTTATTATACCAATACGGCCTTTCCATATTTTGATGATTTAGCTGATATAAACGTCTTGATAACTGTCTTTGCTCTAGTTGCTGGAGCAGCTCAAATAGTATTTTTATATAATTTTATACATAGTATGTTCTATGGAAAAGAGACAATCCAAAACCCTTGGCGTTCTAATACCTTAGAATGGACAGCTCCAATTGAACATTTTCACGGAAATTGGGAGGGAGAAATTCCCCACGTACATCGATGGGCTTACGATTACTCCAAGCCTGGCTATAAAGAGGATTTTGCCCCACAGCATATACCACTCCAAAAAGGAGAAGAAGAACTTCAACACTAAAATTTTTTATAAAATTCAAAAAAACCGTCTTTTCATTTTAGACGGTTTTTGTTTTAAATTAGACTTATATTGCTTAAAAATGTTTTTTTCAGCTAAGTAAGTGAATTCCCTATCTTTGATTTAATGAATGAGAACTTAGATCCCACTGATAATCAATTTTCGAAGGAGGATAATGATATAGATCGCGCCCTAAGACCATTAAGTTTTGACGATTTTGCTGGTCAAGATGCTATTCTTGAGAATTTAAAAGTATTTGTGTCTGCGGCAAAACAGAGGGAAGAAGCTTTAGACCACACCTTGTTTCATGGCCCTCCTGGTTTAGGGAAAACAACCTTAGCTCATATTCTTGCTAATGAATTAGAGGTTGGTATTAAGCTCACTTCAGGTCCCGTTTTGGATAAGCCTGGAGATCTTGCAGGACTTCTTACCAATCTTCAAGCACGTGATATTTTATTCATTGATGAAATACATCGTTTAAGTCCAATTGTCGAAGAATATTTATATTCTGCTATGGAGGATTATAAGATTGATATTCTGATCGAATCTGG
>Ga0256413_1000081_pt1 | contig 11764 bp, 9 predicted proteins | sample WCR_77metaT_FD_190054 | JGI IMG/M metagenome (GOLD analysis project Ga0256413, IMG submission 190054) | Metatranscriptome of seawater microbial communities from Monterey Bay, California, United States - WCR_77 (Metagenome Metatranscriptome) | ecosystem: Environmental > Aquatic > Marine > Coastal ... | reverse complement strand
TGGTGATGAAGTTGAATTTTATGGCCTTAGTTCTAATATCTATCTTCTCGGTTGGCCTTGGACCTCTTTGGTCTCAATCATCGGATCTTTTTAATCCAATGTGCCCTGTTTATACAGATGAACCCTCTGACCGTGAAATTAACGTCAATCACGAAGGAAAATCCGTATATTTCTGTTGTAAAAAGTGTGTCAGAAAGTTTAAGGAAAACCCTGATGAATTCGCGAAAAATATCAAGTATAATCATCAAGAAAATAATATCCATGAAAAAGGTGACCATGATCATTCCAATCACCACGGCAAAGGATCATTAAGTTTACTTGGAAAATTTCATCCAGCGATTGTTCACTTTCCGATCGCTGGTGTCTTCTTTGCCTTCTTTCTACAGATGCTAGCTCATTTAAAGAAAGATGAACATTTTTATGAGTCCATTAAGTTCATCCTCATGTTGACGACCGCCTTCACCTTTTTGGCAGGAGTTTCCGGATGGATAAACGCATCTGGACAGAATATGAATAGCTTAGATCTTAAGGCTATAGACCTGCATCGATGGTTTGGAATGTCGGCGGGTGTTTTTATTTTGATGTGCACCATTTTGCAAAGAAAAGATTATCCTAAGAATTCTTTTTTATATGGGATATATATGGGATTCATGATTATTTCTTTAATTTTAGTAAGCATTACAGGCCATCTTGGTGGACTTCTGGTCTTTGGGGAGCAATATTTTCAGCTCTAATGAAGATTACTCATAAAATATCTCTGATACTGATTAGCCTTATCTGTATATTTGGACATTTCTTCAGTCCCCCCTCATGGGTTTTTGCCCATGAATTCCTTTTCAAGCTCACTTATGTGCCTATTGTTCTTTCAGCCCTCTGGGCTGGCAGGTGGTTCTCCTTACAGCTTACAACACTATTTTGTTTGGCTTATGTTTTTCATATATTCATTCAACTTTATCATCATCCAGCACATCACCACATATTATCAATTGTTTTCGAACTGGGGATTTATTTTGTAGTGGCATGGCTGACAGGTTCTCTCAGTGATCATCAGAGAGGTATTTCTGAGAGTCTTTCATCCGCTTATCGAGATTTAAAGGAGAAAACGAAAATTTTAGTTGAATTTGAGGAACGAGCCCGTAAAACCGAGCGTTTGCGTACGATGGGTGAACTGGCGGGAACTGTTGCTCATGAAATCAGAACACCTCTGAGTGGGATCCAAGGAGCTGTTGAGATCATCACATCGAGTACTTCCAGTGATGAAACGAAAGAAAAGTTCTCTAAAACCGTTTTTCAGGAAGTGGAACGAATTAATGGAGTGGTTGAAAATTTCCTTAAATTAGGTAGGGAAGGTAAGCCAGAAAAGGAAGAGTTGAACTTGAGAAAATTCATTGATGAGAGCACGACACTTTTAGAACCTGTTTTGAAAAAGAAAAACATTAAATTGGACATCCATATAGATCAGACATGCAATATCTTTAGCAACAATAATCAACTTAAGCAAGTTATTATAAATCTGGTCATGAATGCCTATTACGCCTGTGATCAACATGACGGAGTCATACGGATCTATTCAGATGATCCGTATGACAGTCTTTCGGTGACCGATAATGGCAAAGGAATTGATGAGTCTTTTGAAGAGCAACTATTTCAACCCTTCGAGAGTAATAGGGACGATGGTAACGGTTTGGGACTGTATCTATCGCGAAATATCATTAAATCTCTGGGAGGCGATCTAATTTTGCTTAAAAGCGAACCTGGGAATACGACTTTTCAGATATTGTGGAGAGGAGAAGACGTATGAGTACTTATAAAATCACCTTGGTAGAAGATGATGAAACTCTCTTAGAGATCGCAAAGCATCGCCTAGAAGAAGTTGGATACAAAGTAGTTCCATATATTTCAGGAGAAGAGGCTTTTAAAAACCTCAAAAATGATAGACCGGACCTTCTCCTAACAGATCTAATCCTGGAAGGAAACATGAATGGTGACGAGCTTCTTTTTAAGACCAGAGAAACAAATCTGAACCTGCCCCTTATTTTAATGACGGCTAACGGCAGTGTTGAATCGGCTGTTAAATGCCTCAGGTCCGGAGCTTGGACATATCTGACTAAGCCTTTTCATTGGGATGAAATGCTAGGAGAAATTAAGAAAGCCTTGCGATTCAACGCGCTTGAAGAGGAGAATAGAAAGCTAAAAATCATGGTGGGTTCTTATCATGATTACGAAGGTATTATTGGTGACTCTTCTTCCATGATTGAGTTGAAAAAACAGCTTCCTCGAATCGCCGAAAGTGATGCACCAGCCCTCATTAGAGGTGAAAGTGGAACAGGAAAAGAAAAGGTGGCTAGGTCTCTTCATATGAATAGTCATAGAAAAAATGGCCCATTTGTTGCCGTGAATTGTGGAGCTATCGTAAAAGATCTGGCAGAATCCGAGCTTTTCGGACATTCTAAGGGTTCATTTACTGGAGCTCATCAAGACAAAAAAGGATACTTCAGAGACGCTCATTCAGGTACACTTTTTTTAGATGAAGTTGGAGAACTTTCGATGGCACTTCAAGTGAAGCTGTTGAGAGTTTTACAAGAAAAAGAAGTTACTCCAGTTGGTGAGTCTAAATCAATTCCAATTGATGTCAGGCTCGTTTCTGCAACCAATGTGGATCTGGAGGAAGGGATTCGCAGTGGCGACTTCCGAGAGGATCTCTATTATCGAATCTCTGTTTTACCGATTGAATTGTCGCCACTTCGGGAACGACATGGAGATATTCCTATTCTGATTCAGCATTTTTTGAACCAGCTTGATTATCGTGGTGTTGGTATGAGTGATGATTTCTGGGAACAAATCAATCTACACACTTGGCCAGGAAATATTCGAGAATTGGAGAACTTCGTTAAGAGGGTTTCTGTGATGATCTCTCCAGAAACGGTATGGACTGGAGAGCATGCGAAGACTTTTACATCTCAGAGAAAGTCTATAGGGTGTATTCCCTTTGATATTCCTGATGAAGGCTTACATCTGGATTCATTGATGAGAAAACTGGTTCAATCAGCTCTCTATAAAACAGAAGGTAATCAGTCTAGAGCAGCCAAATTATTGGGCATATCTAGGTCGGCACTGATTTATAGAATGCAAAAGTTTGAGATCACGGATTGATTTTTTGATTGTTTAAAAACAGACACTGTCTGGAGATTTTCAGACAAACTCCTTATATTTCATCTCATACAAGCCCATATTCATGGGATGTTTTTTCGGCATGGTAATTGATAGGATGAGACATACTCTATTTAAAGGTTATTCATGAAAGCATTAACGGCACTATTTTGTCTGGGTTTAGTAGCATTTGCATTGGTGGGCTGTGACAGCTCTCAATCCAAGAGCTCCTCGAGTCATAATTCTAGCTCCCATTCTGGGCATCAACACTGAACATTTTCTAAAACTACATAAGGAGACGAGTATGTTACTAAGAAAAACCATTACCTTAGCCCTATTGGCCTTGGTCACCTTCACTAGTCATTTGATGGCGAGTGGTTCTCATTCCCATGGAGGGTCACATGGGAATAAAGATAGCAATCATAAAGTCGTTACCAAGGGCACCCAAAAAGTCTGCCCTATTCGCAAGGAAGCCATTGATCCTGACGTCTTTATTGAATACCAAGGTCAAAAAGTCTATTTCTGCTGCCCTGGCTGCGACAAAAAATTCTTAAAAGATGCTGAACTCTACTTCGGACAAATGAAAGAACGCGGTGAAGTTGCTGAAAATATTCAAAAAGTTTGCCCCGTTAGTGGAGATAAACTGGACGATGACAAAGTATCTTTGACTCTTTCTGGAAGAAAGATCTATTTTTGCTGTAAAAAATGTGTTCGTCAGTTTAAGAAAGACAAAGCGAAATACATCAAAAATCTTAACAAGAAAGATGTTTCAAAAGTAGGGGATGCTCACAAGGGCCATAATCACTCTGGGCACGATCACTCTGGCCATAATCACTAATTCCAAACTTCTCATTTACCGATAGACGACATCTGATGCCATCATTTTTTTTAAAACCATCTTTCAAATCACGAATATTTCTCATTTCTATGGGAACATTCTTGAGCCTGATTACGATGGCTGGTAAGCTCTCGGCTGGCGAAGATGTCCGATATCAATATCAAGAACTGGAAGGTTTAGCTTTAGCTAACAATCCCGACCTGAAGATTGAATTTCATCATTGGCAAGCAGCCGTGGCAAAAGTCACGGCTGCCCATTCACTACCAGATCCTCAGATTTCCTACACGGAGTTTATAGAAGAGGTCCAAACTCGTGTAGGACCCCAACGTAGAAAAGTAGGGTTGATGCAAATGTTTCCTTGGTTTGGCACTCTGAATTTACGTAAAGATGCGGCCATGGCCAAAGCTGATGTACTAGCTCAGAAAATAGAGGCCCGAAGACTATCCATAATCGAAGGTCTAAAAATCAGTTTAGCTAACATCATCCTTCTAGAAAAAAAAATAGAAATCAATCGTGAACACCTTAAAATTCTCAGTACTCTAGAATATTCTCGAAAGGGGAGTGTTTCTGCAGGAAGAACTCATCTTTCTAATGTTTTGAGAATTCAAGTAGAGGTTGAAGTTCTCAAAGACCAAATTAAGACCTTGGAGTTCTTGCGACAACCTTTGACTCAGAAGTTAGAAAGGGTGATTGGAGCAAAGATTCAAAAATCTTTGCCGAATATATGGCCATCGACTTTTATTGATGTTTCTAATGAGCATATGGAGAGTCTTTATCAAAAACATCATCCCGTTTGGTTAGCAAACCAATTCGCTCTATCGGCAGCCGATTCCGAACTCAGTCTTGCCAAAAAGAAAGGGAAACCGAACATTGGATTAGGGTTTTCCTGGGTGGATACTGGTCCCGCTAGTATGTCCAACACACCTGGTAGCGGAGACGATCCTTTTGCGATAACTATATCAATGAATGTTCCACTTTGGCGGGGAAAAATCAACAGCGAAATAGAAAGCCGTTCACATAAACGTGTTGCTGTCGAACGTCAATTTGAAACCCTTCTTCAAGACTATCGTGTGAGGATCAAGGAAGCTTTATTTAGAAAGGATGATTCTGAAAGAAAGATCGTTCTTTATCGTGACCAACTACTCCCCAAAGCACTTGATGCTTATAAAGCCTCTCAAAAAGGCTATGCATCTAACCAGATTTCATTTCAGAATGTATTGGATGCTGAACGAATCCTCTTACGTTTCGCTCTCGACCTTGAAACAGCTCATCGTGATCATTCCGTCGCCAAGGCCAATATCGAACGATTGGTGAGTTTGAACTCAAAATAATCTTATAAATAGGAGACAATATGTTCACTTTTTCCAAGCCAAAATTATTTGCCGTCACAATTACTCTTCTCATCGTCGGAGTCCTGATTGGGAGGTTCTCAGTTCCTAAAGCTGCACACGATCATTCGGGACACGAACAAGCTGAAGGTGGATCTACAGAAAGTGACGCTCCAACCACATGGACCTGTTCCATGCACCCTCAAATCAAGTTGCCTAAAATGGGAAAATGTCCCATCTGTTTCATGGACCTCATTGCTCTTACTAGTTCGGGTGGTGAAGAAGGGCCAAGAGAACTTAAAATGTCCGAGGCGGCTTTAGCTTTGGCTGAAATTGAAACGACTGAAGTAAAAAGAGATGAGGCCAGTGTAAAGACAAGCCTAGTAGGCAAGATGTCCATTGACACGACTAGAGTTCAGGACATTGCTCTTTTAGCAGAAGGAGAGGTTCGAAAACTATTTGTCAGTTATGAGGGTATAACCGTTAAAAAGGGTGATCATCTTGCTGAAATATACAGTCCAGAAGTTTATGCTGCAGGACAAGATTATTTAATTGCCTTGGATAGCCCTACCGTTGATGATGACCTGATTTCGTCTTCCCTCAAAAAACTAAAGCTTCTTGCCATTCCTCAGAAATATATTGAGGCGATTGAAAAGAACAGGAACGTTCCTGAAACCTTTACACTTATAAGTCCCTCTGATGGATTTGTGAAAATGATCAAAGGTTATCAGGGGATGTGGATAAAAAAAGGAGATATGCTGCTCAGAATTGTGGATATGAGTTCCTTGTGGGCTCATTTGGATGCCTACGAGTCTGATTTGGCCTGGATCAGATATGGACAGAAGGTCACTATTCAGGCTGAGGCCATCCCAGGAAGGATTTTCGAGGGAGTTGTCACTTATATTCCCCCCGAATTAGATGACCGTACCAGAACGGTAAAAATAAGAGTTAACGTACCCAATATGAACCTTGATTTGAAACCAGGAATGTTTGTTTCGGCAATTCTAGAATCTAAAGTCAGTGCAAAAGGAAGTGTTCTTGCTGAAGAATTCCAAGGGAAATGGATTAGTCCCATGCACCCCGAGATCATCAAGGACCAACCTGGGTCTTGTGATATCTGTGGCATGGCTCTTGTGAAGGCTGAAGATCTAGGATATGGCAACACACAGCCATCCCGCCTTCCCCTTCTCATTCCTGCAAGTTCTGTGTTGATCACAGGAAAAAGGGCTGTCGTCTACATTCGTAAGCCGGGAGATGCTCCTGTTTTTGAGGGAAGAGAAATTCTTATTGGTCCACGAGCTGGTCACCTCTATGTCGTTTTAGAGGGCTTGAAAGAAGGAGAAAAAATTGTCACCAAAGGCAATTTTAAAATCGACTCTGCTTTGCAGATACAAGCCAAGCCTTCCATGATGAGCATGGATGGCGGTGAGTCTCTGCTTCAAAACCCAAATCAGGATGAGATAGTTCTTATCAACAATCAGGCTCTCAAAGAATCCATGATTGATTTTATCGATATTTATTTTGAAATTCAAAATAAGCTGACCAAAGATGATTTTTCTGGGGTGTCAGGTTTGGCTTCTGAACTCAAGGGAGAACTGGAATATTTTGATTACACAGAACTTAGTCCAAAAGAGTTAGAACAGTGGAATCTTGTTTTGGATGCCATCAAAAAAAGTATGGAACACCTTCACCATTATCGCGAGATAGATAGTTTTAGAAAAGGGTATAAGAAAGTCAGCAAAGATATCATTTCAATGATAAAATTAACGGGACATGCCAAAGAAAGTTTGCATCATATGTATTGCTCCATGGCCGATGGCCATTGGATCCAAGGCAACAAAAAAACTCCTTAATCCCTACTATGGACAAAGTATGCTTCGATGTGGGGACGTGGAAGAAAGTCTACCACAATCACCTGTTGCCGAGTAAAGCGGAAGGTATAAAAAGATGGAAGACTTAAAACAACCCCAAGGACCTATGGATAACCTCATCCATTTCTGCTTACACAATAAGCTGATCGTAGGCATACTTCTTATTTTTACTTGCTTATGGGGTGTCATGGTGGCTCCATTTGACTGGGAGGTTCCTGGACTGATGAGGGATCCAGTTCCCGTAGATGCGATTCCAGATATTGGAGAAAATCAGCAAATTGTCTTTACTCAATGGATGGGGCGATCTCCACAAGATGTAGAGGATCAGATTTCATACCCCCTAACGGTTGCTTTGTTGGGTATTCCAGGAGTAAAAACAGTTCGAACCTATTCTTTTTTTGGTTTCTCCAGTATTTACGTTATCTTCAAAGAAGACGTAGAATTCTATTGGTCTAGGACTCGGGTTATTGAAAAGCTTAACAGCCTCCCTCCTGGCACCTTACCCGATGGAGTGCAACCGAGCTTAGGTCCAGATGCTACTGCTCTTGGTCAAGTTTTCTGGTACACTTTAGAGGGGAGAGATGAAAATGGGAATCCCGCAGGAGGATGGAACCTCGATGAACTGAGAAGTATTCAAGACTGGCAAGTCAGGTACAGTTTATTATCAGCCGATGGTATTGCTGAAGTCGCTTCTGTAGGTGGGCATGTTAAAGAGTATCAGATTGATGTAGATCCTGATGCAATGATAGCTCACCGAGTAACCGTCGGTGAGATTTACAAAGCGATCAAAATGTCTAATATTGATGTTGGAGCTAGAAGTATCGATATCAATGGTGCCGAATATGTCATAAGAGGTCTTGGGTTTGTTAAGAATCTTGATGATATTCGAAACACGGTTATCAAAAGTAATAATCATGTGCCCATCACCGTAGGTCAAATAGCCAAAGTCTCCTATGGGCCAGCTCTTAGGAGAGGAGCTTTGGATAAGAGTGGAGCAGAGGCCGTTGGGGGAGTTGCTGTTGTAAGATATGGAGACAACCCACTTCAAGCCATCAAAAATATTAAAGAGAAGATCAATGAGATCTCTGATGGTCTCCCTAAGAAGGTTTTAGAAGATGGAACAGTTTCAAAGGTAACCGTTGTTCCTTTTTATGATCGTAGTGGACTGATTAAAGAAACCTTAGGAACTCTCAACTCGGCTATCACGCAGCAGGTTTGGGTGACTATCGTGGTGATTCTTCTTATGGTTTTCCATCTGAGGTCAGCAATGTTAATCAGTGCTCTTTTACCAATAGCTGTTTTGATGACATTTATTTCTATGAAAATAGCAAACGTTCCAGCAAATATCGTCGCACTTTCAGGTATTGCCATTGCGATTGGTACCATCGTAGATATGGGGGTCATTTTGTGTGAAAATATCCTCAAGCATTTGGAAAAGGCTTCAGATGATAAACTAAAAATAGATGTTATTTTTCGTGCTTGTAGCGAAGTTGGTGGTGCGGTAGCCACAGCTGTTGCCACAACTGTGGTCAGTTTTCTGCCTGTTTTTACGATGGAGGCTGCAGAAGGAAAACTTTTTAAACCCTTGGCCTATACTAAAACCTTTGCCCTCATCGCATCCATCATTGTTGCTCTAACCATGATTCCACCTTTTGCTCATCTGCTTTTTACGATGAAAGCGGATACGAGAAAATGGAAAAACATTATCTACGGCATGATGGCATTGGGAGGAGCCCTATTGGCCTATCTCGTGTCACCTGTAGCGGGGCTAATTGTTATCGTTTATGCAGCCCTAAAGATTGTTGAACCAATTCTTCCTAGTGCCTTCAAAAAAGTTGTCTTTTTTGCCCCCATTATTGTCTGTGTCATTTTCGTTCTTTCAAAACTTTCTCTGGAATGGTTACCCTTAGGTCCAGAAAGAGGCAACACCCGAAACCTCTTTTTTGTGGCTGGTGTATTTGTTGTTCTCATTGGATTTTTCTGGTTAGTGGAAAAATTATATATTCCGATTCTGAGGATTGTTCTGCGTTTTAAAATTATCTTTTTGTGTTTGCCTCTGTCGCTTGTTATATGGGGGGGCACAATCTGGTTAGGTTTTGAAAAAGTGTTCTTCTGGTTACCAGATTCAGTTAAAAAAACTGAATTAGCCGTTGATTTAAAGCATCGCTTTACAGGACTAGGAAAGGAATTCATGCCCAATCTTGATGAAGGGTCATTTCTCTATATGCCAACCACCATGCCCCATGCCACCATTGGAGAAGCAATGGATGCTATGAAGAAAATCGACATGGCCATGAGTGCGATACCAGAGGTTGAGAGTGTCGTTGGAAAACTCGGACGAGCTGACACTCCATTGGACCCAGCTCCCATATCCATGATTGAAACGGTCATCAATTACAAATCTGAGTATATTTTAGATGAAAATGGTGAGAGACTAAATTTTCGTTATAACTCGGATTCAGGGTCATATGTGAAAGATGAAAATGGAGATTTCATCCAAGACAAAAATGGGAGACCTTTCCGCCAGTGGAGAGATGAAATTGAAACTGCTGATGATATTTGGGATAAACTGGTTAAGGCTGCAGAAATACCTGGGCTCACTTCTGCCCCAAAACTTCAACCCATCGCCGCTAGAATTGTCATGCTTCAAAGTGGCATGAGAGCACCAATGGGAGTCAAAGTAAAAGGGCCTAGCTTGGAGGCTATTGAAAAAGTTGGCCTCCAGATTGAGAAGTTTCTTAAAGAAGTTCCTTCTATCGAGGCCTCGGCTGTTTTTGCTGACAGAATTGTTGGAAAACCATATCTGGAAATTGATCTCGATCGCAAGGCTGCCGCGAGATATGGAATCATGATTCAAAATATCCAAATGGTCATTGAAACGGCTATCGGAGGAAAGAAGATAACTTCATCCGTTGAGGGCAGGGAAAGATACCCAATTCGGTTGCGTTACCTTAGAGAAAAGCGTGACAGTATCGAAGAGTTGACCAATATATTGATCCCATCACCAAGTGGTGCCCAGATACCTCTTAAACAATTGGCTGATATACGGTACGTCCGTGGACCCATGGTCATAAAAAGTGAAGATACCTTTTTAGTTGGTTATGTGCTTTTCGATAAAAGGTCTGGTTATGCAGAGGTAGACGTCGTAGAGCACAGTCAATCGTTCCTCCAAGATAAAATTGAAAAAGGGGAATTGGAAATACCGGCAGGGGTGAGCTTTACTTTTGCTGGTAGCTATGAGAACCAAGTTCGTTCAGAGAAGAAGTTGATGGTGGTATTACCCCTAGCCCTGTTTGCGATCTTTATGTTGATCTACTTTCAATTTAAATCTGTTATCATGACCACCTTGGTATTTTCTGGCATCTTTGTTGCATGGTCTGGTGGATTTCAGATGATTTGGCTCTACTCACAGGACTGGTTTCTTAATTTTGATGTGTTTGGAATGAACATGAGGGACCTATTTAATATTCACCCCTATAACCTCAGTGTAGCGGTTTGGGTTGGTTTCCTTGCTCTTTTTGGAATTGCTACTGATGATGGAGTCATGATGCTAACTTACATAAAACAACGTTTTCAAGAAATGAAACCTGAGAATGTAGGTGAAATTAGGCAAGCCACTTTAGATGCCGCACAAAGAAGAATCAGGCCATGTCTGATGACTTCAGCCACAACAATCATAGCTCTACTTCCTGTTCTGACCTCAACGGGTCGAGGGTCAGATGTGATGGTCCCCATGGCGATTCCCTCGTTTGGTGGAATGACAGTGGTGCTTATCACAGTATTTGTTGTTCCGACTCTTAGTTGCTTGGCAGAAGAAATCATGATGAAGTTCAAAAAATAAGTATCTTGAAGACAAATAACATTTTGGTTGTTGATGATGATGATGTCATCGTTGTTCTAATGACTGAACTTTTATCAAATTTATGCGAAACGGTTTCCTGTGCCAGAAATGGTCTTGAGGCCATTTCTTATGTCTGCAAAAAAGATTTTTCCGTTATTTTTATGGATATCGATATGACTAATATGAATGGTTTAACTACTGCTAAAATCATAAAAATGAAAAATCCAACCCTTAAAATCATTGCTCACACATCGAAAAAATTGAGTGATATTCCTGATCATGAGAAATATTTTGATGGATATATTAGAAAAGGAGATCTTAAAATCCTAAGGTCTATACATGAATATTTAGCTTAAACTGAAATATATTTGAAGCGATACCAATGAACTCTATTAATAAATCTGATGTCTCAATGTCATTAAGCTTTAATCTACTTAAAAACAATAGTGCTTATTGGCTAAAAATTAGAGAAAGTGCTCATATATTCGCACCTGGCGTAAGTTTACGCCGGCCAATTTTCCTGAAATACTGTGAATTGTGAATCCATAAATTTGCGTTTGCCGGTCAATTTTTGCTGGATAAGTCGGTCAATTTTCCTGAATTCAGCAATAGTGTAATCTATCAGCGTCGGGCATGCTTATCTTCCATGAATAGCCCTGATCTGAATGGTTTTCTCACTCTGGGAAAGCTTCGTCCAGGACGTATTGGTTCAGAATTTCGTTTGATTCGTCTTTCG
>Ga0256413_1000080_pt1 | contig 11768 bp, 8 predicted proteins | sample WCR_77metaT_FD_190054 | JGI IMG/M metagenome (GOLD analysis project Ga0256413, IMG submission 190054) | Metatranscriptome of seawater microbial communities from Monterey Bay, California, United States - WCR_77 (Metagenome Metatranscriptome) | ecosystem: Environmental > Aquatic > Marine > Coastal ... | reverse complement strand
GATTAGTTGTTATCGTACTAGTCTTTTCTGTATTATTTTCATTAGCAATTTGGGGAGCAGATACTGTCCTTTCCCGTGTTATACAATTTTACTTTAATTTGATAGGTTAAACATGACTACAGCTACAAGTGATAAAAAGTGGTACGTTGTCCGCGCTGTGAGTGGTCAAGAAGCTAAAATTAAAGACTATATAATGTCTGAAATTTCTCGCTTTGGTTACGACCATTTAGTTGAAGATATACTGGTGCCTACAGAAAAAGTAATTCAAATTAGAAATGGAAAGAAAATCAATAAAGAACGAACATACTTTCCTGGCTACATAATGGTGAAGGCCAATCTTTCCGGAGAATTACCACATATTATCAAATCAGTTACTAATGTTATTGGGTTTTTAGGAGAAACGAAAGGTGGAGAGCCAATCCCCATGCGTGAAGCAGAAGTCAATCGTATGCTAGGTAAAGTTGATGAATTGGCCCTGACTACAGAGCACATCTCTATTCCTTTTACGGTTGGAGAAACTGTTAAAGTTATAGATGGTCCTTTCAACGGTTTTACAGGTGCAATTGAAAAAGTAAATGAAGAAAAACGTAAACTTGAAGTTATGGTCAAAATATTTGGAAGGAAAACCCCTCTAGAGTTGAGTTATATGCAAGTAGAAAAATTATAAATATTACAATAATTAGTCTTGGTGTAGCGGCTTCCATTACTACATCACTCTAAAATTAAAATAGATAATGGCAAAAGAAGTAAGTAAAGTTTTAAAACTACAAGTTCGGGGAGGTGCTGCGAATCCATCGCCACCGGTTGGACCCGCGCTCGGATCTGCAGGAGTCAATATCATGGAGTTTTGCAAGCAGTTTAATGCTAGAACCCAGGATAAACCCGGTAAAATATTACCAGTAGCAATTACTGTTTTCATGGATAAATCATTTGAGTTTGTCATTAAGACACCGCCAGCAGCTGTTCAACTGATGGAAGCAGCCAAAACAAAAAAAGGATCTGGAGAACCTAATCGAAATAAAGTCGCAACCGTGACTTGGGACCAGGTTAAACTTATTGCTGAAGATAAAATGCCTGATCTTAACGCGTTTACTGTAGAATCTGCTATGAAAATGGTTGCGGGAACTGCTCGTTCAATGGGATTCCAGATTTCTGGAAAAGCTCCTTTTTAATTTTAATTTTAAGTAATGGCTAAAATAAGCAAGAAACAAAAAGAAGCAAGATCAAAGGTGGATCCAAAGAAAATTTATAACCTGGAAGAGGCATCTACTTTGGTAAAAGAAATTACCAATACAAAATTTGATGCTAGTATCGACTTGGCTATTCGTTTGGGAGTAGATCCAAAAAAAGCTAATCAGATGGTTCGTGGTGTAGTAACCCTGCCACATGGGACAGGTAAAAACGTCAGAGTTCTTGCGTTAGTAACCCCAGATAAAGAAGCCGACGCCAAGGATGCAGGTGCCGATTATATTGGTCTTGATGAGTATTTACAAAAAATAAAAGATGGATGGACAGATGTTGATGTAATTGTAACTATGCCCAGTGTTATGGGAAAACTAGGCCCCTTAGGTCGTGTTTTAGGTCCCCGTGGCTTAATGCCAAATCCCAAGACGGGTACAGTTACAATGGATATCAAAAAAGCTGTCTCTGATGTTAAAGGTGGTAAAATTGATTTCAAAGTAGATAAAACAGGAATTATTCATGCTTCTATTGGCAAAGTATCATTCACGTCTGAAAAGATTTTTGAAAATGCAGATGAGTTATTAAAAACAATAATGAAATTAAAACCTTCAACATCCAAAGGAACCTATGTTAAAAGTGTTTCTATGTCCAGCACTATGAGTCCAGGTATTTCTGTTGACACCAATCTGGATTAATGTATAATATTTAAGTAATGACAAGACAAGAAAAAAACGAAGCAATAGAAAACCTTAAAGAAGCTTTAGGAGATGTAAAAAATCTTTACTTAGCTGATATTGCAGGACTTGATGCTATTCAAACAAGCGCACTAAGACGTGCATGTTTTAAAGAAAACATCAAATTGCAAGTGGTCAAAAACACATTACTCGCCAAGGCTATGGAAGCTTCCAGCCACAACTTTGGAGAGCTAACGGAAATTCTCAAAGGGAATACTTCGTTAATGTTTTCCGAATCGGGAAATGGACCTGCAAAGGTTATTAAATCTTTTAGGAAAAAGTCGGACAAACCAATTTTAAAGGGTGCTTTTATTGAAGAAGCTATTTATATTGGAGATGAACAACTTGACGCTCTTGTAGCGATTAAATCTAAAGATGAATTGATTGGAGAGATAATAACTTTGTTACAATCGCCAACCAAAAATGTAGTTTCAGCACTTCAGTCAGGAGGTGGGAAACTCTCTGGAATACTTAAAACACTTTCAGAACGTTAATTCCTGACTCAAGATTATTACGCACTCAAAACACAATAAAAATTTAAACAAAAAACAAAGTAAAATGGCAGATTTAAAAGAATTCGCAGAACAATTAGTTAACTTGACTGTAAAAGAAGTCAGTGAGTTGGCAGATATTTTAAAAGATGAGTACGGGATTGAGCCTGCAGCAGCTGCAGTTGCAGTTGCTGGACCTGCAGCTGGCGGTGCCGCTGGAGATGCAGGAGAGGAAAAGTCAGAATTTGATGTAGTCCTTACTGCGGCTGGAGGTTCAAAACTTGCAGTAGTAAAATTAGTAAAAGAGTTAACTGGTCTTGGACTTAAAGAAGCCAAAGATTTAGTTGATAATGCACCATCTCCTATTAAGGAGGGAATTGCTAAAGATGAGGCAGAAGCCCTCAAAAAGTCTTTAGAAGAAGCAGGTGCTGAAGTTGAGCTTAAGTAGTCTCAAACCATATCAATATTGGCTTAGGCTTTTGGATTTTTCCAAAGGCCTATACCTTTTTGGTGACCGCCCTTTTTGTAATACGACCATTAAAACACAGTTAGATGCCTAGTAAACAAAATCAAAGAACAAATTTTGCAGTAGCAAAACATACGCCCGGATATCCTGATTTTCTTGATATTCAAATAAAATCATTTCAGGATTTTTTCCAATTAGAAACTAAATCTGATGAACGAGATGAAGAAGGTCTTTTCAATACATTTAAAGAAAACTTTCCAATATCAGATACAAGAAATCAATTTGTTCTTGAATTCCTCGATTATTTCGTTGATCCACCAAGATATTCTATACAGGAATGTATAGAAAGAGGATTAACTTACTGTGTACCGCTAAAGGCACGTTTGAAGTTATATTGTAATGATCTTGAACACGAAGACTTTGAAACAATTGTACAAGACGTTTTTTTAGGAACCATACCTTATATGACACCAAGTGGTACTTTTGTTATTAATGGTGCTGAACGCATCGTTGTTTCTCAATTACATCGATCGCCAGGAGTTTTCTTTGGTCAATCTTTTCATGCCAACGGGACAAAATTATATTCAGCTCGTGTAATTCCCTTTAAAGGTTCTTGGATTGAATTTGCAACGGATATTAACAGTGTAATGTATGCTTATATTGACCGCAAAAAAAAATTACCTGTAACCACATTATTTAGAGCAATTGGTTTTGAACATGACCGTGATATACTCGAGATTTTCGATCTTGCAGAAGAAATTAAAGTTACTAAAACAGGTCTAAAAAAAGTACTTAAGAGAAAACTTGCTGCTCGCGTTTTAAAAACATGGCATGAAGATTTCGTAGATGAAGATACTGGTGAAGTAATATCTATTGAAAGAAATGAAATCATTATTGATCGAGACACTATTCTTGAAAAAGATCATATTGCAGAAATTATAGAAGCTGGTGTCAAGAATATCCTTCTTCATAAAGTAGATGCTCATATGTCTGACTATGCTATCATCTATAATACACTTCAAAAAGATCCTACTAACTCAGAGAAAGAAGCTGTAGAACACATTTATCGTCAACTTCGTAATGCAGAACCGCCAGATGAAGATACTGCAAGAGGTATTATAGACAAACTGTTTTTTTCAGATCAGCGTTACAATCTAGGTGAGGTTGGAAGATATCGAATGAATAAAAAACTTGGTTTAGATGTTGAAATGGATAAGCAGGTTTTGACTAAACAGGACATTATTACTATAATTAAATATTTAATCGAGTTAATCAATTCTAAGGCTGAAATCGATGATATCGATCACCTTTCCAACAGACGTGTTCGAACCGTCGGTGAACAACTTTCTTCTCAATTTGGAGTTGGTTTAGCTCGAATGGCAAGAACTATACGTGAGCGAATGAATGTAAGGGACAATGAAGTATTTACACCAATAGACTTGATTAATGCTAAAACACTTTCTTCCGTAATTAATAGTTTCTTTGGAACTAATCAGTTGTCTCAGTTTATGGATCAGACAAATCCATTAGCAGAGATTACACATAAACGACGACTTTCAGCCCTTGGACCAGGAGGACTATCTAGAGAAAGAGCTGGTTTTGAGGTTAGAGATGTCCATTACACACATTATGGACGTTTATGTCCCATAGAAACACCTGAAGGACCAAATATTGGATTAATTTCTTCTCTTGGGGTTTACGCAAAAGTAAATAACTTAGGATTTATTGAAACACCTTATCGCAAAGTAGAAGACGGAAAAATTAATTTAAAAGAAATAATTTATCTTAGTGCTGAGGAAGAAGAAAATAAATTAATTGCTCAAGCCAACATTAATTTTGATAACTCTGGAAAAATTATAGATGAAAAAATAATTGCTCGAGATCAAGCTGATTTTCCAGTTGTTGAACCAAAACAAATCAACTTTACCGATGTTGCACCTAACCAAATTGCTTCAATTTCTGCATCTTTAATTCCTTTTTTGGAACATGATGATGCAAATCGAGCTCTTATGGGATCTAATATGATGCGTCAGGCTGTTCCACTTTTACGCCCTGAGTCACCTATTGTTGGAACTGGGCTCGAAAAGCAAGTAGCTTCAGACTCACGAGTATTAATAAATGCCGAAAATGATGGACTAGTTGAGTATGTAGATGCAGAAAAAATTTCTATCAGATACAACTTCAACGAAAATCAAAGCTTAGTTGATTTTGATGGAAACTTAAAATCTTATAACTTAATTAAATTTAGAAAAACTAATCAAGGAACTTGTATCAATTTGAAACCCATTGTAAAAAAAGGTGATCACGTTTTTAAAGGACAAGTTTTATGTCAAGGATATGCTACTGAATCCGGAGAATTAGCACTAGGAAGAAATATGAAAGTTGCCTTTATGCCTTGGAAAGGATATAACTTTGAAGATGCGATTGTAATTTCTGAGAAAGTCGTACGTCAAGATATTTTCACTTCAATTCATATAGATGAATACTCTTTAGATGTTCGTGATACTAAATTAGGTACAGAGGAATTGACAAATGATATTCCTAATGTAAGTGAAGAAGCTACAAGTGATTTAGATGAGAATGGAATGATCCGTATAGGTGCTGAAGTAAATCCTGGTGATATTTTGATTGGTAAAATCACTCCTAAAGGAGAATCTGATCCAACACCAGAAGAAAAACTACTTCGAGCTATTTTTGGTGACAAAGCTGGTGACGTCAAGGATGCTTCACTTAAAGCGCCACCTTCACTTCGTGGTGTTGTAATTGACAAAAAACTTTTCACTCGTTCTGTAAAAGACAAACGTAAGCGAAATGAAGATAAAATAGAGTTAGAAAAACTTGAAAATTTATATGATAAAAAGTTTAACGAACTAAAATCAATTTTAGTAGAAAAGCTCTTTTCGATTGTAAATGGGAAAACTTGTCAAGGTATTAACAATGATTTAGGAGAAGAAATTCTTCCAAAAGGAAAGAAATATACTTTAAAGTTACTTTCTGCTGTTGACGATTATACTCATTTAGCTAAAAGTACTTGGACAACATCAAATGAAACAAACAATCTAATTGCTGATTTAATTCACAATTATAAGATTAAAGAAAATGATCTTCAGGGATCACTTCGCCGTGAAAAATTTACTATTAGCGTAGGAGATGAACTTCCTGCGGGAATCAAAAAATTAGCAAAAGTATATATTGCAAAAAAGCGTAAGCTTAAAGTAGGTGATAAAATGGCAGGACGTCACGGAAACAAAGGAATTGTTGCTAGAATTGTTCGTGAAGAAGAAATGCCATTCTTAGAAGATGGAACACCCGTCGACATCGTATTAAATCCGCTAGGAGTCCCTTCGCGAATGAATATTGGACAAATTTATGAAACTGTATTGGGTTGGGCTGGCAAAAATTTAGGAGAGAAATATGCTACTCCAATTTTTGATGGAGCTTCTATTGAACAAATAAATGCACTTACAGAAAAAGCCAAAGTACCTCAATATGGACATACATATTTATACGATGGTGGAACGGGAGAACGTTTTGATCAACCTGCAACAGTAGGTGTAATTTATATGTTAAAGTTAGGGCATATGGTAGATGATAAGATGCATTCGCGATCAATTGGTCCCTACTCACTAATTACCCAACAACCCCTTGGAGGTAAAGCACAATTTGGGGGACAGCGTTTCGGGGAAATGGAAGTCTGGGCACTCGAAGCATATGGAGCTTCTAGTACTTTACAAGAAATTTTGACTGTCAAATCCGATGATGTGATTGGAAGGGCAAAAACGTACGAAGCCATTGTGAAAGGAGACACTCTACCTGAACCTGGTTTACCAGAATCTTTCAATGTATTGATGCACGAATTGAAAGGATTAGGTCTTGACATTAGATTAGAAGAATAATTTATAAAAAGAAGAAATTTGGCTATGGCTAGAAATAACGAAATCATTACGCAAAAAAAATTTAATAAAATATCAATTGGTTTAGCTTCTCCTGAGATTATTCTCGGAAACTCACGTGGAGAGGTTTTAAAACCAGAGACAATAAACTATCGCACCCACAAACCTGAGCGTGATGGACTATTTTGTGAGAGAATATTCGGTCCTGTAAAAGACTATGAATGTGCTTGTGGAAAGTACAAAAGAATCCGTTATAAAGGAATTATTTGTGATAGATGTGGAGTAGAAGTCACTGAGAAAAAAGTTCGTCGTGATAGAGTAGGGCATATAAATTTAGTTGTACCTGTTGCTCATATCTGGTATTTTCGTTCTCTTCCTAATAAGATAGGATACCTGCTAGGCCTTCCTTCTAAGAAATTAGATATGATAATATATTATGAGCGTTATGTCGTAATTCAACCGGGAATAGCCAAAAATGAAGAAGGAGAATCTTTACAGTCTATGGATTTTTTGACTGAAGAAGAGTACCTTAACGTAATGGAGCAAATTCCTGGTGAAAACCAGTATTTGGAAGATAGTGATCCAGACAAATTTATAGCTAAAATGGGAGCAGAGTGTCTCATAGAGTTGCTATCACGTATTGATTTGCAAGCACTTTCGTTTGAATTGAGACATAAGGCTAATAATGAAACTTCTAAGCAACGTAAAACTGAAGCTTTAAAGCGTCTTCAGGTCGTAGAAGCTTTTCGTGATGCAAATGAGCGTGGAGAAAACCTCCCTGAGTGGATGGTTATGAAAGTAATTCCTGTTATTCCACCGGAATTACGCCCATTAGTTCCCTTAGACGGCGGACGCTTTGCAACTTCTGATTTAAATGACCTTTACCGTCGTGTAATTATTCGCAATAATCGTTTAAAAAGACTAGTAGAAATTAAAGCACCTGAGGTGATTTTAAGAAACGAAAAGCGAATGTTACAGGAGTCAGTAGATTCATTATTTGATAATACAAGAAAAGCATCTGCTGTTAAAACAGATTCCAATCGACCTTTAAAATCTCTTTCTGATTCTCTGAAAGGTAAACAAGGGCGCTTTCGTCAAAACCTCTTAGGAAAAAGAGTTGATTACTCTGCTCGTTCTGTAATCGTTGTTGGCCCAGAATTAAAATTATTTGAATGTGGATTGCCAAAAGATATGGCGGCAGAATTATATAAACCTTTCATTATTCGTAAAATTATCGAAAGGGGAATAGTAAAAACTGTAAAATCCGCTAAGAAAATTATAGACCGTAAAGAACCTGTAGTTTGGGATATTTTGGAAAATGTATTGAAAGGACACCCAGTACTTTTGAACCGTGCCCCTACCTTGCATCGTTTAGGAATACAAGCCTTCCAGCCAAAGCTGATAGAAGGAAAAGCTATCCAGCTTCACCCGCTTGTTTGTACAGCTTTTAATGCAGATTTTGATGGTGATCAGATGGCTGTTCACCTTCCATTAGGACCAGAAGCTATCCTTGAGTCTCAACTTCTAATGCTAGCTTCACATAGTATCTTGAATCCAGCTAATGGTTCACCCATCACAGTGCCCTCTCAAGATATGGTTTTGGGTCTTTATTATATGACAAAGGCAAGAAAGTCTTCACCAAAAATTAAAGTTAACGGAGAGGGTCTAGCATTTTATTCTGTTGAAGAAGTTCACATTGCATATAACGAGAAACGTGTTGATCTCAATGCAATGATAAAAATAAAAACTAAAGACTTTAATGAAGATGGAGTTCTAGAATATCAGGTGATTGACTCTACAGTAGGACGTGTACTTTTTAATGAAGTAGTTCCAGAGGCAGCAGGTTTTTTCAATGTTGTACTAACTAAAAAGAACTTACGCGAAATTATTGGAGATATTCTTAAAGTTACAAGTGTACCTGAAACTGCTGAGTTTTTGGATAAGATTAAGGCAATGGGATATGGTTTCGCTTTTAAAGGTGGATTATCTTTTAGTTTGGGTGATATTATAATTCCCCCAGAAAAACTAACAATGATTGATGAAGCCAATGGTCAAGTAGATAGTGTAATCGGAAATTATAACATGGGCCTAATTACAAATAATGAGCGTTATAATCAGGTCATCGATATTTGGACTTCAACCAATGCTAAGCTTACCGAACTGGCTATGAAACGAATTAGTGAAGACCAACAAGGGTTTAACTCTGTTTACATGATGTTAGACTCAGGAGCACGTGGATCTAAAGAACAGATTCGTCAGCTTACAGGAATGAGAGGATTAATGGCTAAGCCAAAAAAATCTAATGTAGGTGGAGGAGAAATCATTGAAAATCCTATTCTTTCTAACTTTAAAGAAGGACTCTCGATTCTTGAGTATTTTATATCAACTCACGGAGCACGAAAAGGACTTGCCGATACAGCACTAAAAACTGCAGATGCAGGATATTTAACCCGCCGTCTTCATGATGTCTCTCAAGATGTAATAGTTAATATTGAGGATTGTGGAACTTTACGTGGGGTTGAAGTTAAACCCCTTAAGAAAAACGAGGAAATTGTGGAGACCCTCGGCGAACGAATTTTAGGGCGAGTTACTCTTCACGACATTATTGATCCTAAAACAAACGAACTAATTGTTGCCTCTGGAGAAGAAGTAAAAGAAGATCATGTAGCTCTTATTCAAAAGACTCCTATCGAATCGGTTGAGGTTCGTTCACCTTTAACCTGTGCTGCTCAGTATGGAATTTGTGCTAAATGTTACGGCAGAAACCTTGCAACTGGAAAAATGGTTCAAATCGGTGAAGCTGTTGGAGTTATTGCTGCTCAATCTATTGGTGAACCAGGAACTCAGCTCACATTAAGGACCTTTCATGTAGGAGGTGTTGCAGGAAATATTTCTGAAGAAAATAAACTTATTTCGAAATTTAATGGTATTGCTGAAATTGAAGATCTTAAAACTGTTAAAGGAAAAGATTTTGAAGGTGAAGATGCTGAAATAGTAATATCAAGAACATCAGAAATCAAAATTTTAGACTCCAAGACAAAGATTGTCCTCAGTACTAATAATATCCCCTATGGGTCATCCTTACATATTAAAAATGGAGCTAAAATAAAAGAAGGTACTACGGTATGTCAATGGGATCCATTTAATGGTGTCATTGTTTCTGAATTTAGTGGTAAAATTAACTTTGAGAATATTGAGCAAGGAATTACTTATCAAGTAGAAATTGATGAACAAACTGGTTTCCAGGAAAAAGTAATTTCTGAATCAAGAAATAAAAAACTAATACCATCTCTTTCTATAGCAGACAAGAAGGGCAACATTTTACGATCGTATAATTTACCTGTAGGAGCACACCTTATTGTTAATGAGGGAGATCAGATTGAAGAAGGAAAAATTTTAGTAAAAATTCCTCGTAAATCTGCAAAATCTGGGGATATTACAGGAGGCTTGCCCAGAGTAACTGAATTATTCGAAGCTCGTAACCCTTCTAATCCTGCGGTAGTTTCTGAGATAGATGGTGTAGTTTCCTTTGGGAAAATAAAACGTGGAAATCGTGAGATTATCGTCGAGTCTAAATTTGGAGACATTAAAAAATATTTGGTTAAACTATCCAATCAAATTTTAGTTCAAGAGAACGACTTTGTAAAAGCCGGTATGTCGTTATCAGATGGCTCAACAACTCCATCAGATATTCTAAATATTAAAGGCCCTTCAGCCGTTCAACAATACCTTGTGAACGAAATACAAGAAGTTTATCGTCTTCAAGGTGTAAAGATCAATGATAAGCATTTTGAGGTAGTGGTTCGTCAAATGATGCGTAAAGTTAGAATCTTAGACCCGGGGGATTCAGTTTTCCTAGAAAATCAATTGGTTTTCCGTTATGATTTTATGAAAGAAAATGATGCTCTTTATGGAATGAAAATTGTGGATGAGGTAGGAAATTCAGAAAACTTAAAACAAGGACAGATTATTTCATCTCGACAGTTTCGAGATGAGAATTCTTTATTGAAGCGAGAAAACAAAACTCTTGTATCAGCAAGAGAAGCTGCTCCTGCAATTGCTAAGCCTGAACTTCAAGGTATTACCCGTGCATCACTTCAGACTAAATCTTTCATTTCTGCTGCTTCCTTCCAGGAAACTACAAAGGTATTAAATGAGGCCGCAGTAAATGGAAAAGTAGATTTCTTAGAAGGACTTAAGGAGAATGTAATAGTTGGGCACAAAATTCCAGCTGGAACTGGATTACGTTCTTACAATGATGTAATTGTTGGCTCCAAAGAAGAGTATACTAGTCTTTTAATAGATAAGGAAGAAGAAATTAATTTCTAAGAAGTATGAGTGATAAAAAACTTCAAGATAAGCAGCAACTGAATATTGCTATAGATGAAAATGTAGCAGATGGTATATATTCTAATCTAGCTATAATTAATCATTCTGCATCAGAGTTTATCGTTGATTTCATAACAGTTATGCCGGGTTCTCCGAAGGCTAAAGTAAAATCTCGTGTTATATTAACTCCAGAGCATGTCAAGCGTTTTAAAAAAGCTTTGGAGGAAAATATACATCGTTTTGAAAAAGCTAATGGAATTATAGAAACTAACGAACAACAACATATTCCACTTAATTTCGGACCCACCGGTGAAGCTTAATAATTAAAAAACTTTCAAAAAAAGGTTTTTCTTAAGATTTGATTATTATTTCATCTTTTTCTAAAACCAAATTTAGTTTTAAAATTCTGAGGTAAAATGAAACTGCAAATCTTTAAATTTATCTTGAGTCATTTGTAAGGAAAAAGAAGAATCAGAAAGAAATACAAGTTGTCCTTTTTTATCATAAGCTAAAAATTTTTGCTTTACACGTTTAAATTCTTTAAAAGATGAACTTTTCTCATCTCCTTCAATCCAGCAAGCCTTATAAACATTGATGTTTTCATAGGAACATTGTGCACCGTATTCGTGGAGTAAACGATATTGAATTACATCAAATTGTAGCGCTCCAACTG
>Ga0256413_1000074_pt1 | contig 11951 bp, 16 predicted proteins | sample WCR_77metaT_FD_190054 | JGI IMG/M metagenome (GOLD analysis project Ga0256413, IMG submission 190054) | Metatranscriptome of seawater microbial communities from Monterey Bay, California, United States - WCR_77 (Metagenome Metatranscriptome) | ecosystem: Environmental > Aquatic > Marine > Coastal... | reverse complement strand
CCTCAACTCACAGCCTGCTTTTGGCTAGGAAAGAGAACTTGGATCTTCATTGGAAAACCAACCCTCTCCAAGGGCTTGGCCTAATAAGATGAAGACCATGAAATATCTGAGTGTGGCACTGTGCTTGGTGTCCCTCTGCTTGATCGACAGCATTGCCTCGGTGCAAGCTGCTGAAGAGATCGGGGTAAATTACCTCGAAGGTATTGGATTCAAGGAGTAAGAGCTCCAATCTCAGAGAGGTTCGAAGTTTGCTTCCAATGCGGCCGACGGCGTTGAATGGGCCTCCTTTGGAGGTGGCACCAACATCTTCATCCAAGGCGCCGGCTTCGCTGAAACCCCTACTAATAATCAAGTTGTTCTTGAGTCTCTTGATTTTAACAACAGGAAGTTCGCTGGTCCTCAGCTCACAGCTGATGATGAGTTCCTGTCAGCCACCCAATTGGGAATCCTTGTATACAGAGTGCCAGCTCCTCATACTCTGATGTCGATGTCGGACCAGCATCAGCTGAGCACATATGCAACCCTGAGGTTCATCATCGAAGTCCACTCATTCACCATTGCTGGAGCAGCTACGCTCATTTGTAAAGTGCAGCGTAACTGCAGGTTGTAGTACAACCGGTATTACACACCCACTCTTTACTACTTGTCACCACCAGTAGTGTACTTCAACTCTCAGGTTTCTTTGAACTTCCATCCATACTCCACTTCTCGTCTGAATGAGGATTTGCAGGCCGATGAGATGCCATTCCTCAATGCCAAGATTAATGATGCTCACATCAGCTTTGCAGATACCGTTGACTCCGAGACCAACTACTACCACTGGAGAGAGCAGGGCTATCAAGCCGTGGGTGTGGTCGGTGACCAACCTATTTCAGTCCCAAAGTCAGGATGTAGTTCTGCGACTGGAGTTGAAAGATGTGCTGATCCAGGAATTCAATAGACTGTTAGCATGCAATGGGAGACAGGTTATGCCATCAAGGAGCCACTTCTCAACACACATTGTCCAAATGTTGATAGGTCCGAGTGCTATGAAGTCAAAACTGTCCCAGTCGTCTTCGGCATCAGCTAACAAGAAGGATATCTTACAGGTGGGCAAAACCTCACCATCACCGGACATGGCTTCAACGGCACCATAACTGCCACAGTCGATGGAGTCCCCTGCGCAGTGACTGCACAGAGAGAAGGTGCCTTCGATTGCCAAGTTGGCTCCAAAGCCGAACTCTCTAAGGTTGACGCCGACGTCGTTGGTACACAAGGAATCAAACAAACAATCTATGATGCCAAGAGCAACAGTGAAGTCAGTGGCTACAAGAATCTTGATCCATCCCGCATCACAAACCGCCTTGCACTCAACTTTGACACCTTCAGAGATCAAGCCGATTACACCGCTAATGTTTTCAAGGGTTGGTTCACTCCTCCAGTTACAGGTAGATACAGATTCTACCAGGCTTGTGATGACCACTGCTCACTTCACATCGACAAGACTCCTTTCGGTTAGGCCCATGCTCCTCCTCTTGAAGACGGACAAACGCGCAAGCTTGACAAGCTCTTGGATATCCATTTATGGACTTATAATAGATGGTACTATAAAGGCCCGTCCACAAGCGGCTACGATAGCCACGAGAGAATTTCTGAATGGGTAGACTTGACTGCGGGTGAGAAATACTACCTGGAAGCTGACCATCAAGAGTGGGCTGGCGGAGACTTCATGACGACTGCCGTCGAGCTTGAGCAGGCGGTACTCGACCCAGCACATCCACACCATGTGAAAGAGGAACAGCTACTCATTGCTTCAGTTCCACAAACAATGGAGACCACCAGAGTCAAGTGTGAGAACGCCAAGATGGCAGATAAGGGAACCTTCAGACTGCAGATGTTCAGCCCAAAAGATGGAAAGAAAAAGCAAACTGCTGACCTTAGATGCGACATGAGCGCCAGCTAGTTCAAGGGCGGAATCAATGACTACTACAGAGAAGCAGGAATGGGTGATGTCACAGTTGAGAGGAAACGATGGAGCGCAGCTAATGCTGAAGTTGAGACAAATGACGAAACCGCTTATGTTACTTACGACATTATCTTAAGGAAAATGATCAAAGGAGAATCTACTGATGGCGACATCGTCGCAGCGAGGCGCACTGCCAAGTCTAAGATCACTGTGGAAAGGACGTAGAAATCTGGAAAACCAATCGCAGGGAAGTTCAAGATCCAATGTGCCGACGCCAAGGGTCCCACCACGACAACGAAGGCTATCAACTGGGGTGCGAGCTCACATACACTCTAAAGAACTATTAGCGAGCAATGTCCTTTCATGAGAGACAGAGTTCGAGTTTATGACAAGAGGAGGCATTTCACATCAGATAGCACTGCATCTACAGTCGGTAGAGCCTTCTACATCCACTTCTTTGCATACAATGAGGACCCAGCTCAGTTCAGCTTGATTGCAGATGACGCAGACCCACCAGAAGCAGCTGATCCAGAGACAGGAGAACCGGGAGCCAAGGTTACATACACAGCTGAAACACCAGTGCCATTCAGCAAGAACTTGTTCTTCGATCCCATTCCATTCGAGATGCTCTAAACATACGAGAGAAAGCCATAAGTGTCAGTCACAGTGGCCACCCTCCCAGCCGTTTGCCACAACCTTAATTGTGACTTCACATATATCGCCAACGTTGGAGAGATCACTTCCTTCACATACACAGATGCCACCAAGGTACTGACAATCCAAGGTAAGGATTTCCCAGCAGCGCTTGCCGATTACTAAAACATCGAGTTCGCTCATGCTAACTGTAAGATTGATGCTGCTAAATTGACTGCAACCTCAATTGAATGCACTCTGGTCAAGGAGCCAACTTGTGGAGATTGGAAACCCATCATTACAACTCAGAAAGGTAACGTTCCTGAAGCTGCTGACCTGGCAGCCCAGACAGTACAATGCACCATCACCTCAATCTTCCCCAATACACCGCTGAATTTGCTCGGATATGACAACATCACCTTCACAGGAACCAACTTCCCACACGATGTTTGCACTCCAGTCGACCCCGCTTACCCTAACTGCGTCTAGAGGGCAAAACAAAGCACCATTGTCATCACGTTCAATGATCCACAGAAGACACCATGCCTTGCACAGTCTTCCACAACCACCACCCTGGTATGCCTAACATAACCATTCGACAGAGCTTCTGCACCCAGCCAAAGATACGAGATGACTGTCACCATCAACGGCCAGGCTATCACGGCCTCTCACTAGTCAGATATGAAGCCTAGTATCGTGGGCAGCAGCGCCTTGACACCGAGCTCGGTCTCTCCAGTCCTGAAGACGAAGGTCTAGCTGCAACTCGGTTAGGACTTCGGATACGCGCTTGACAGAGCAGACTTCACGGTCAATGCCACAAGTGTCACGGACTCTTCCTATGTAAGATATCTGAACGTAGTTGAGGTCGATAACTCAGCCAAAACGTTGAAATGCATGTTTGGTGGTGCTAAGACTGGCAAGTTCCAGATCTCCATCAGACACAAGGTATATGGTCTCATCGACACCACTGACATGATTTTAGATGTCAGCGCAACAATCGAATCATATACTCCAAAAACAGGTTCCATTTATGGAGGTACTCTACTCACCATTACTGGACAAAACTTCGGTACCGAAAAGACCGACAATCCAGTTAAGATCAGCCCAGGTGGCGGTTTGTACACTACTCACTGCTTTGTGTTGACCACAAGTGCAAATCAGATCACCTGCAGAATTGATACCGCCATTGATCCAAAGACACACGACAGAGATAAAGAAATCCAGGAACTGATCGTTTTCTTGAAGGCCTCAGAAGAGGCTTAATGCACATCGCCAGCTTGTGACTTTAACTGGGTCGAAGCTGTGCCATCAGTCACATCAATGGCCGCCGAATTCGATACTACAGCCGGCGCAGAAGGATGGGACGTCGTCATCGTAGGTACTGGCTTCACTGGACCAGATGCAGCTTCCCCTACCATTGCGTTGGAAAATGTTTCCTTAGAAGTTGGAGGCACAGCTGCAGTACCAGGCAGAGCTCAGACAGGTTCCTCACTTACAGCTACCCAAGCTAAATTCCGCATCAGCGACGTAACCAGCGGCACCTTGGCCGGCACCTTCCTTTACTTCCCAGTTGGTCTCCCAGCCGAACACGCCAAAGTCGCAGCTGGCCTCACTGTGGAGCCAAAACTGACCCAAATCACACCAGCTAAAGGATCAGTCGGAGGAACAGAAATCATTGCCACAGTTCATGGTGTAGGTACCGCTACCACAGGACTCGACCTTGTTAACAAAAAGGGAGACTCAATCTGCCAGACAGTCACCATTACGGCATACTCCTAAGTGAAATGCTTGACCACTGCAACTGACTTGGGAGAGAACTAATAAATTAGAGTCAAACTCGGAAATACGAAATACGACTGCGCCGCCGTTGACACCACCAAGTGCGCCTATACCCAATCTGCTGCTGCTGCATTAGCAGACGGAAGCGCGAATAAGTTCCCAGCTATCACATCAGCCGATCTCGGAACCGCCAACACCATCGTGTTCACCGGAACTGACTTCTACGACATCGGCTACACCGCTTCTGCTTCCTTCATGGGCGTAGCAGCTGACTCTGTGGTGATTGACTCAACCACTAAAGCCACAGCAACATGGAATTTGGGTGTTCCAACTACCACACTCACCGATGAGACTGCTATGACATCATTGGCCTTCACCTTGTCCACAGCTCCAGGTACTACATATCATGCTATACGTCCAGGTGATGGATCAGCAAAGCTTAAGAACGCTTTCGCACTCACCACAAGCTCATCAGGCCTTGAATGCTCATTCCAAGGAGGATGCGTGTATTCCGTACAGGGTACTCCAGGTTTCACATCTCTTCTTAAATCAGCACCAGCTGACAACTACATCAAGGTATGCGAAAGGAAATGTGTATTAGATGCTGCAAGCTCAACAGCAGGCGAAGCCAAATGCCATCTTCCAGCAATTCCTACAATATACTCAAATACATAATTCGAGATCGAACCAGTTAGCGAGAACGTGAACAGTGGCATCTACTTCGGTGCCGATTCAGCTAAGTTGGCATTCGACGGAAGCATCTACACCGTACCAAGCGAGACCAGCAACAAAGGAATCATCGGTATGCAATTCTTACCTGGCTTCGTTGGCTTGATCTCTCAAGTCAAGTACTTCATCGGAGAGATTCCATCAGACAGAGGAAGATACGTCGACAATGTCGCATTCGAAGGATCCATGGACGGAGAGACCTACACTGAGCTCTTCCGTGCCGATAGAAACGTGCATGAAGGATGGAACTACTACCAATGGGATGGTGCCACAGATGTAAAGCCACAATATCGTTACTACAGATTCAGAGGCCTTGGTGGTATCGATGGACCAGTCAGAATCAACGAGGTAGCCTTCACAGGAACTGAAGTCATTGACAACAAGGACGAGACTTATGACTGCGCAGCAGAGCTTGTCATGAAAGGTGAAGACAACGTTGTATTGGGCAAACCCAAATATACTGCGGCTAGCACACCAACTTTAACCTCAATGAATCCAAGATACGGTTCAGTTGTTGGAGGTGAAACCGTTACATTTACAGGTACCAACTTCTCACGAAACCATGCTGACAACGATATTACAATCGATGGAGTCAAATGTGTTACATCTGCTTCAACTACTACATCAGTTACATGCACACTAGCCAAAAGACCGGCCATTCAAAAGATGGTAGACGGAGCATTGACGTGGGTCAATCCAGACAAGACCCTTACCATCAATGTCGCCGGCAAAGGACTTACTGCTACCAAGGGAAAACTCTTCTACTATGTCCAGAGATGGTCAAATGATGCAACATGGGGAGGTGAGTTCGCGCCAATGGCAGGTGAGACCGTCAGGATTGCCAAAGGTCAGAGTCTTCTCTTTGACATTGACAGAACTGAAACCCTCGCAGCTGTATTTGTTTTCGGATCATTGATTTTCCCACCACATCCAACTGATCCAACCCATCAGAGATCCTTCGATGCTCATTACATCTACGTTGATGGTCCTGAGAGTAAATTGGAGGCAGGAACTGAGGACCACCCATACACCTCAAAGCTCACCATCACAATGCACAGTACAATCTCTGATCCATACATCCCAATTTATGGTAACAAGTGTATCGGTTTAAGATTTGGTACTCTCGATATGCACGGTGTCAAGAGAACTCCTTGGTCAGTTCTCGAGGAAACTTCCGAGAAAGGCTCTGATAGAATCACAATTGCTGACGAAGTCGATTGGGGTGTTGGAGATACGGTTGGTATTGCATCTTCAAGCTTTGACGGAAGAGAGGGTGAAAAGAGAACCATCGTGTTGGCTGAAAGAAATGCTAAAGGCAAGCAAGTTTTCGTTTTGGATCAACCATTAGAGTTCAAGCATTTTGCTGAGATTTACGATGTTCCAACTGGTGATAAAGCCAAGGGTGATTTCATCGATATGAGATCTGAAGTTGGTTTACTCTCCAGAAACGTTGTCTACAGAGGTAACCCAGAAGACTCAACTCCTAACCAATATGGTGCCATCCTCTTCATGCACTCTCCTGGTGATGACTCTTTGGTCGCTAGGCTCAACAATGTTGAATTCACAGATGTTGGTCAAGCATTCAAATTGGGAAGATACGCTATCCATTTCCACATGATTGGTGCAGTCCACAAATCCTACGTCAAGGAGGTCGCTGTCCATCAAGGTTTCAACAGAGCTTTCACAATCCATGGAACCCATTACTTGAGACTCGAAAGGAATGTTGCTTACGAAGTTAAGGGCCACACCGTTTTCATTGAAGACGCTATTGAGACCAAGAACTACATCGCTTAGAACTTGATCATAAAGACCAAGAGATCTTGGAGTCTTTTGAACACAGATCAGACCCCAGGCTGCTTCTGGATTACCCATCCTTACAACAACTTCATTGACAACCACGCCGCCGGTTCAGACAGATACGGCTATTGGTTCGATCTCCAAATTCATTCCATGGGTCCAAATGCTGACTCCTCAGTCTGCCCTGAGCACGCCAAGGTTGGCCAATTCGAAGGCAATCATGCTCACTCTTGTGGAAGATATGGTTTGAGAATTTTCCACAACATGGTCCCAAGGCAATACCCATGCGAGCCAGTCCAGTATGACTGGGGCGTTGCAAGCGAAAATGCTAAGGAACCAGATGTATCTCTTCATAAGGATCCTTATTGGAAGAATCCAGCAATTACTGCATACTTCAGAGATTTGACAAGTTGGAAGAATGGAAGAAATGGAGCTATTGCTGAAAGAGTCGGAGATGTGAGATTCATGAACTTCAAGACTGCAGACAATAAGCTTGCAGGTATTGAATTCTCATTGACTGCTGAATACGGTGACAACATGGCCCAAATTGATGGTGCCCTCGTCATCGGTAAAACTTCCAACACCGAAGACAAGCTAGAGTGGGCAAACCCCGACGGTATCATCACTCCAAGAACTGAAAACTTCGTTGTAAGAAACGTCAGATTCTTCAACTTCAACTGGGGTATCGGTTGCGCTATCTCAACATGCTCACATTGCTTCCACTCTGCTTCAACTGATTCAGGTGCCAGAACTGTCACCTTCGAAAAGTTGTTCTTCGATCCAGAGACCGTACCAAGAAGAACCAGATACCAGAAACAATTGCAATACAAAGCTATCCTCTATGATCTTGATGGAACACTTTCTGGAAGAGGTCCAAAGTCATGGGTTACTCCTTACTACAGACATCATATGTGGGGCGACGAGGCAGCAGGCACAGGTTGCTTAAGAAATAAAGAGGTTTATAATGGTATCACTTGCGACGGCAGCGTCATCATCAGACGTTTAGCTTTCTATAGATTCAGTCCAAGCTATAGGTTCACAAGTCAACCAATTAAGATTCTCTAGTATGATGATGACATGATCAATCAACTCGGTACAGAAGAGAAAGAAGCATACGTTGCTGATAAGGCTAACTATGGCACTATTGCTCATACTGAAAAGCTTCTTCCATCTAACGCACAGGTTGTACCAATTGTTCTTGGCCACAAATACAAGATCCATTTCGGACTCACCGGTCTTGATTGGGATCAGATGGGAATTGAAATCTCAGAGAGATGGAGAGAGGATGACCCAAGTATCTACTTTGTCCATAACTTCACTGACATTAGAGCTGAGATCGATGTCAACCTCAACGGTGGAGAGTTAATTCCAAATTTGACAATCGGACCTGTCGCAGCTGACTGGTAAAACGGAGCTAATGTCTTATACAACCAAACTGAAGTAAGAGAGTTCCACTTTATTGTCAATGGAAAATACAAGACACCAGGAAAAATGACAATGAGACGTCTCTTCTTTGTAATCCACAGATGCCCAGGAGGTAAATGCCCTACAGATAACTTCGAAGAAAGTCCAATTGAGGTGGACCCAAGATACTGGAGCGAACTACTCGCTTGGGAATGCTAACCATCCGCTGACGACCCAACAGTAACAGATCCATTATGCGGTATCCCAACAGAAGGCGCCGATGTTATAATCCAGTCCGGATGGAACATGGTGCTGGATGTGCCAATTAAAGACCTACCAGCATTCAACGAGATCGAGATCAGAGGTAGATTGTCCTTCAAGCCCGATATGGACCATCATCTTAAAGTTAATAGAATCAAGATCAGAGCAGGTGAACTTAAGGTTGGTGAAAAGGCAAAGCCAATGTAGAAGAAAGTCACCATCGAACTGACAGGTGGCAAAGAAAGTGAAGCCATTGCTCTCCAAGACTAAGGTTTAGAAGCAGGAAACAAGCTGATTGCAAACATTGGGCTGATCGAAATGTATGGTAAGAGAAGATCATTCAAGATGACCAGATTGGCAGCACCAGCGAAGAAAGGTGATACAAGCATCGTCATTGACCGAATGTGCAAGTAGAATGATGACGGTACCTTAATCTTAAAGAATGGTAAACCGGATTGCAAAGTTGATTTAACGAAGGGCGATGTCATCGGTCTTGCTGCAACTTCCTTTGCCTCATAGGTAGGTGAGAGAGCTGTTGTCAAAGACTACAACGCAGACACAGGAGTTGTTGATCTCAATGAGGCACTTAAAGATTACCATTACGGAGCTAAAGAATCCACTGCTTCTTTATACAATGGTGTTGATATCAGAGGAGAGGTCGTCTCTCTAACCAGAAATGTCAAGGTTATTGGTGAAGACATCGAAGGTTGGGGTGGACAAATCTTGACTGCTGATATCTTCGAATATGACGACACTGTCAGATCTGGACAAACCATCATGGACAGTATCGAGCTTGACAATATGGGACAAGTTGATACAAGAAGAGCTGCAATCAGATTCGAGAATGCTGCCGAACACAGCCATTCCGTCTCAAATTGTGCTGTTCATAACTCGTTGACTTGGGCTGTGAACGTCGTTAGATCAGCTAAGGTTAGACTTGAGAACAACGTGTTCTTTGAATTAAGAGCAGTCGGTATTGGTGTTGATTCATCAAAAGACGTTGTCGTCCACAATAACTTTGTTGGCCATGTTAGACCAAGAAAATTTGATGAAACATAGATGAAGGGTGGCAAGGCAGTACTTGATAGAGTTGGTGGAATTTTGATTGGTTCATTAAGTAATCTTAAGTAATAGACAAACATTCGAGTTACAAACAATATTGTTGCCGGTTGCGAATATGCAGGTTTCTTTGTCATGGGACATGATTGCGGCGTGGCAAGTCCAACTACTTTCTCATACAACGTTGCACATTCCGTTCAAGGTAATTTAGACGGAACTGGTGCTTTCGTCTATCCAGATAAAGCAAGCCCTAAACAAACAACATGCTTTGAAGCTGCTAACTTTGCTGCATACAAATGCGCATAAGCAGGTATCTTCTCATCTTTCAACACAAAGGGTGGTATATTCAGAGATATGACCATGATCGACAATGGTGGTGGATCAGGAATTTATGTCTCTCAAGGAGAAGGTGCTGAATATGCTGAAATGTTAACCTAGTTCAAAGATTCCAAATTCTATGGTGAATCTGCAAGCCCCGATTGCCCAAGAGAACGAAGAGAAGGAACTTTCTGCTCTAAAGTAAGGAAAGGAGGTCTGTTCACAAGTTGCCCACAAGTTGGCGGAGCAATGAAACCACATCCTTTAATGCCAAGCGCTTTACCACATTGGAAGAAGACCAATAAATAAGGTGGCTGGGGTGGAAAAGCTGTCTATAAAAATCTTGAATTCCACAACTTCAGAGGATTAACTACTAATGGAAAGATTCAATTGGCAATTTCAATGCCACCAACTGCATCTGATTACATTCCAATGCAGGAGTTTGAAGACATCAAGTTTGTCAATGTTGATAACAGAGCTATGGCATACTTCTATGACCCACCACAGGCATGGGCCAACATTAAAGATTGCGGTGATTTCCCATGTACTGCTCCAAAGAACACTCTCTATTCATTCAAACGTGTAAAATTTGAAGGTCCAAACCTGCCAGATATTGCTAGTGAAGGAGTTGACACCTTCTAAATCATTCCAGATATTGAAGGTTATAGTGATCAAATTGACAATTGTAAAAAAGTTGACGATTGGAATGCTTGGCAATGTACTACTGATGGATTAGGAGTTCTTCTTTTCGAAAGTGAGGATCCAGATAAATTCGACAGATCAATGCAACCAGTTTACCTCAGAATGAATACCAACGTTGCTAGTCAGAACAAGCTTAACATGTATATGGATCACGTTTGGGATGGATTCTATTCTGGACAAATCAGAAGATCAAGATTCCCAGGTTTCGTTTGGGGAAAACAACCAGGTGAAAATGGTATGATCTATGAAGTCGTATTCACTGGTACTCCAGCCAAAAAGTTCAAGTGGAAATTCATTTCACAAACAAAAGGAGCAGGATTGACAGTCAAGATTGCTTACCCAAGTGCACTTTCGAGATCAGTACTTAAGGATGAACAGATCATTGAGTACAACAAATGGGATAAGTCGATCGAACCATCTGGCATGTACGGTACCATCAAGCAAACAGAATGTGGTGAGAACAGATACGTTGGTGTCAAGAACATTCTTGAGTTCTACATTGATGCAGGATGCACACTCCAAGTCCAACCAAGAGATGCCATTCAAACATCAGTCAGATTGGAATGGACCATGGATGAGTTCTTCGCCAATGGTGGTACAACTGCATTCGTTGATAGACTCTGTGCTTCACTCGGAATCCATGCTTCTACTGTAAAGAGTGTGTCTGTCTACAAGGGTTCAGTCGGTGTCGACTACGAAATCGTACCAAACGAGCTTGAGCCATTGAACTTGGAAGACATCAGAAGAAGACAAACCTAAGCTTTCGCTACTGGAACAATTGATCTTGGAGCTCCAGTCCTTGATGTTGCCTCAGGCGAAGATGTCATTGTTGAAGATGGTGTCACCGTCGCAGCTGGTTTCCCTAAGGTAGTACTTGTTGCCACCGCAACAAATAGCGGCAGTGTTTGGTGGGATAAGTGGATGGAGCCTTTCTGCTGGGCCATGCTCCAAGCTGTTGTTGTTGATGCTCCAGCTTTGATGTTCTACAACTTCAATTCATATGGTCTTACCTGGTTGTGGTAAGCTTTGGCAGGAGAAATTAACTCAATGGGTGATGCTATCTACACCGCCGCAGGCGCATTTGATGATGGCCATTATGAAGAAGAGCCACACGAAGGTCCTCACGACGTTCATACAGGACCTGAATTCGAAGAGGCTTTCGACCCAGAAGCAGAGGTTGAACAAGAATTCGAGCCACTCGTTGCTCCAACAGAGAATGTACCAGATGAGCCAGGACTTGGATTCGATGATAACGATCATCTTTGAGAAGCAAAAGTATTTGACTTGAAATACTTTTGATATAAACCTAAATATTAAAATCGAT
>Ga0256413_1000068_pt1 | contig 12175 bp, 20 predicted proteins | sample WCR_77metaT_FD_190054 | JGI IMG/M metagenome (GOLD analysis project Ga0256413, IMG submission 190054) | Metatranscriptome of seawater microbial communities from Monterey Bay, California, United States - WCR_77 (Metagenome Metatranscriptome) | ecosystem: Environmental > Aquatic > Marine > Coastal... | reverse complement strand
TCCGCAGTCTCTCAACTTGATTTGGTCCTCGCCAGGTGGGCTGACTGGTCTCTTACTTGCGGTTGGCATGGCTACTGGCTCTCCTCTTGGCATGCCGTTCAGGATCTTCTGGATCTCCCTGGCAATACCTGCGTTATTGGTAAGCTTTTCAACAACATGGATTGCTCTCTTTGTGTTGTGAGCCTTGGTCTCTCTGTCATTGAAGCACTTGTTGTACATGTAGGTGATCTGTCCTTTGCTGTCAGTAGAGACTACCACACAGGGTTTCATCACATTTTGCTTGAAGGTTGGCGCTTTCTGGTCTGTTGGGACACCATATGCATTTGAATTGAAAGGAGCCTGAGGTGGGTTGCAATACCAAGCAGCAACGTGTCGCTTCTTAATACCGAAAGCTACCATCATGGTTGAGCTCCACATCATTCTGGTGAATTGTTCTCCAAGTTTCGTCTCCGCAGTTGTGAGTCCAGACTTGAGCTTGCCGTTGTCATAGTCATAGTGTCCTCTACCACCATACCAGTATTCAGTGGCACGGTGGTTCTTGTCAAGCTGGGAAACTAAAGCAACGTCTTTCTCTTCGTAGTAGTTCATCTGGCAGTTCGGTGGAACAGTGATTGAACTCTCTCCAGCGAAAGTGGTTTCATCCATTTGCTTTTGAAGTTTCTTGGCCAAGGCAACATCGTTGATGAGCAGAGGAGTTACAGCGTATTTATCCTCCCCGAGTTTGTTCTCGTGGCCCTCTCTGAAATCGTTGTGTCTAGCAAGGGCCAATTTGTTGTAGCATGAGTTGTAATTGTCCTTGTTGCATGAAGCTCCAGCGTTATTTCTGAGTGCTCTGTCAATGGCATCTTGAGTATCATCAGTTCCAATGACTCTAACCTCAGCGAGTTACAAATTGGTGTTCTTTGTTGTCTCAATAGTAACAACTTGTCCGCTAACGTAGTCTGGTGCAACACCACAAGTTACTGTTACCTCTTGACCAAGGCCTACGGAATCAGAAGTTACACCGCATGTAGTCTTGTCAACAAGTACCTTGTAGCTGTCGAATCTCTCTGGCTTAACCATGGCGTTGGTGAGCTTGACAGATTGAATCTTGGTTCCAGCCTTCTCAAGATTGAGTACGAATTTCATACCAAATCCTTGCTCTGTGACAATGTAGGTGTTAACATTACCATCCAAGGCGTTTGAGCTGGTGGAAGTGACTTCGTTGTCAAGTCTTCTGTGAGATGATCTGAGAAGTCTTCTTCTTCTGGCACCTCCCTCGTTGAGTAATGGAGATGTAGACACACTAGCGATTTCAACTTCAGCGAGAGTTGAGAGTGGTCTGACATCGCAGTACCAAGCGACAACCCATTTGTCCTTGATTCCAAATCCAACCTTCTTGGTGCTCTTCCAGATAATATGGAGAAGCTGGTTGACTGCTTTCTGATCGCCATTGGCGTTTGGCTTTCCAGTAGTGTAGTCAATGTTCTTGTCTCCTTGGGCGTACCAGAATTCAGTGGCAATATCCTTGCCATTCTCTCCCTTAGCCAATAGACCGAGCTTTGTGAGATCTTGGAGAGTGTAGATTGACTCAGCACAGTCTCTGAAAGCCTTAGGTCTTGCTGACTCTGCTGGTGTCACTCCGTTGAATGACTCCTCGTCCATGAACTTTTGGATTTGCTTGGCAGCCTCAGGGTAGGTTGTCATCGATGGAGTTCCTTGATGTTGGCTTCTCTTCACGTTGTGTGTTTTCAAAGCCAATTTGTTGTAAGCAACATTGTATCCTCCTACAATCTGTGTTCTCAGAATGTTAGCTTTTCTGTCTGTAGCTCTTCTATCTCCAATTGTTTTTGGGAATGAGTTGCTGCAGAACCAGGCAACTACCCATGGAGATTTGACACCAAAGGCAACAGATTCAGCAGATTTCCATACCATGTTTTCGAATTATTCAGATCTGTAATTGGTGACATCAGCATTCTTGATAAAGCACTTAACGTCTTTTTGATACTTACCTAACTATTCGTAGGTTATAGTATCTGACGATAAATATTGGAAGATAGCGCAATGATTTTCTGGGCCAACTTCATAAGCAACACAATCAGAAATGTTACTGCATTCAATTTGACAATCCATTTCAGATTTGACCATATTCTTATCGTCTTTCTTCTAGATCAGACCTCTCTTCTTGATATTATAAACCAATGCCATAGACTGCTAGCATGCGTTGCCTTCTTCAACATAGATTTGTTGTGGACTTGGTACCTTTGGCTTGTTGGTGTTATAATCGTAGGATCCAACGCCTTCATACCAATACTTCACAGCAGCATTTGTCGTTGACACCTGTGCTACAAGCTTTTGGTCGTTTTGAAGGAAAACTGATTGGTAGCATCCTCTGTTATTATAACCTCTATTTTTGGGTTGAGGGAGAAGGAGTTTGCCGGGCTCAGTCTTGATTAATTGGAAATCAAGTTCTCTAGCAGCTCTAACGTTAAGCTTCAAAGCTGCAACATCATGGTTGTTTCTCAATTTGTTGACTTCTTTCAATGCAAGGGTATTATAACATTCATTATATCCTTTGTCGAAGCATGGATAGCCAATGAATTGTGATGCTCTGATTGCATCATTTGATTGTGCCTTAATACAATACCAAGCAATCACATACTTGCCGTTCACACCAAATCCAACATTCTAAGTAATCTGCCACATCATTTGTGCGAAGTAGTAAGCCTAAGCATTTTGAGAGTCAGTGTTACCGAATTTAGGAGTACCGGATGGTTGGTTCCAGTATTTGTGTCCATCATACCAGAAATCAGATGCCATGTTGGTAAGTGGTACTTGGCTCAATTTTGTTGAGTCAGTAAGAGTGAAAACGTTTTGACCACAGTTTGAATACTTGCCCATATCTTGACTTGAAATGGTTCCTTGGAAGTTATCAGCTGTCAGGATCTTGTGGATAGCTCTAGCCATATCTTTATCAAGTTTGAGTGGTACATATCCTGAATGTGTCTATCTTCTTTCGTTGTGTCTACCAAGAGCTCTTTGATTGTAGCAGTCATTATATCCATCAACAATGCAATATCTGCCCACATTCTTCTTGATATCCTCTCTATCTCCAGTTTCTGTTTTTGGTTTTTTGTAGCAATAGTATCCAACAATCCAAATAATATCTTCCTTTGGATCCTTAACCATGGCAAAGGAGACCTTTGTTGTGGCTTTGTACATCATTCTCACGAATTTCTGGTATGATTTCTTTTTGTCAGCGTCAAACTTAAGCATATCACCAGTCTTGTAATTGTAAAGTGAGCTTCCTGTATACCAATCTTTAACAGCTGCTTAAGAGATAGTTTTGATATCTTTCACTTCAGCATCCTCAAGTTTGTATACATTGGATCCACAGTTGGCTTCAATTTCAGTTCCAAGAGCAAGGCTGGTGGTTTCAGTGAAGGCAGCAGATTTCATGTTCAAATTCTATTGAAGTTTTTTAGCGATCTCACCGTCGAATTCAAGTGGAGTAGACTCATGAAGAAGTCTCTTCTCGTTGTGCAACAATCTAAGTTGATCATTCAAGCATTGGTTGATGCCATTTGTTGTGCATTGTTTTCCAATGTTACTCTCATTTGCAATTTGATCAAATGGAGTAGCTTTGGATTAGCAATACAAACCAATCACCCACTTTCCATTTTGAGTGTGGCCAAATCCTGCTTTTGAAGTTGACTCCCAAACAATGTTGGCAAAAGACTCATATTGCTTGGTCTTATCCTAATCAGAAAGTCCAGTTGGGCTTGAAGTAGCGTAATCATAGAGTCTCTGACCCTTATACCAAGCATCAGTAGCCATTTTGGCTTTGGTCTCTCTAGTCATTGCTTTAATCTATTCTGAAGTTCCTTGAACCTCATAGATGTTAGCACCGCAATCAGAGAATTGACTTGGCAAGTTCAAGACACCTTAGAAGTTTCCTAAAGCCAATAGCTTAAAGATATAATTTGAAGCTGCATTATCATGTTTAAGAGGTGTGCCTCCTTTGTGTCTAGTTCTCTTTTCATTGTGGGCTTTAAGAGCAGCTCTCTAGAAGCAGACATCAATTTGATCCTTGATACAGTCTTGCTTAACATTAGCTTTATACTCCTTTTCAGCTCCTGTATTTCCTTTAACCTTGCAATATCTCACCCACACCCATCTATCTCTGATACCGAAGGCAACAGTTGTGGTACTCTTCCAGACCATTCTAGTGAATGCTTCAACTGATTTGGTTTGTTCGGCAAGTTACTTGTTTTCCTCTGGTGTTTTGTTAGCCTTAGCTTTAAGGGCTATCAATTTCTTGTTATTTGTATGCTTCTTGAAGTCATAGTATTTCTTTCCTGAATACAATGCTTCGGTAGCATCATCAGAAAGCATGAAGTTAGCCATCTTTTCTGGATCAGTTTGCTCAAAGACACTATCTGAGCAGTCTGTCTTAGCTGATGGTGCAGCTCCAGCATAATTATTGACATTCATGGCCTGTTGTAGTGCTCTTGAACCATCGTAATCAGCCTTGATTTCTGGAACGTCAGCCTCATGCCACTTTCTCTTAATTATATGAGCGGCAAGTGCTCTCTTCAAGTAGCAACTATTGTAGGTATCCTTGTCACATCTCGCTCCAACATTGAGCTTGAAGTCTTCACCTCCTCCAACATTGCCCTTTGCTTCGCAATACCAGGCAATGACCATTTCACCTTTAACAGAGAAAGCGACCTTGTTTGTGTTTTTCCAAACCATCTGAGTGAATTGTAGCATCTTGTCATTATTTGAGGCAGAGTTAGATTTGGCTAATCCTGTATCTGGATTGTAGTCAGCGCTTCCTGAATACCAATGTTCGGAAGCTAAGTTTGTGAACTCAACAGACTTGGTTGATGATGGAGCATCTGCCTTTTTGAACACACTTTGACCACAATTAGCGTAGATACCCTTGTTTTCAATCTTTCCCTTGGTGGTGAATGAACTGCTATTCATTTCTTTTTGCATATATTAGGCCATAATAGTGTCCAATTTAAGGAGATTGGTATTTTCTCTCATTGCTCTTTGATTGTTATGATAAGTCAATGCCATTTTGTTGTAGCATTTATTGTAATCATCTTTCTTAGCAACGCAGATTGGATTCACATTGTTTGTATTTTCGATTTTGTTGTCATCTGGTAGAGTTGATTTGACAGAAGAGCTACTTGTGCAGAATCGGCCTACAACCCATGGGGCTCTTACAGCAAAAGAAACTTTTGTATAAGATTTCCAGAGCATAGCTTTAAATGCATGTGCTTTGACATCGACCTTTTTCTTATCAGCATTCTCTTTAGCAGTTTCTGGATAAATGGTAGTACCCTTGTCAATGTTGTAGAACTCTGAGTATGTGTACCACTTGTTAGCACCTAAAGGTGTAGTCATGAAATCGTTATCAGAGGATCCATGTGCTTTTGAGTATTTGAAGAATACGTCTTTGCAATTAGTTGGTACGCTCAATTTGGCATTCTCCATATCAATTTCTCCATCAGCCCATTTAACAGCTGTTTTAGTTGTGGTAACTCCTTTATTGTCGGTGTGAACAATATCAAATGTAGCTGCGTTAAGAGCAGTTTAGAGGGTCCTTGCATCACCTTCACTAACATCCAAAGGAACAGCACCATGGTCTTTCCTCTTGATAGTGATTTGTTTATTGTACATAGTGTTAAAGCATTTGTTGTAGTATGCGGTGCCTGGCGTGACTGGATCATGGCAGTTCTTTCCGATCTTACCATCGAATGATGGTGGGTCATCCATCTTGTCACAGAACAATCCTACAAATTCACCTTTTCCTGCATCTTTGTTGTAGTTGATCGCGAATCCTGCTGAGGTTGTTGGTTTCCATACCATTTGAGCGAAGTAGTTTGCTTCGGCTTTTTTGTCAGCCATTTATGCACCAGCATCAAGAACAGAGGTCTTATCGTAATTTTTGGTAGTGAAATCATAAAGCTTAACTCCTGCATCATATTTCTTAGCAACTGAACCAGTTCTTGGTTAGAATTTAAGTGGCTTGCACTTTGAGAGAGTTGTATCTTTTTCAATAACTGTTGTCAAACACCAAGCAGCTACATCTGTTTTGCCTGATGCTTCACAATTGGTTGTAGCAGCAGTGGGATCTCCAGCATCCTTTTATTCAAATCTGTAATCTGGAGTGTTCATCCATTTGTGGAGTTTCTTGGCTGCGTTTTCATCCAATTTGATTTTAGTTGTCAACTCATGTTGTAATCTATAGTTGTTCACATTTCTAATTTGTTTCTCATTGAAGCAGGAGTCATATCCGCCATACTCACTGTCTCCATCTTTGAAGCATCCGACATTCTTGATGTTATCACAGAATCCGAAAGTAGTTTTGTCACATGTAGAACCTTTTTCACAGTCTGTATCAGCACATGTATCTGTTGGGGTACCATCATCAGCATAAACAGTGCATGCCTAACAAGTGGTGGTGGATACCAATTTATCAGTAGCAGGTCTGCAATAAGCTAGAACTGCAACGTCATCCTTGAAAGCAAAAGCAACTTTCTTTTGGTTTCTATATACAATGTTTGTAAATGGAATTACAGCATCTGTCTTAGTTGGGTTTGGTCTGTGCTTGGAGAAGTCATAATTGACACGGCCATCATCGTAGAGTTTTTTGGTGGCTCTTCCAGTTGTCTTGAAATCATTGAGCATAGCAGTATCTGTTTCTGAGTAAACCTCAATTTCCAACTGAGCGATAGGGCAAGCAGTCAAAGCACCATCGGTAGGTTTAAAGAACTTGTCTTTGCATGCTCCAGCAGAACAAAGTGTACCAGGATCTAATCCTTTTGCGCATTATTTCCAGCAGTCCTTAACATCTTTAGTTAATGTGGTAGCTTTTGCCAAAGTGGTCTCAATATTGGCAGCAAGTTCTTTCTCAATCTGAACAGCATCAGCTTGATGATTAAATCTCAATTTATTATGCTCTTTCAATTGGATTTGATTGAAGCAGTCGTTGTAATATTCAGTTCCTCCAGTCTTTCCTAATTTCAAGCAAGCTTCTCCTACGTTATCTTTGTGAGTTGAAAAGTCAGTAGTGCCTGCGCAGTACCAGTATACAACAAGAGAAGCATCAACTGCACCTGTCAGTTGAACGGTGGTAGAGAGGGCATCAAAGTATCCGATAGCAACCTTTTCGTTCTTTTTCCATACCATCTGCATGAACTCTTTTACTTGAGCATCTGTAATTAACACTGGAGTTGCCTTTGTGTCTGGCTCTTTGAAGACACCTTGTTTTGCAGTATGAGGGTTTGGATATCCATTGGTCTCAGTTGATACATAAGACAATCCAAAGACTGCAATTCTCTCAGCAGCTGCATCTCTAGCTACATCCAAAGTCTCACCATCAATAACTTGAGCTGGGAACACAATTTGTTGACAAGTGTCATAACCTGGAGTGATCTTCCTTTGCTTGTCTAATTAGTCTGTAAATTTGGCCAAATCGGTTGGCTTGGAGGTATTCGTAGTAGCCATCACGTTTTTGATAGTTTTAGCGATCTCATGATCTCCCTTATAATCTGAACTGACAATCTTGGTGCCTTTACGAAGGAGCCTTTGCTTGTTAACAGCATCAAGTTGAGATTTAGTGTAGCAAGTGTCAACTCCGTTATCGTCAATGCATCTTTTCAGCACATTTGCAATATAAACAGCAGCTTCTTGTTTCCAATTCACGTTGCTTTTATCAGGAGCTGGAGCTCCTGGTGCTGAAAGCTCGCAGAATCTTGCAGCTGCACATCCGTCCTAGATAGCATAGGCACCAAAATCTTTGTCATCGGCACCTCCACCTTTCCATAACATAGCAGTGAGCTCCTGTACGTCTGTCAATGTCTTTCCTGCTTTGGCTAAGCCCGTTTTGTAGACATAATGATCGGTTTGCTTATACCATTTCTTGGTCATTTCCTCCGAAATCTACGTCATGGTATAACTAGTTTTATCTGGGATCTGATATAAGAAGCTTTGACAATTATTCTCCTTGTTTTTAAATGCATCATCAAGCACGCATTTCTTTGTTTTCAAATGCTCAACCAGCTCTTTCTAGAGTTTAGGTGCTTCTGCAGCCACTTTAGCCTAAGATTTATCAGGTCGAACTTTGGTCTTATGGTCTTTCCTGTGCTTATTTGTTGCTGTAACACCATGATCGAGGAAACATTCATTGTACCAAGTTGCAGCATCAGTTCCTTTGATACAAGCTGGAAGTACGTTGTAGTAACCATTAGCTGTAACAGTATCAGAACCAGAAACACTTGATAGTTTTTTGATACTTGGAGTACTATCAGCACAGTACCATGCTACAGTGTAGTCGTCTCTTTTACCAAAACCAACCTTCGTCAGTTTCTTCCAAACCACAGCCAAGAATTTGTTCTATTTCTTGGTATCTGTTTCTGCCTTGAATTTGGTTTCGTCTTCCGCATCAGCATAAACCCAGACAGTGGTTGCGGTTCCATCTTCAGGCCATACCTGCCATCCTGCAGTACGTTTTTCGACTTTTTCTTCTACGCTCTCGAAACAATTGGTCCAATCTCCTCCAGCTTTGGCAGTGAGAGCCGACTTTGTAGTCTCAGCTTTCCACTTATTATACCATGTAGAATCATTAAGAATCTCTTGAATCTTGACAGAAGCTTTATCGTCATGGACTAAGACTGGGGTATCCTTTCTAGCCAGTCTGTGATAGTTATGCTCAGAGAGCTCATTTTTAACAACACACTCATTGTAGCCTTTGACTAAGCATTTACTCAACACATTGTTTGTGTTCTCAGTAACCTCAGCAGCTGCTTGATTAGTGACTGTTTTTAAAGATGTAGGAGTCTCTGCACCCCAATCAGTTGTGCCTGCCACAGTTCTTGGAGTAAAAACGATCGATTCTAACTTGGGGACTGCTGTTCCATACTAGATCCAGGCTACGACCCAATGTCCTTTGACTGCAAATGCTGCATGAGTTGCGTCTTTCCAAATGATGGTTCTGAAATTGTTACATTCATCCATTTGATCAGATACTGCCTTAGCTTTTACCTTGTCATCCGCTTCAGATACCCACTTTTCCTTTGTTAAATCGGCAGGAAGAGTAGGGTCACAAAGTTTTTTCTTATAGCTGTAAATAACTTTCTTCTCAGATGTGTTTCCAGCCTTGTACCATCCGGTGGCAGCAGCTCCAGAAGCAACAAGTGCAGCGTTGTCCTTGTCATTGAACCAGATTTGTAAATAGTTTCCGGTAGGAATAGTCAAATCTGCTTTTGGAATAGTAGCATCTTGATTCCAGTCCTTCAAGCTCTCTGTAACTTGTTTGTGAAGAGCAGCTGCCTATTTCTTGTTAAGTTTCAAGTCACTGACAATGTGCTCCTTTCTATTGGCATTGATCTTGTTCAACATCATTTCATTGAAGCAAGAATCAAATTCACCAGTTGGAGATGTTGTCTTCTCAGGGCAAATCTTGGAAGGCACATTCTCCTTAGTCTCTTCAACAGTAGGTGTTTTTGGTTGATTGCAAACCCATGCGACAACCCAGCTGTCTTTGACTCCAAATCCTACCATGGTGGCTGATTTCCAAACTAATTTGGTGTAATTGTCTGATTTGATTTTGCTATCAGATTGTGATCCTTTGGGCTTACCTGTGGCTGGGTCATATTAGGATCGACCTTCCCACCAAGCAACAATAGCATCACCGCTGTCATTGAGAACACTAATTTTGTTAGCAATGGTTTGCTGGAATTGAATTTGTGCGCATTCAGAAGGTCTTGAGGAGTCTGAACTGGCTCCAGATCCTCTGCTATTAAACTCATTAGCCCACTTCTGTGCCTTGTTAGCATAGTCGATACTGAGCTTCAATTCAGTGTAACCAACGCTCTTTCTAAAGTCATTGACATACTTAAGAGCTTTGGTATTATAGCAATTATTGTATCCGAGGCCTTTAATTGGAGTTGGGCATTTGGCACATCCACCAAGTGGGCAGACATTTAAACCATAGGCAGACACGGTTTCAACATTATCAGCTGTGGGTGGTGGCTTTGGATGTTCTGGCGCTGGTTTAGCTTTGCTGTCAGCACAATATCTTGCAACAACGTAGTTTCCAGCATAACCGAAACCAACGGTCTTGGATTATCTCCAAAGCATCTGGGCATACTCAATTCCTCTTGGACCGGAAGCTTGATGAGTGTCGTGATCATACTCAATGCTTCCCTTATAGAAGTAGTCTGAGACAAGTGATCCAACTTTCCAGTTCTCAGGAGTAAGTCCTGGAGCACTCAAAGCGTCGAATCTCACAACGCTCTCTCCGCACAACTTTCCATCAGTTGTAAGCCAGGCTTGATCAGCTGATGTTTGTCCAATGTTTTGTAAAGCTTCAGCTCTCTTGGTAGCACCTTCGGCAAGAGTCTTGTCGATTTTGAGCAATTCTGTTTTGACATCGGCTCCGTGCTTTTTCCTGAGGGAGTTATGCTGGGAAAGGTTGACATCATTGATACATTTTTGGTATTTTCCTGTACTTGTTGAGTCTTCTTGACAAGTCTGGTAAATACTGTAGTTGTATTTGGTGTCAGCAACTGGCTCATACAATTCACAGCAATAGCATCCTTCAACTGGATAGTCATCTGAATGCATGAAGAAGCTGCAACTTCCATCGGCTTGAAGCGCTTTGGCACGATCGGCACATTCCTTTGGTGTCATGCCCCAATTGTAGAAGTCTTTATTGTGAGCTGCTTATTTCTCAGTCTTGGTCCATGCAGGTGAGGTAGCTGATGTATCAGTGAGAGGAAGGTTAGAAATAGCAGGCAGACTCTTGGTCTTACATTTATGACCAGGGTTCAATTATGTTAGTTCTTTTGGGATCACCACTTTTGGCTTTTTCTTTCCGGTGATGTCCTCCTTCTTACCAGGCTTGTTACACAATGGCTTTCCGATCACTTAGTTATTATTGAAAGTTAGCCCATCCTTATTGCTTAAATTGGAGTCACAATAAACTGTTGGAATACATTTTGTGGTTCCATATTCAGATGTAGGTTGGCCTTTGTAATAGAACTCACTACAAGATTCGTAAGCTTTACTACAATCACTATTAGAGGAGCATGGGGTTAATGAGGCACACTGATTGATGGCTTTCGTGTCTAGAGAGAGCTAAGAAACAGTACACTTATCATTTTTACTCAGCTTCGAGTTCTAGCTTTGGGCGTACTCGAGGATAGATAGGTATGATTTATCGGTGTCAGTAGCATAGGTGCTCAGTAAGGTGCTAACCTCCCACATTGGATACTTATGGTTAAGTTCCCACCTATCGAGCTTCTGATCTTTAGCTACGTCTGGCCTGTTTTGGGTATTCTTAATTGTATACTCGTCGAGCTCGTTGAATTTAGCTGCGAGCAAATTGGCTGCAACGTCTTCGTCCCTACTTATTTAATTATTAGCGTTAGTATCGGTGAGATCGAAACCTTTCTTGATTTCCTTCTTATCTTTCATTGCTGTCCATAGAAGAGCATTGACTTCTTCTTTCAAGGCTTCTAAACTCCAGTCTGGGTCTAATTTATCGGCTCCAGACGTGATCAGTTTTCTATAGACGGCATTCTCAAAAGTACCATCTGTCTTCTTCTCTTCAATCTTTAGCTTCCAGCCATACTCATCTGTTGCAGAAGTTTCATATGAATACTTGGAGCCTTTGGGATAGGGGGTAGTGCCGGTCTTGTATTGCCTTGCTCCCAGCTTATCAGCGAGTCGTTGCTTGATACCCTTGAAGTCAGTGCTGGTTAGGTCAAAGTATTGGATGAGCTGGAGCTTCTTCTTGACGTCATCTGAGTTGGCAGCATCTTTGAAGTGGGTAATCATGTCCTCATGAGCCTGGGTCTCCTCCCATGATAGTTACTTATCGTTGTCTCGGTCGGTGTTTCCGAAGTAGATTGATCTCTCAGCGTTCAATGAGCCTCCTCTGTTCTGGAGATAGTAGTATTATTTGAACTCCTCCTCGTTCATCATGTTGAGAGGGGATGTTTGCTCTGCAGCCTTCTTGAAGTTCTCTTTTGAAAGTTTGTCAGCGTCTTTCAGTGATTATTCAAATTTTTCCTTTGGAGTTGGGTCAGTTGCCATAGCAAGGTTACTACTCATCAAAAGCATTGAAACTGCGAGCATATTTTTATAATTTGCCTAGTGGCATTTCCGATTATTGAGC
>Ga0256413_1000067_pt1 | contig 12228 bp, 5 predicted proteins | sample WCR_77metaT_FD_190054 | JGI IMG/M metagenome (GOLD analysis project Ga0256413, IMG submission 190054) | Metatranscriptome of seawater microbial communities from Monterey Bay, California, United States - WCR_77 (Metagenome Metatranscriptome) | ecosystem: Environmental > Aquatic > Marine > Coastal ... | reverse complement strand
CCCGCAGGTACATCTTCCATTCCTAACACGACGCCCCGCCGGCGATTGAGGTCACCAATGATATCGCCGTAATGCTCTTCTGGCGTGACCACCTCGACTTTCATGACTGGCTCTAGCAGCACGGGATTTGCATCCAAAGCGCCGGCTTTTAGCGCCATCGATGCAGCAACTTTGAAGGCGACTTCACTTGAATCCACATCATGATAGGAGCCGTCGTACAACGTCGCTTTAACACCTTGAAGGGGGTAACCGGCTAGCACACCATTGGCCATCTGCTCCTCAGCACCTTTGGCGACCGCCGCGATATATTCCCTCGGCACAACGCCTCCGACAATGGCATCAACAAACTCGAAATCATTATCACTGATGGGCTCTAGCTTTAACCAAACATGCCCATACTGGCCTCGACCACCGGATTGGCGAACGAATTTCCCTTCCGCCTCGACCGTATTTCGAATGGTTTCTCGGTAGGCGACCTGCGGCTTTCCTATATTCGCTTCAACACTGAACTCGCGGCGCATTCGATCGACAATAATGTCTAAATGCAACTCCCCCATCCCGCCGATGATGGTCTGACCTGAGTCCTCATCGGTGCGCACCCTAAAAGACGGATCTTCCGCCGCCAACTTGCTCAGCGCGACGCCCATTTTCTCCTGATCCGCCTGCGAGCGAGGCTCAACAGCAACATGGATCACAGGCTCGGGAAAATCCATTCTCTCTAAAATGATACTCTGCTTTTCAGCACACAAGGTGTCGCCCGTGGTGGCCAATTTTAGGCCTATCGCAGCAGCGATATCGCCTGCCCTGACCTCTTTGATCTCCTGGCGATCATTGGAATGCATCTGGACCATTCTGCCGACGCGTTCACGCTTACCTTTTACTGAGTTATATACTGTGTCCCCAGAGCTCAAGACGCCGGAGTAGACTCTGAAAAAAGTCAAGGCGCCAACAAAGGGGTCGGTCGCGATTTTAAAGGCCAAGGCAGCAAACGGTTCGTCGTCATCAGCATGTCGTTGAGCTTCCGTTTCCTCTTTATCATCCAGAAAGCCTCTAATTGCTTTGACTTCATCGGGCGCTGGTAGGTAGTCAATGACTGCATCGAGCATGGTCTGAACACCCTTATTCTTAAAGGCGGAGCCACACAATGCGAGAACAATCTCGTTACCGAGCGTGCGTTGACGAAGCCCTGATTTAATTTGTGATTCAGACAACTCTCCAGAATCGAGATAAGCCTCCATCAGCTCGTCGTCGGCTTCGGCTGCGGCCTCGATCATTTGCTCTCGATAACGTTCGGCCTCAGCGAGACAATCGGCGGGAATTTCAGCTTCGCGAAGCGTTAAGCCTTGATCCGCTTCGTTCCAATAAACCGCTTTCATTTTAACGAGGTCAATTACGCCCTCAAATTGCTCTTCGGCACCAATAGCCAGTTGAACAGGCACACAAGTCGATCCGAGACGAGTTTCGATCTGATCCACTACACGCAGAAAATCAGCACCTGCACGATCCATTTTATTAACGAAAACGAGGCGCGGAACCTCGTACTTGTTGGCTTGCCTCCAGACCGTTTCGGACTGGGGCTCAACCCCTGAGGTGCCACAAAACACGACAACCGCCCCGTCTAACACCCGCAGGCTTCTTTCGACTTCAATGGTGAAATCGACGTGGCCCGGCGTATCGATGATGTTTATTCGATGCTGATCAAACTGTTGGGATGTCCCTGTCCAGAAAGTCGTGGTCGCCGCCGAAGTAATAGTGATTCCTCGCTCTTGCTCCTGCTCCATCCAATCCATGGTGGCGGCGCCGTCATGGACTTCCCCGATTTTATGGGAGATACCGGTGTAATAGAGCACCCTCTCGGTCGTTGTCGTTTTACCAGCATCGACATGGGCGACAATACCTATGTTGCGGTAACGCCGTATCGGAGTAGAACGTGGCACTTAGGTACCCTCTCGCGGATCGTCGCGGCGTTAGTAACGATAATGTGCGAAGGCGCGGTTGGCTTCAGCCATCCGGTGAGTGTCTTCTCGCTTTCTCACTGCCGAGCCGCGACCTTCAGAGGCATCCTGCAATTCACCTGCAAGCCGCATTGCCATGGATTTTTCGCTACGTTTCCTGGCGGAATCGACCAACCATCGCATCGCTAGGGCTGTTCTCCGCGAGGGCCGGACTTCAACTGGAACTTGATAGGTGGCGCCACCGACCCGGCGGGACTTAACTTCTACGGTAGGAGCAACCGCTTCTAAGGCGGACTCGAACACCTCAAGCGGGTCTTTTCCGCTTCGGCTCTGAATACGATCGAGAGCACCGTAAACTATTTTCTCAGCAACCGACTTTTTGCCGCTGGTCATCACGTGGTTCATGAATTTCGCGAGCGTTTGGTTCGCAAATTTAGGATCAGGAATAATAACGCGTTTTTCGGGGACTCTTCTTCTAGGCATAACTGCTTCTCTTCAGGTTTCATCAAGCACACTTTGGCTTGACCTTACTCTCGCGACCGGCGAGTACGGTAAATTATTTTAACTGCGACCTATTAGGCCTTGGGTCGCTTGGTACCATATTTTGAGCGACCTTGCGTCCTGTTGCTGACCCCTGAGGTATCGAGCGCTCCACGGACTGTGTGATAACGAACCCCGGGTAAATCCTTAACTCGACCGCCTCGAATTAATACGACGGAGTGTTCTTGCAGATTGTGCCCTTCTCCACCGATATAACTGGAGACTTCCATACCATTGGTCAATCGCACACGGCAGACTTTACGCAAAGCTGAGTTCGGCTTCTTGGGCGTTGTCGTGTAAACGCGGGTGCAGACGCCGCGACGCTGCGGACAGGCCTGGAGCGCGGGTACGTCGCTCTTCGCAACTTTACGCTTACGCGGCTTTCTGACTAGTTGGTTAATCCTTGCCATTTTCTTAAAACACTCCTATTCGACGCTCTCGATGCACCTCTCCTGCGAGGGGCGCATTCTAAAGAGCGACTTGTGATGAGTCAACCGCCTCTTGACGGCGACAATTTATAAATCTCCTTGGCTCAAGGCATCAGACAATGCCTGTTCCACCTCGCTCGCGCTGACCGTTGGCATTTCTTGCCCGCCGCGCTCGCGTCGTTGCTTACGCTCATTGTGATAGGTCAAACCTGTACCCGCTGGGATCAAGCGTCCAACGATCACATTCTCTTTGAGTCCACGCAGATAGTCGCGCTTCCCAGTAACCGCCGCTTCGGTTAACACTCGCGTGGTTTCTTGGAACGATGCGGCCGAAATAAACGACTCAGTTGCCAGCGATGCTTTGGTAATCCCCAACAACATTCTCTCGCCTCTGACCGGCTCTGAGCTTAGTTCTTCCAGTCGATCATTTTCTTCAAGGAATTGTGTCAGCTCTACCTGTTCACCTTTCACAAACCCTGATTCACCTGGGTCTACAACCTCCACTTTGCGCAACATCTGACACACAATCACTTCAATGTGCTTATCATTGATCTTGACGCCTTGCAGTCGATAGACATCCTGAATCTCTTTGGTAATGTAGTTCGCTAGCGCTTCTACCCCTTTGAGCCTCAAAATATCGTGCGGATTTTCAGGACCATCCGATACCACTTCACCCTTTTCTACCTGCTCACCCTCAAATACCGTCATATGACGCCATTTTGGAATCAAGACCTCGTAATGATCGGAACCATCCGGCAGAGTTGACCCGTCCGTAGGCGTAATCACCAACCGTCGCTTGCCTTTCGTTTCTTTACCGAAGGAGACCGTACCGCTAATCTCAGCCAAGACGGCGGCTTCTTTAGGCTTCCGGGCTTCAAACAAATCCGCAACTCGAGGCAAACCACCTGTGATATCACTGGTTTTTGAACCTTCCTGCGGGATCCGGGCAATCACGTCACCCGCCGCAACATTATCGCCGTTCTCAAGCCCAAGGATCGCATTCGCTTCTAAGAAGTAGTGCGCCGGGACATCCGTACCCGACAACATCAAGGCTTTACCTTTGGCGTCGACAAGCGACACTGCTGGTCGCATATCTTTACCTGCACTCGGACGGTCTTTCGGATCAATAATCGAAATATTGGTTAAACCCGTTAACTCGTCTGTTTGACGACGGACAGTGATGCCTTCTTCCATATTCTCAAAGACGACCTTACCTGCCACTTCAGTCACAATCGGATGGGTGTGTGGATCCCAAGTGGCGACGATATCGCCTGATTCCACCGTGGCACCCGGAGCTGCTTTGATCAGCGCTCCATAAGGGACCTTGTACCGCTCTCGCTCTTTTCCTGACTCTTGGTCAGCAATCGCAACTTCACCCGAGCGCGAGACGGCAACCAATTCACCGCTGGGCTTTTCGATGGTTTTGAGGTTATGCAAACGGAAAGTACCGGTGTGCTTCACTTGAACATTGTCTACGGCAGTCGCTCTTGAAGCGGCACCACCGATGTGGAACGTTCTCATAGTTAACTGAGTTCCAGGCTCGCCAATCGATTGCGCAGCAATGACACCCACTGCCTCACCAATATTTACCAAATGCCCTCGACCCAGATCACGGCCATAGCAATTGCTGCAAATCCCGTAGCGAGTTTCACAAGTAATTGCACTTCTCACTTTAATCTCGTCAACGCCCATGGCCTCGACCCGATCCGACCATTTTTCATCGATCAGGGTACCCCGAGGAATCAGAACTTCGTCACCCGCAGCGTTATATACATCTTCCGCCACGACGCGACCCAGGACCCTTGAACCCAGACCTGCGATGACATCACCACCCTCGATCACAGCGTTCATAATCATGCCGTCCTCGGTGCCGCAATCATACTCGGTTACGACCAGATCCTGAGCAACGTCGACCAATCGACGCGTCAAGTATCCGGAGTTAGCGGTCTTAAGTGCCGTATCCGCCAGGCCTTTTCGAGCCCCGTGGGTAGAAATGAAGTATTGCATCACTGATAACCCTTCACGGAAATTCGCCGTGATTGGCGTTTCAATGATAGAGCCATCGGGCTTGGCCATCATGCCTCGCATACCCGAGAGCTGGCGGATCTGAGCGGGTGAGCCCCGAGCGCCAGAATCTGAATACATCCAAACACTATTGAAGGAACTTTGAGTTTCTTCCTCGCCATCCTTGTTAATGACCGCCTCGGTGCTCAGCGTGTCCATCATCGCGTTACTGACTTGATCACTCGCTCGGGTCCAAATATCGATCACTTTGTTGTATTTTTCCCCTTGGGTCACCAAGCCCGACGCGAACTGACCTTCAATTTCACGGATTTCATCTTCAGACCGTGCAATGATTTCTGCCTTTTCGTTCGGGATCACAAAGTCTTCGACACCAATTGACGCCCCGGACCGGGTTGAGTACTCATAGCCCATATACATCAGCTGGTCAGCAAAGATCACGGTCTCTTTCAAACCTACCGACCGGTAACACAGGTTAATGAGTCTCGACATGTCCTTGTTGACCATCGTTTTATTGATTTCGGCGTAGGGAATACCGTCTGGAACTATTTCATAGACCAGCGCTCGCCCTACGGTCGTTTCATGTAATGCCGAAGAATTTTGCCACTGCCCTTCTTCGTCCTTTGACTTCTCGGTCACGCGAACCTTGATCTTAGCTTGTAGTCCAACCTGACGGTTCGCATAAGCACGCGCGACTTCTTCTATATCTGAGAAGCTCATGCCTTCACCGAGATCATTCACTCGATCTCGAGTCATCCAGTAGATGCCTAGAACGACATCCTGCGACGGCACAATGATCGGCTCGCCATCGGCTGGTAACAAGACATTGTTCGTTGACATCATGAGGGCGCGGGCTTCTAACTGCGCCTCTAGGGTGAGCGGCACATGCACTGCCATCTGGTCACCATCGAAGTCGGCGTTGTAAGCTGTACAGACCAGAGGATGCAGCTGGATGGCTTTACCCTCGATCAGGACCGGCTCGAAAGCTTGAATACCCAGTCTGTGCAAGGTAGGCGCCCGATTGAGCAACACAGGATGTTCTCGAATTACCTCAGCCAAGATATCCCAGACTTCCGCGGTTTCTTTTTCGACCATCTTTTTCGCTGCTTTGATGGTGGTCGCCAAGCCTCTTGCTTCTAACTTCCCAAAGATAAAGGGCTTAAACAGCTCCAGAGCCATCTTTTTCGGCAATCCGCATTGATGCAACCGGAGCGTCGGCCCGACCACAATGACCGATCGGCCCGAGTAATCGACTCGCTTGCCAAGGAGGTTCTGCCTGAACCGCCCTTGTTTGCCTTTGATCATGTCCGCCAGAGATTTGAGCGGTCGCTTGTTGGTACCCGTAATCGCTCGCCCACGACGCCCGTTGTCCAAGAGCGCATCGACGGCTTCCTGAAGCATACGCTTTTCATTACGCACGATGATATCGGGTGCAGCAAGATCGAGTAATCGCTTCAGGCGGTTGTTTCGGTTAATCACGCGTCGGTACAAATCATTTAGGTCTGAAGTCGCGAACCGCCCCCCTTCCAAAGGTACCAAGGGGCGCAAATCTGGCGGCAATACTGGCAAAACGTTAAAGACCATCCACTCGGGCTCGTTGCCTGACGACAGGAAGGCTTCGATTAACTTCAGACGCTTGGTCAATTTCTTGATCTTTGTCTCAGAGTTGGTCTGCGGCAATTCTTCCCGTAACCGCGCCACTTCATCTCGCAAATCCATCTGACGCATGAGGTCTTGGATAGCCTCGGCTCCCATCTTTGCCTCAAAGTCATCGCCATATTCTTCGAGCGCTTCGTAATACTGATCGTCCGAAAGCAACTGCCCTTTTTCTAGAGCGGTCAAACCCGGATCGATAACCACGAAACTCTCGAAATACAGAATTCGCTCAATATCTCTCAAGGTCATATCCATGAGCAGACCGATGCGTGACGGCAATGATTTTAGAAACCAGATATGCGCTACTGGAGCCGCTAACTCAATGTGGCCCATCCGCTCGCGTCGGACCTTAGCAAGGGCAACTTCAACCCCGCATTTTTCACAGATAACCCCTCGGTGCTTCAGTCGCTTGTACTTTCCACACAGGCACTCGTAATCCTTATTTGGCCCAAATATTTTGGCGCAAAATAGGCCGTCTCGTTCTGGCTTGAACGTTCGATAATTGATGGTTTCTGGCTTTTTCACCTCGCCAAAAGACCAAGAGCGGATCATTTCTGGCGATGCCAATCCGATCCTTAACGAATCAAATTCCTCTGACTGACCCTGAGCCCGCAGCATATTCAGTAAGTCTTTCACAGTGTTCCTCCAAGTTGGGCGTTTCGCCCCGATCGATGATTAATGTGTGCGTACAATAATGCGCTCGGCTAATCGTGCTCAAGCTCGATATCGATCCCTAAAGACCGTATCTCTTTGACCAACACATTAAACGACTCCGGCATACCCGGCTCCATACGATGGTCACCATCAACAATGTTTTTATACATTCTGGTTCGACCGTGGACGTCATCGGATTTCACAGTCAACATCTCCTGCAAGGTGTAGGCCGCACCATAAGCCTCCAACGCCCAAACCTCCATTTCGCCAAAGCGTTGACCACCAAATTGCGCTTTACCGCCCAATGGCTGCTGGGTCACCAAGCTGTATGAGCCTGTCGATCGAGCATGCATCTTGTCATCAACCAGATGATTGAGCTTGAGCATATACATGATGCCAACGGTTACCGGCCGATCGAACTGCTCCCCAGTGCAACCATCGAATAGTTCAGTCTGGCCGTCCTGAGGCAACCCAGCCAGCGACAACATCTGTTTGATCTCTTCTTCATTGGCGCCATCAAACACCCCTGTCGCCATAGGCACGCCTCCACGAAGGTTACCGGCAAGGTGAATGATTTCTGCATCTGTGAGCGAATCGAGATCCTCTTTGCGGCCGCTCTTATTGTAGATCTTATCCAAAAACTTCCGCATTTCAGCGACTTCGCGCTTGGTATCTAGCATTTCGCCGATCTTGATACCCAAACCTTCAGCTGCCCAACCTAAATGCGTCTCCAAAATCTGACCCACATTCATTCGCTTTGGGACACCCAGAGGGTTCAACACGATATCGATCGGGTTGCCGTTGGCATCAAAAGGCATATCTTCTTCCGGCTTGATCACAGAGATCACGCCTTTGTTACCATGACGTCCGGCCATCTTATCCCCTGGCTGAATACGCCGCTTGATGGCTAGATAAACCTTCACAATTTTCAACACGCCTGGGGCTAAGTCATCACCACTTTGTAACTTACCCTTGCTCTCTTCGAACTTTTCATCCAGTTCAACGCGCCGGGCTTTCAACCGATCTTCGGCGTCCTGCAGCTGGGCGTTAAGTTCTTCTTTCTCCATTCTGAGCTTGAACCAGTCCGCAGGGTCTAACTCTTTCAAATAGGCCGCCGTGACCTTATCGCCTTTCTTGAGCTTAGGTCCTGCAATCGCTGCTTTCCCTGAGAGCGCTGCTGCCAGCCGCTCGTAGGTCGCGTTCTGAATAATCGAGAACTCTTCCTCAACGTTTTTCCGGATGCGCTTAAGCTCTTGTTCGTCAATGTCCTTGGCGCGCTGATCCTTTTCTATGCCATCTCGAGTAAAGACCCGAACATCAATGACGGTTCCGTTGTAGCTACTGGGCACCCGTAAGCTGGTGTCTTTTACGTCAGAAGCTTTTTCCCCAAATATGGCTCTTAGCAGCTTTTCTTCAGGTGTGAGTTGCGTCTCACCCTTGGGGGTTACCTTGCCGACCAGAATGTCCCCGGCGGCAACTTCTGCTCCGATATAAACGATGCCGGATTCATCTAATTTTCCTAGCGCACCTTCACCAACGTTCGGAATATCACAGGTAATTTCCTCAGAACCCAACTTGGTGTCCCGTGCGATACAGGTCAATTCTTGGATGTGGATCGTCGTAAATCGATCTTCCTTGACCACTTTTTCGGAGATCAAAATCGAATCTTCGAAGTTGTAGCCATTCCAAGTCATGAATGCGATCCGCATATTCTGACCTAATGCCAACTCTCCGGTATCTACCGAGGGTCCGTCGGCCAGAATGTCACTCTTTGCAACGACGTCACCTTCTTTCACTAAAGGTTTCTGGTTGATGCAGGTGTTCTGATTCGAACGGGTATATTTGATCAAATCGTAGATATCAACACCCGCTTCGCCGCTTTCGGTTTCCGCGTTATTGACCCTGATCACGATTCTTGCCGCATCTACGGTCTCTACCACGCCTCCGCGTTGAGCCACTACACACACGCCTGAATCTCTCGCGACGGATCGCTCTAACCCTGTACCAACTAGCGGTTTTTCCGCAACCAATGTGGGCACCGCTTGACGCTGCATGTTTGATCCCATGAGGGCTCGGTTAGCATCATCATGCTCAAGAAACGGAATCAGTGCTGCTGCGACCGATACAACCTGCTTGGGGGAAACGTCCATAAAATTAACGTTTTCACGGGCCATTTTGGTGAATTCACCTTGATGTCGCACGTCCACCAAATCGTCGATCAGGCGACCTTGTCCATCGAGCTGGGCGCTCGCTTGCGCGATCACATAATCGGCTTCGACAATCGCTGAAAGATACTCAATCTCGTCTGTTACTTTTCCATTCGCCACTCGACGATAAGGACTTTCTAAAAAGCCATAGTTATTGGTTCGAGCATAGGTTGCTAGCGAGTTAATCAAACCAATATTAGGACCTTCCGGGGTTTCAATTGGGCATACCCGACCGTAGTGAGTAGCGTGCACATCGCGCACCTCGAATCCCGCTCGCTCACGCGTTAAGCCACCAGGCCCAAGAGCAGACACTCGTCGCTTGTGCGTGACTTCTGATAACGGATTATTCTGATCCATAAACTGTGACAGCTGAGCAGAGCCAAAAAACTCTTTCACGGCTGCGGCAACCGGTTTGGCATTGATTAAATCTTGGGGCATCAGGCCTTCCGACTCAGCCAGACTCAATCGCTCTTTCACCGCGCGTTCAACTCTGATCAGACCCAACCGAAACGCGTTCTCAGCCATTTCACCGACCGAACGTACTCGCCGGTTACCTAAGTGGTCAATATCATCGACCACATCAAAACCGTTGCGAATATTGATCAAACACTTAAGTACTGCCAACACGTCTTCATTATCTAACGTGCCTGCTCCTTTTTCCTCTTCTCGACCTAACCTTCGGTTAAACTTCATTCGACCGACAGCAGTAAGATCATAACGATCCGGTGAGAAGAACAAGTTGTTGAACAGGTTTTCAGCGGCTTCCTTAGTGGGCGGCTCCCCAGGACGCATCATTCTGTAGATTTCGACTAATGCTTCTAGCCGATTGGTGCACGGGTCGGCGTCTAATGTATCCGCCATAAATGGACCGTGATCCAAATCGTTGGTGTAAATCGTCTCGAAACTTGCGATTCCGAGTTCTCGAATTTTTTCTAAAATTTCATCCGTAATGACGGCATTGCACGGCACCACAATTTCGCCGGTTTCCTCATCGATGAGGTTTTTAGCCAATCGGTGCCCGCAAACATATTCTGAGGGAACCGCCAGCGCCTTGAGCTTTAACTTCTCCATTTCGCGAATGTGCCGAGCCGTGATGCGGGTGCTCTCTGGAACCAACACATTGCCTTTACCGTCTGTAATATCGAACTGAGCTGTTTCACCGCGCATTCGATTGGCGATTAGGCTGAGAGAATAGCCTTCTTCGTTGACGCTGAAGGTATCATTATCGAAAAACAACTCGAGAATTTCTTCCGCTTCTAACCCCAATGCCCGCAGCAAAATAGTCGCTGGAAGCTTTCTTCGCCGATCGATTCGGACATAGACAGAATCCTTCGGATCAAATTCAAAATCGAGCCACGACCCCCGCATTGGAATGACGCGTGCGGAGTACAACAACTTACCTGAGGAGTGGGTTTTCCCTTTATCGTGGTCGAAAAACACACCTGGCGATCGGTGTAACTGCGAAACCACAACCCGCTCGATCCCGTTGATCACGAAGGTGCCGTTGCCCGTCATGAGCGGTATTTCGCCCATGTAGACTTCCTGTTCCTTGATGTCCTTAATCGCTTTGTTTGACGAATCCTTATCGTAGATGATGAGTCGAACCTTAACTCGCAGAGGTACCGCGTAGGTTACACTTCTGGATTGGCATTCTTTGACATCGAAAACGGGCTTGCCTAACCGGTAACCGACATACTCGAGCGCCGCGTTACCTGAATAGGACACAATCGGAAATACCGATCGAAATGCCGCATGCAAACCTGAATCAAGGCGATCTTCCTGACCCTGATCCTCTTGAAGAAACTGCTTATACGAATCGACTTGGATCCCCAACAAGTAGGGAATGTCCATTACCGTGGGTAATTTACTAAAGTCCTTTCTAATTCGCTTTTTCTCTGTATACGAATAGGCCATCTATGCCTCCAGGTTTTCTTTGGCTATCAACCGATCAAACAAAAAAAATCACAAAGCAAGACACCGGGCGTACCCGGCATCTCATCGCTTTGTCTCTGACTTCAAAAAAATCAGCCTTACTTCAACTCAACCGTGGCACCTGCCTCTTCAAGTTGCTTCTTAAGATCTTCAGCTTCTTCCTTGCCAACGCCTTCTTTAACCGTGGAAGGTGCAGCATCGACCATGTCTTTGGCTTCTTTCAAGCCAAGACCTGTGATACCCCGAACGACCTTGATGGCGTTAACTTTCTTTTCGCCTGCAGAGACGAGCACTACCTCGAACTCATCTTTCTCAGCGGCGCCGCCTGCATCAGCAGCAGCTGCTGCTGGGGCAGCGGCAACAGCTGCTGCTGCCGAAACGCCAAACTTTTCTTCCATTGCCTCAACCAGCGCAACTACATCCATTACGCTCATCTCAGCTATTGCTTCTAATATATCGTCTTTTGATAATGACATTTGTCCTATCTCCGTTTTATCGTTTAAATCAGGCTGCTTGTTTCTGGTCTTTGACCGCTGCGACTACTCGTGTGACTCGACCAGGGATGTCGTTCATCGTCCTGACCAGCTTCGTCACTGGAGCTTGCATCACTGCCAACAACATCGACAACGCCTCATCGCGTGTAGGCAACTTCGCTAAGGCATCGATTTGATCAGCGGCTAACAATTCTCCGCCAACGCTCAATGCTTTGATTTCAAACTCACTGTTGTCTTTTGCAAAATCCTTGAATACTCGCGCCGCTGCACCTGGGTCTTCCAGGGCAAACGCCAGCACACAAGGACCGAGCAATGCGTCATTCATGCACTCGAAATCCGT
>Ga0256413_1000066_pt1 | contig 12285 bp, 17 predicted proteins | sample WCR_77metaT_FD_190054 | JGI IMG/M metagenome (GOLD analysis project Ga0256413, IMG submission 190054) | Metatranscriptome of seawater microbial communities from Monterey Bay, California, United States - WCR_77 (Metagenome Metatranscriptome) | ecosystem: Environmental > Aquatic > Marine > Coastal... | reverse complement strand
GTTAAATGCGTCACCTATTACCTACTTCTAAAAAGTTGTTGATGTTGCTGGTGGCCTATACCACCTTGTCGATCATTTTAGTCGACAGGGCCTAGGCAAATAACACCGGCCTCGAGTTCGAACTCGACGGTATTGGCTACAGAGAATAAGCTCTGCAATAAGCCAAGACCAGCTTCTTCCAGTCGGAAGTCCCAAATGGCGTACTTTACGCCTCGTTCAATGGCGGAACCAACATCTTTATCAAAGGACCAAATTTGAACGACAACCCTGCTGCCAATGTAATTTGGTTCGAGTCAGTAGAGTTCAGCGGCGTCAAGCTGCCTGCACCCACACTCACTGAGGACGACTCGTTCAACTCGAACCCATTACTCGGCTTCATCACCTATAGAATCCCTTCCGTGCACGAACTCTTCGGTGCCGATTCCTCTGCCTTCGATACAAATGACTACCTAAACTTTTACATATCGGTCAAGGCAGACGATGTTTTCGGCGAGGAGAGAGACATGGAATGCAAAAATAGGGAAAAATGCCGCATCTAGTTCTAGAAGAGCTATACCCCCGTGGTCTTCTACCTATCACCTCCGGTAATCTACTATGATTCTTTTACTGAGCTTTGGTTTGATCCCAAACACACTCAGAGAGTCATGTAGAATCTTAAATCGGATGAGATGCTTTTTGTGAACACCGAAATCGGCGGATCCAAACTTGACTTCGAAGGTATTATCGACTACTAAACCACGTTCTCGTGGTGGGCCGATAATCGCGTGAAGGGTCTTGTTGGAGAGATGCCAATTGGCCGCAAAAATGACATCAAGATGCTTTGGGAAGTCGGCTATGCAATGGTCTCTGAAACAGAGTCACTCCATTGCTCGTACGACAACTCCACTTGCTACAAAGCTCTGAGCGTTCCTGTGATCTTTAACATCAGTTCCAACGTTGGCTACACCAGTGGACATCAAAACCTGACCATCCATGGTCACGGCTTCGACAGCGACAATATCACTGTTACAGTCGACGGTGTCAACTGCACAGTAACCAACTACTAGGAGGAATCAGTCTCTTGCGAGGTACAGCCCAAGTCGGCACCCTCTGATGCTAATTCTTCTACTTTTGTTGGATCTAATGGAATCCGTCGAAAGTTCTGGAATCACACAAATTACGGAAAGAACACTTGGGGCAATATGGAAAACTATGAAAATACTGACGAGTTTCTCGCAACGAGCTTTGAAGTCCCAACCAACCAATGGCACAAAGTTGGGTAAAAGGTTTATGGATGGTTCGTAGCTCCCGAGACAACCTCGTACAGATTCCATATGACTTGTGATGACATTTGTGATTTAAACATGGGTTTGAATGAATCTGATCCCCTCAACACGACTTTGATCGTATCTCGAAGATCCAGTTCCTCACACAGGAAACACTTCAATCTGATAAATGATGCTGTTTCCGAATGGGTCAATTTAACCAAAGGCGAATAGTACTACATGTATGCGAAGCATGAGGAACGCTGGGGAAATGATCATTTCGTTGTTGGTGTTGAAATAAATCAAACTAATATGACTAATCACCATCATGCAATGAAAGAGATCTAATACATTGAAGCTAAACCTGAAGGAGAAAATCACGAAGTCACTCGCATCACTGTCACTAATCCTTCTTTAGGAGGCAAGTACTACCTCAGTATGTAGATTCCCGCTAACTTATCATACTGGACTAGCCCAGCTATCGAAGTCGATTCGACTGCCGCAGAACTCAAATCCAAAATTGAGACGTATTACAGAAAAGTTTACGGATCATGGCTCGATGTAAATTTGACGATGTACGATACAAATGGAACCAACACAACAAACGTGACTGAAGCAGTTTCGTACGTTTACCATGTTGTGATGTAGAAGTTCATTTCTGGGTCCTCAGTATCAAACATCATGATCTCAAAGTAATCCTAAGCTACTATCGCTATTGAGCAACCAAAGGATGTCCAGCTGTCATCTGAGCCTCTATCAGGTAAATTCCGCATTACTTGTCCGATTGAAGGTAATGACGTGGTGGCAGAGCCAATTTAAACGGATGACATCAAGCTCACCGAATATTGGCGATGGATTCAACAAGCCATTTTCAGAAAATGTGCTGGAACCTATGACAGGCTTGAAGTATGGGAGGCCACAGACAAGTTTAAATACAGATAAAATGGTATTGGTCTCTATATTAGGTTCATTGGCTTAAATGGTCCTTAGACGCAAATGAGGATCATCAGCGGAGTAGACTCACCTCTACCTGAAACAGGTGTCGTATATAACTAGAGTAAACCTGTCCCAGCCAGCACAAATCTTTTCTATGAAGCCATACCTTTTGAGATGCTGAGAACTTACGAGACTAAACCTCAAGTCATCGTTAAAGTAGGTGAGTTCCCTGCAGTATGTCACAACCTCACCTGCGACTTCAGCTATGCCATTCCTGAAGGCAATGTGACCAATTTCACTTACACTGCATCAACAAAGGTGCTTGAATTGACGGGAGTGAACCTACCGGCAAACAAATCTTTGATAAGGCACGTTGAATTTGCACACTCTTTCTGCACAATTGATGAGTCGACAGTGAGTAACTCAAGCCTTACTTGCACTCTCGATCACGAGCCTGTCTGTGGTGATTGGCTGCCAATGCTTGTTGCAAATGAGGGGCTCGTCAACACAAGCTCCGAGCTAGTACCAGAGACTATTTCTTGTACAGTGAGCTCCGTAGTTCCAACCACACAGTTGAACCTTCTTGGTGGGGACAATCTCACCATTTCCGGCACCCAACTGCCATGGGACATGAAGAGAAGCAACATCTCGCTCACATTCAACGATGCTCAATCCACCAATTGCATACCTCAAGAGTCAACATCAACCACCTTAGTATGCCTTACCGAAGCTTTTGACAAAACTGTTGCTGCTGGCCAAACAGTCCCAATTTCGATCCAAATTAACAATCAAACTGTTACCAACTCTCTCAGTTTGACAACAATGTCAACAACGAAGGCAGGCATCCTCGTCACTCCTTCCTCAGCCAACCCTACACTCAAGACAAAAATAAACATCACACTCGAGTCCGACTTCCCTTACACTCTTGACAAAAATGATTTCTCTGTGAATGCCACAAACATTTCAAACCCTACTTACTTCAGACAAATGAACGTGATCGGTGTTGATGATTCAACCAAGACACTCACCTGCATGTTTGGTGGTGCTTGGTCTGGTCTTTACCAGCTGAGTTTAAGACATAAAGAGTTTGGGCTGCTCGAAACAGTTGGCATCACGCTCACAGTGGGGAGCAATGTCACAGCCGTCTCACCAAATACTGGATCAATCTATGGTGGTACGCTGATTACAATCACAGGTAACAATTTTGGAAGTGAATTCACCGACAACCCTGTTCAAATCAGTACCCTAGGTGCCGTTGGCAGTGTCGACTGTTATCTTCAGTAAATTCAAGAAACTGAGATAAAATGTCGCTTGGACAAAACAAACAAAACCGATGGCCTCTCCGGTAAAGTGATCACATTCCTCAAAACATCAGAGGAAGCTGTCTGCGTCCCTGACGGCGCTTGCAACTGGAACTACGTGTCAACCATTCCAGAAGTCAATAATATGACAACACAATGGGATAGTACCAATAAGTACTGGACCGTTGTTGTAAATGGTACTGGATTTACGGGGACGACTGATACCACTGAATTGAATGTCAATGGCAGAAAACAAACCACTATTTCTCTCAATGCTACTCAAGCAGTGTTCAAGATAGTTGATATCGATGGTTGGACCCTCTCCAACATAAATCTTTATTTCGATGTTGGCCTACCACAAGGTTATGACACAATTATTTAAGGAAAAACCTTTATCCTTGAACCAAAGATGACATCCATCACCCCAAATGCTGGCTCTCTTGGCAGCTCAATTGTAATTGCTTAGGTTGAAGGCATCGGTCCATTGAGTAACACCTCAGACACTAACTGGGCTGCAAATGGAGTTGACCTGATAGATTCAACCAGTCAATCATCAATTTGCCAAAGCGTGAAGGTCAAAAGTTATGGTGTTGTTGAATGCACAACTATTACAGGTGTGATCGATAGCGCAACTGTCATCGCTGCTAAATCTTTTAAAGATCAAACCGTCGAAAACTGTAATAATACTGATGCTACCTTATGTACTTATCAGCAACTTGATGATCAATCATTCCCAGATGTGATCTCTGTAACTAGTAGTGTGGCTGGTCAAATAGTGTTCGAAGGAAACAACTTTTTCACCAGTGGTCACTCTGCTAATGCTTCATATGCTGGCATCTATGCTGATCAGATTTCTATCGATTCAGCAAGTCAGGTTACAGCAACCTGGACTCTGGGCTTCCCACCACTTGGAGTAGAAATCGCTCCATAACTTTGGTTCGATCCAACTGGTACCTCCGTTCGACATTATGCCAATACCTCTTCCACAATTTCCAAGGCATTGAGTCTTGCGAGTGGATATACTGGACAAACTTGCTCATTCTCTGGTGGTTGCAATATTCAAATCGATTCAGAGGGGCTCTCAACCATTCTCAAAAATGATTCATCGAACAATTTCATCTCTGTATGTGAAGAAAAGTGTGAATTCCTTCCTGATCTTTCTGACTCTACTAAAGCAGTATGCAAAATGCCAAAAATGTCTACTGTATACTCCAACGAAAACTTTAAGATTGAGAAAGAAAGGGAAGATTTGCGATTCAGAAAAACTTTTGGAAATATCGATGATGTTTCTACAGTTTTTGATAGCAATTTGATGATTTTGGCCAAAAAATAATCTACAGAATCAACTTGTATTTTTGGTGGATCTTTCAAAGCAAACCATGTAGGCATGCTTTCACAAGTTAAATACTTCATGGGCGAGATTCAGGATAAGACAATTTTCGTTGATAAGCTTACTTTCTAAGGATCTTCTGATAATTCCACTTGGACTGATCTTTTCTAACCTGATGAAAATATTCATGAGGGTTGGAACTATTACAAATGGGAGACATCAACAGACTATCCTCGCTATAGATTCTACAGATTCTACAGCAGTGAATCAAATGGTTGCCTTGTTACCGAGGTCAGAATGACTGGCGTCGAAACAGTTGATGATACTGGTGATACTTACAGTTGTTCCGTTGCTCTAGAGATGAATGACGCTGTAGTCGAAACACTCACTGAATAAGTCACTTATCAAGGAAGCCTGACACCTCTTCTCACAACTGTAGAGCCAAGATATGGACCAGTTACTGGAGGCACATCTGTCACATTCTCTGGAACTAATTTCGTCACCGATACAACCAAATATAGTATCATAATCGATGGAAGAACTTGTACAGTCACCGCAGCCACTACAACAAGCGTGACTTGCACAACTGATCACAGGCCTGGCCTTATTTCTCCATCACTTGAAATCTATATTGATGGAATGGGACTTGTTTCCAATTAGGAAAAGCTCTTCCGGTATGTTAGCTATTGGTCAGATGATACGACTTGGGGTGGTGAGTTTGCTCCATTGTACTTGGAGTCAGTCTACGTACCAGAAGGCCTAAACCTATACGTTGATGTCGATAAAACTCCTGAATTGAATCTCATCATGGTCGAAGGATCATTGATTTTCGCACCTCACACTGATCCAAATCACGAACGCTATTTCGATGCAAACTACATCTTCCTCAACTAAGGTTATATGGAAGTCGGTACCGAGGAGCATCCTTATACTTCGAAGCTTACTATCACGATGCATGGAAATATCTCTTCACCTTACCTCCCAATATTCGGTAACAAATGTATTGCCGTCAAGGAGAGTACGCTCGACATGCATGGTGTCAAGAGAGAGCCTACATGGACAGTCATGAATGAAACTTCCTTGCCTGGAGCCACTGAGATCAAACTTACAGGTCAAGTTGACTGGGTTGCTGGTGAGGAGATCGCAATTGCACCTACAGGGTTCAATCCTCGTGAAGGTGAAAAGAGAATCATCTTAGCCATCGATAAGAGCAACCCAGACATACCTGTTGTGACACTCGATGCACCACTCGATTACAAGCACTTTGCCATGATTCAGTACTATGGCGATGACTTCATTGACATGAGAGCTGAGGTCGGATTACTCACTCGTAACGTTAAATACCGAGGTGACCCAGAGACATCAGCTCCAAATCAATATGGTGCAACTATTTTCCTTCACTCAGAGGGTGACGACTCTCTTATTGCTCGCTTAGAGTACATCGAACTCACCGATGTTGGGCAAGCTTTTAAGATTGGTAGATACGCAGTCCATTTCCACATGATCGGTGCTGTCCACAAATCATACTGCAGAGGCTTCGGTACCCACCAAAGTTTCAATCGCGCATTTACACTACACGGTACCCATTACATGCGTCTCATTAATAATGTTGCCTACAACGTCAAAGGCCACGTCATCTTTATCGAGGATGCCGTCGAAAAGAAAAACTTGATTCAATAGAATTGTATCATCACAGCTAAGAGAAGTTGGTCGTTACTCAACACGGATCAGACGCCAGCTTGCTATTGGATCACTAGTCCTGATAATGCATTCATTGAGAACAGATGTGGTGGCTCTGACAGATATGGATTCTGGTATGACTTGCAAGTCCATGCAATTGGTCCACACGCCAACACCAACGTCTGCCCCGAGAACGAGAGAGTGGGAGAGTTCCGAGATAACGCTGCACACTCTTGCGGTAGATACGGTTTCAGAATCTTCCACAATATGATCCCTCGAAAATACCCTTGCAACCCAATCGAGTATGATCCCAATAATGCAACCGATCCTTATCACAAGAACCCGCCCATCACTGCCAACTTCGATGGATTCACTGGTTGGAAGAATGGAAGAAACGGTGCTATTTCCACAAGGATTGGTGATGTCAGATTCCATAACTTTAAAGTTGCTGACAATAGACTTGGTGGTATTGAATTTGGTCAGACCGATTACTATGGTGACAATACAACTAGAGTCAACAATTCTCTTATTATTGGACGTACAAATAACACTGAACAAATTCTTGATTCATCGGAGCCGTTCGGAATCATTGGTCCAAGAACTGACAATTTGAGAGTTGACAATTGCCGATTCTTCAACTTCGATTGGAAAGAAACAGCAGCTATTAGTACTTGCTCTCATTGCTGGCATGACCAAGAGACAGACTCAGGAGGTAGAACCGTCCGCTTCAACAATATGACATTCGACTCCTCTGTCAAGCGTCTAATCAACTATGCTTACCCCTACAAAGCAATCATCCTCGACGAAGACGGTAGCATAACTGGTAAAGGACCGCACTCATGGGCCACCCCATACTACAAGCATCACGAGCACCCCGAATGCGAACACAACATAACTTACTACGGTGGCACAATTTGCGACAATCGCGTCCAAGTCAGAAGAGTGGCCGTCGGTGGAGCTAAACCACAATCTGTCTTAATGATGCAAGGTCTGAAAGTCCTCCGCTACGACGACGAATACATCTAAGAAGCCGGTGGCAACAAAACCGAGTACCTCCTAAACAAATCAAACTACGGAACAATCAATTTCAAGGAGAAGCAAGATCCACTGAACGGTTGGGCACCTTCCTTAGTAACTGGCAAAAAGTACAAAATTCATTTCGGTCAAACTGGCATCGACTTCGAGCAAATGTCGTTCTACATGTCCGAAAGGTGGGAGGAATGGGACCATCCTATCTACCTGGTCCACAACTGGACAGACGTCAGACAAGCTATCGATGTTGAAGTGGGCACGAGTATGAGTTCATCAAACACTAAAAACTTTTACTTGGTTCCAAATGACACGATTGCGGAAAATGAAGAAGATTGGCGGCTTGGTTAGAATGTGGTTTATAATGCAACCGAAATCCGAGAAACCCACTTTATCCTTTCTCCGAAAAACCAATCCAACAATACTTACGAAGAGCAACATGTTCGATTGACTGGCCATCGATGCGTAGGCCAGTGCGGTGAAAAAATAAACGAAAATGTAGCCAAGGAGGATAGAGTACGATACTGGAATGTGTCCGACGATTGGCCGTCAGGCGAAGTACCCAAAGAAGGTGAAGATGTCCATATCGAACCTGGATGGAGTATGGTCTTTAACTTAAATCCATCTCCTGTTTACAAGCTTATCAGAGTCAACGGCAATTTGACTTTCGAAAACAGCACTGACACTCACTTAAAATGCAAGCACTTATTCGTTCGAGCTGGTGAACTAAACATTGGTACACCAGAGTATCCAATGGAGAAAAATGCACGACTCACTCTCTACGGCGAGAGAAATGCAGAGACAATCGTTTACGACAACGCCATCGAGGCAGGCAATAAACTGATCGCCAATGTAAACAAAATAAGAATGTACGGAAAGCCTAGAGGTTGGTAATTGACTCGTCTGACTGCACCAGCGCCACGTGGAACCAATGAATTTTATGTTGAAACTGGTCTAGATTTGGTTGTCGGTGACAGACTTGGTCTCCTTCCCACTTCATATAGCCCTCATTCCATCGATGATGTGTTTGTCTCATCTTACGATAATGAAACTGGTAAAGTCAATATAGACTCTTCTTTGAGCTATTACCATTGGGGTCAAGCCACGTCCACAGGACCAGACTACAACGGCTTAGACATGAGAGGTGAGGTGATACTTCTCACCAGAAACGTCAAGATTGATGCAGATGACATCGAAAGTTGGGGTGGACAGATCATTACTGGCGACACAATCGAAGTCTTCGACGGTGTCACAACTTCGCGCGCCGGCTCCACAGTCATGGACAACGTTGAGATCTTCAACTGCTCCTAGATCGATTCCGAAAGAGCTGCACTCCGATTCGTATCTGCCGCTTCAAGCTACAGCTCCATCACCAACTCTACTTTGCATAATGGCTACGGCTGGGGCCTCAATGTCGCAAGCTCTGCTAATATTCTAATCAAAAACAACAACTTGTTCAAGTTCAGACCCATGGGTCTTGTTCTCCAAGGTGCCAGGAATGTAACTGTGGAAGGCAACGTTGTAAGTGGTATCGTTGAAAGAGAGACTCTCGAATATGATAGTGATCACATCGTCGACAAGGGTGGCGGTTACTCTATTTGCGCTCTTGATAAGAGTCCATGCTCCGATATCAAGGTCAGAAATAACATCGCTGCAGGTGTTGTCTATGCTGGCTTTATCACAATCGGCCACGATTGCGGAGTATACGACTAGATGGATGGAAACGTTGCTCATTCAGTAAAGGGTCTCAAAGCAGGTCACGGCCTCTACTTCAAGCAAGCCGCCGGTCAAACTGAATGCACAGAGTATTCGTACTTCTCCGGCTACAAATGCTACTACCAAGGTGCCTTTGCCTACCCCGACGAAATCCAGGTCAAAATGTCACACATGACACTCGTCGACAACAAATTGGGCTTCGGAGCTTAGGTCAAGAAAAAGGAAACCGAATACATCATCAAGGATGATATTGTCTTCAACGATATTCACGTCTACGGTGAAAGCGATAGTCCAGATTGCCCACAAGACGGCAATGGTGGCTACTGTCACAAGTACCATAAGATGGCATTCTTTGCATCGTAGGGTACGTGGTCTGGAAAGGATATGCATATTACTTCTTCGTCTGCATTGCCACCACACGGAATCATTTCCATTTCCACCTGGAGTACAACAGTCAAACTCAACAACGTTAAGTTTATCAACTTCAAGGCAAAGACCAAAGAAGGCATGGACCAAATGGCTTTCTAGATGCATCCGAGCCAATCAGACTTCATCCCACTGCAGCAGTTCTACGACACTACCTTCATCAACTGTGAGACGGATGCTATCGCCTTGTTCTTTGAGCCACCTCAGAAATGGGCAATCATCAAAGACTGTGGTGAATGGCCTTGCACTGCTCCAAAGAATACCATTTTCAGCTTTAGAAGAAATAAGTTCGAAGGAACGCAACCAAGTTTTGCTGATGAAAGCTTCTAGCTCATTCCTAACACTGACAAATTCTCCGAATTTGTGCCCAACTGCAATAAGTATGACATAATGAATGGTTATGTCTGCAAAGGCTAAGAAGATTTAGGCATCCTCGTATTCGAAAGTGAGGACGAAGACAGACTTGACCGATCCATGCAACCAATATACTCAAGACTTCAAGGCACCGACATGAACAACAAAGTGAACAGCATGATGGACCATGTTTGGGATGGGTTCTATCAAGGTCAGATTAGAATGTCTAGATTCCCTATCATAGTATACGCCCCAACTGGCGCTGTTTACGATATTGTATACACTGGCTCACCCTCCAAGAAGTAGAAGTATACTCTCACGTCGCAAAACGAGAACTTGGAAATGATTGTAAGAATTGCCTATCCAAGTGCTGAGTCTAGACAAATCCTTAAGGACGGCAAACGTGTCGATATGAACGCGTGGAATGAGGACCTCAAAATGTACGATGAAGTTTAGAGAAGATTCTGCGGAGAAAATAGATTCATCGGAGTGAAGAACATCCTCGAGTTCTACCTCACGAGAGGATGTGTCCTTTAGATTGCACCCAGAGATGCCATTCAAACCATGGTAAGAATGGAATGGTCAATGAATGAATTCTTCTCAAACGGTGGCACCACTCAATTCATCGACAGAGTATCCGGCTCTCTCGGTATCCACGCCTCGACCATTAAAGTTGTCAGTGTTTACGAAGGCTCCCTCGTTGTCAATTACGACATGTTTATTGAAGATGAAGAAGAAGAAAGTGCTGATGGAAGCAGTTCATCAGGGTCGACAACTTCGGCTGCGGAGAAGCTCGCTGCCATCAAGGCTAAACAGATAGAAGCATTCTCAACTGGTTCCATGGACTTAGGAGCACCTATTACAGATGTTGCGTTGAAAGTGGTTAAGAATACTCCACCAGCTGATACTTCAAGCAATAGCTCATCAACCGATGACTCAACTGATAGCAGCACCGAAGAAGATGAAGAGCCACAATCAATCATCACCGGCGGCCAGGTCACTTCCCCAGGCTACCCTCCAGTCATCTTTGTTTTGAATAGGGAAACGTACTTCCAACCAAAACTGCTCCGATCCAAAAATGAGGACTACGATGCCAAAGCACTACGTCTCGCTGAAACATTGGGTAATGTTACCAAAGCCTGCCAGGGTCACCCATGCGCTCTCCTTAAGACTCCAGACAATACTGAAATCGATCCATTCTTCCACACATTCGACGACAAATGGACCTTCTGGTCAGTTGACAACGTCGGCTCAGGATCCTCCGAAGCTCAAGGCATTTACTTGAAGAAATCTGTCAAAGTCAACGACGAATCCGATTCCAATTACGGTCCAGGCAAGCCATTCACTGAAACAGAAAGAGTCCTACTTGTAGCCGACGCTCAGAATGGTAAAGTTTGGCACACAGGCGGTGAGGACAGGCCAATTCTGATGACATACGACGCTACCGATTCAAGTGACAGCAAGGTCCATATTTACATTGTCAAGTATGACAATTTAGCCCAGATGTAAGCCGCAACAGCAAGTGAGACAGTAATGCTACCACTTTCGAACAGTTCCTTATACGAGAGCAAGCCAAGCTTCGATGCCGTAACTTGGTATGGAAGCATCGCCAACTCAGAGATCACCCTCTACTATGAATTCAAAACTTCTTCTAATGCTGTCAAACTTGGCAAAGGCACTCACGGACCCGATGGCACCTGGAAAGCATCCGAAACCATCGTCGACGTCCTCTACAAATCCGACAAGTTCTCCGAGAAGTTCAACCCAATGCATAAGTTCATCTACCAGGACGAAACCTTCTACTTGACCGGAAGCGAGCGCATGCTCAACGACGTGCAACTCGATTTCAGCGTCTTGCTCCTTGATGCCGACATGACTCCACTTGCCGTCATTCCAATGGATCTGCCACAAGAAATGAACATGGAAGACATCCTGGGCAACCACACGGTACCAACCCTCAAACGCATGAGTGAAACCGTGGCCGTCTCATTCCAACACCGCAACGAAACGGACACAGGCACCATCGAGTATACTCAATTCATGTACTTTGTCGACTTGCAGCAGTTCCTTCCTAAGCAACGCGTTGTACCCGCACCGAAAGCGCCACCCAAGCCAGAGAATAACAGTTTTGTCTCTTAAATTATGCAGAGAATAGTTCAGATTGTCCAATGGGTGTTCCGCAGAAGATGAACCAAAAGGGAATTCTTTGGAAATATTTGAAAACAATTAATCTTAAACTAAATTGAAAATTTTAGACCACAAAATTATT
>Ga0256413_1000065_pt1 | contig 12342 bp, 20 predicted proteins | sample WCR_77metaT_FD_190054 | JGI IMG/M metagenome (GOLD analysis project Ga0256413, IMG submission 190054) | Metatranscriptome of seawater microbial communities from Monterey Bay, California, United States - WCR_77 (Metagenome Metatranscriptome) | ecosystem: Environmental > Aquatic > Marine > Coastal... | reverse complement strand
CAAAGTTTGTCCGTAAAGCAACACGCATTAACGAAAATGAATAATTCAAACGATTAACAAAATAACTACGGAACGTCTTAACAAGATGGTGAAAGGATTGATCTTAAAAACTTCATGCCTGATCCAAACAGACGACAAGAGCTGAAGAAGCGATTGTACGACAGTGGAATCTCCAACATCCCAATGCCGTCAGTTAAGAGGCCCATTGAAGAAAACATCTCTTCTAAGCCTTACTCGGCCAAAATGAATCCAAGCAAGATTTAAAACACCTCGCCTTTGAAGAAAGGAATAGAGAAATTGAACAAGAACATTATCAATTAATTGAAAATGAGCTACGAGGAAGCAGCTGTTCAAGAATCCAAGTACAAGGGCGAAGGCACCGCTGAGTATTACAAATCTCAACATATTATGGTTCCACCACCTCAGTTCATTCAGGGAATGAAAAAAGGCCCACAACGCCTTGTGCCAAAACTTGGAAGCACATAAACTGGACCAAAGCTTGAAGGTCTTTCTTCGACAAACAGAAAACTGTTGAACAAAGGACCAAAACCAAGTCAACTACCATCATTGGCAGGAAACTATAATTCTACCATGGGCCAAAGCCAACTTGATAACATGAGATTGCTTCAAGGACCTCCATCAATGGTCATGGCAGGCTTCGAGGGTGGTTACAGTTTAGGTCAAAAGAACTTAGAATTAGCCAGAAGTAAATTCTTAGTTGACAAATTGACAGGCAAGCTTCCAGAAGAGCTTAGAGGAGGTATGGCCACCAAGCTTCCGCCACTTTCTGGTGAAGATAGAGAGGGCCTAGAGTCCAGAGGCTCCATCTCCAGAACCGGTTTGAAGAAAGAGGACGAAGAAGAAGAAGTGAAAAAAGACACAGTAACCCAACAAAAGTGGAGTGATCTTGACAAATACATCGAACTCCTTCTCGACAGCAAAAGCGAAGAAGAAACTGTTTTTGTTTACCTTAATCCAAACCCAAACTCCGACCCATACGACCTTCTTGTGGGCTCCTACCAAGATAGAACACCATAGAAATACTACACTCTCTCAGGCAAAGGTCTCACCCTTTATGAGAATGATATGCCAATCGAGTTCTTGAGTCTTGGCCAATGGCTGATCGAAAGAGATTCATACAACCATATCAAAGAATTGGACTTCTTCAAAAAGTTCAAGAAGTGGAAGTTCATGAGAATGTGGAAGAAAACCATCAAACATATGCAGAGAATGAAAGCTCAAAACGCTTTAGAAGAAAAACTTTTCATTTTGTAAGATCATTTCTCCACTCACTTGTTCACCCATAGAAAGTACATGATTGAGATGGAAAAGAAGAGATTTGTTGACACTTGCACAAATTCAGAAACCAATACGATTGAAGAATTTGCTAACCGTCAATTTATCAAAACAAAGTCCATTAGTGAGGATATTAAATTCATCTCTGATAAATCCAGAATCAATATCAGAGAATGTATTTCCGAAGTCGTCGGTGAGCTCAGAACCAGAATCGTTAGTGAGATTGCTCTCGATGAGGAAAGAAAGAAGAACAATCCAATTCAAAGTTCAAATACTATAACCACCAAAAGAAAGGCTTCAAGCAGTGTCTTTGAAAAGCTCGGTTTCCCAGATGGCATGACCTATGGCCATAGATCCAGTTTAAGAAAAGAATGCTCTCGATTCCTTAGATTTGCATATCTCGTTGATTTCCTCAGTTTGGAATCTCTTGCAAACATTTACACAGGTTCAGTCAATGATATGATCGAAAGACTTAAGACACTTAATGATGACTGCAACATGGATGAAGTCATGAACAAAGACTACGATGATCAATAAGGTGCTACAGGAGCATCTCAAGGTCAAGATCCTCTCTTCTATGTATAAGTTCAACTCTGTGACGAAGTTGACATTCCAGCACATGAGATCCAATAAGAAGAAATTGAAGATTTCACTAAAGACTCAAAGATTGAAGACTTTGATCCCATCGCTCATTTGGAGCTGGAGCCAGAGAAAGAAGAAAACGCTGATGAAGACGAAGACGATTAAAAAGAAGAAGAGGATGCGGTGAAAGTGCCTATCTACAAGAAAGTAGTTCCTAACATTGAAAAGTACTGGCTCAGAATGGAACCAGATCAGGAAGACTACATTGAAATCTTGGTAAGAACCTTTAACTCTGGTCTTGAAAAGATTAAGAACTTCGAGAGATGGTCCAAGCACAACGAGTTCACCATCTATGCTGATGCACTTGAAGATTGGGACGATATTGTCGGCGATTCCTGGGATGAGCCAGATTCCTTAAACCTCGAGCCAAGAACATGGATTCAAGATCATCCTTTACATGTAAATCAAAAACAAATGGTCCAAGATATCATCAATGATGCTTTCAGCAAAATGAAATTCTTTTTAACCAGATTCCAACCAATTCTTGAAATTTACTGGAGAAACAAATTAATCGATTTGAAAATCCTTATGGACGAACAACTCAGAAATCCAGTTGAAGGTATCAATAACACCATCAATTTATTCATTTATCACCATGAATATTTCAGCTCGAAATTACCTTCAAAGGCTGATATTGGTTTGATTCAACTCGATTCAAATAACGCCAGATAGAAAATTTGGCCAACTCCAAATCAGTACAAAGCTGAAATCGAAGCATTTATTCCAGTTGTCTTGAAAGAGAGAAATGCAGATGCTCAAGCATGGCTTAAGCAGCAAATCCGTAATTTGAATTTGCCAGTTTCTGGAGTTGAAGAATTCGTGCAACAAGACGAGTTCTATAAGTTCACAAATGACCGATTCCAAGACGTTAGAGATAGAGTGGATATGTTCGGACAAATTTACAATAAACTCAAGGATTTCAATATGAAATGGCCAAAGATCAAAGAAGATACTGATGCATTTACTGAATCACTTGCATCTATTTCCAATCTTTCTCAACTCATTCAGAACGTCGAGTCCACCCAAGAAGGCAACAAAGAACTTTTCAAGAAAACCTTGAACGACTTGGTGCCAAAACTCGACAAAGAAATCACCGAAATTTTTGGAGAAGCTTAACATGCTCAGTTCTTAGACGGCAACAGTGACCTCTTTGAAATGATTAAAGTGTTGGAAGCACTTGAAGTCAGGTTTAAAGACTTGGAAACTCGATCAATGACTTACAACAAATGGTAAGAGGTTTTGGAGACTCAACCTACTGTTTTTGAAAATCTTGATGCTGCCAGAGATGAGCTTGGTCTTAGATGCCTTATGTGGAAATCACTCGATGACTGGCAATCCATGAGTGAAAAATGGTTCAAGACTCCATTTAGTAACGTCGATGCCGCTCATATCTCTGAGAAAGCCGAACGTTACTTCAAAACTTGCATGAGACTTGAAAAATCTCTTGACCCTAACCCAATTCAAGTTAAACTTAAAGAGTAAGTCGAGCAGTTCAAAGAAGCCATGCCAATCGTAAAGGCTTTCAGAAATGATAAACTCCAGGAGAACCATTGGGCCGAGATCAAAGCTCTCATTAACAAAGACTTTGAAATGGATAAGGAAGAGTTCACTCTCAAATCCTTGATTGATCTTGATGTCAACTAATTCAAAGATGAGATTACCGCTATTTCAACTCAGGCCACTCAAGAGCACAGTCTTAGAGACGAACTCGCTAAAATTGATACTCTTTACAGAAACACTATGTGGGAGATCGCGTTCGACGACAAGTGCGAATGCTATGTCCACGCTAGTATGAACGAGGTTTACAATGCTTTAGATGAAAGTTTATCCAACATCAACATGATCTTGGGATCAAGATTCGTCAAGCCACTCAGAGAAGAAGCTGACCAATGGAAGAAATGGATTATGATTCTTTCTGATATGGTTGATCAGTGGATGGAGTGTTAGAAGAAATGGATGTATTTAGAAAATATTTTCAAAGCACCAGATATCAAAAAATCTCTTATGGAAGAGACCAAGAAATTCGAGGGTGTTGATAAATTCTTTAAAAACCTGATGGGAGGAAATGCAGGTGCTGAAAAACAAAAGAGATGTATTCACTGGGCTAAGACTAAGCCAGGCACTCTTGATCAGCTTATCAATAACAATGCCATTCTTGACGAAGTTGAAAAAAGGCTAAAAGACTATATGGAGCTTAAAAGAGGCTCCTTCCCAAGATTCTATTTCTTATCAGATGATGAGCTCATCGATATTTTGGCCAACTCAACCAATCTTGATATCATCCAGGGCCATTTGAAGACTTGCTTCGATAACATTGTGCGTATCGAGATTGAAGAGGGAATTGAAATCAAAGCTATGCATTCAAATGAAAAAGAATGCGTCGAGTTTAAAAAGCCACTTAAAGCCAGAGGACCTGTTGAAACATGGTTGATGCAACTCCAAGATGAAATGGTATCTACACTTACCCACTTACTGAAACAAGGTGTGGCAGAGTATGATGACGAAAAGAAAAACAAAAATAGAGTTGAATTCGTCGAAAAACATAAAGGTCAAATCGTCGCTACTGTTTGTTAAATCAAATGGTGTCAAAGCACTGCGATCGCCATTGAAGAGCAAGCAGCTGATATGTTCTCTCTTGAAACCTGGCTTGCCCAAAACGTCAGACAAATTGAAGAATTAATCGTATGTGTAAGAGGCGATTTGCCAGACATTGCCAGAAAGATTATTGTTGCTCTGGTTACAGTCGATGTACACGCTCGTGATATCGTTGAAGAACTCAAGTAACAAAATGTGTCCTCAACCAGCGAGTTCAAATGGGTACAACAGCTCAGATACTATTGGGATGAGGAAGCAGACACCTGCATTATCAAATAAGTATCAGCTACTTTGAGTTATGGTTACGAGTACATGGGTGCCACTTCTAGATTGGTTATTACTCCACTTACCGATAGATGCTGGATTACCATTTCAAATGCTCTTCATATTAAACTTGGAGCCAATCCAGCAGGACCAGCTGGTACAGGAAAGACAGAGTCTACCAAAGATTTAGCCAAAGCTATCGCCATTCAATGTATCGTGTTCAACTGTTCTGATTAAGTTGATTACCTCATGATGGGTAGACTTTTCTCAGGTCTCTGCCAATAAGGATGCTGGACATGCCTTGATGAGTTCAATCGTATTAAGGTTGAAGTACTCTCTGTGGTCGCTCAATAGCTTCTTAGTATTAGAACTGCTTTACTCGCAGAGAAGAAAATGTTTAACTTTGAAGATAATGATATTGTTCTTAAGGCTGAATTTGGATGTCACGTTACAATGAACCCAGGTTATGCTGGTAGAACTGAGCTTCCAGATAATCTTTAAGTTTTATTCAGACCAGTGGCAATGATGATCCCTGATTATGGTCTTATTGCTGAGATCATGCTTGGTGCTGAAGGTTTTGCAAACGCTAAAATTCTTTCCAAAAAGATGGTTAAGCTTTACTCTCTTTCCTCTGAGTAACTTTCTCAATAAGATCATTATGATTTCGGTTTGAGAGCTGTCAAGTCTGTGCTGGTCATGGCTGGTTCCCTCAAAAGAGCCAACCCAGATCTTATTGAAGACTCCGTACTCATCAGAGCAATGAGAGATGCAAACGTTCCAAAATTCTTGGTTGATGATTTACCACTGTTCGCAGCCATCATTCAAGATCTGTTCCCATCTATCGCAATTACACCTAATGAGTATGGTAAACTTGAAGTAACCATTAGAGAAATGATTGTCGATGCAGCTTTGTAACCAGACTCTGGTTTCGTCACCAAAGTTATTCAACTATATGAAACTTTCAACGTCAGATTTGGTGTCATGTTGGTTGGTCCAACTGGAGCAGGAAAAACTAGGTGCTATGAAGTACTTCAAAGCACTTTCAATCAAATGAGAGAAAGAGGAGATCCAAACCCAGTTTTCTAATTGGTCAAGAAGGTCGTTCTTAACCCAAAAGCTATTTCCATGGGAGAAATGTATGGAGAAGTTAATGAGATATCACAGGAATGGTCTGATGGTCTTGCTTCTAAAGTCATGAGACTTGCTGCTCAAGAAACTGATGAAGATAGAACTTGGGTTGTATTTGATGGACCAGTAGATGCTCTTTGGATTGAAAACATGAATACAGTACTTGATGATAACATGACTTTGTGCCTGGCAAATGGTCAGAGAATCAAACTTAGATCGCAAATGAAAATGCTCTTTGAAGTACAAGATTTAGCTGTGGCTTCACCAGCTACTGTATCCAGATGCGGTATGGTATACATGACAGCTTATGAGCTCGGCTGGAGACCTTATGTTAAAACATGGCTCAAAACATATTTCACTGATGACGAAGAAGTAAGCGAAGCTCTTAGAGAACACATTTGGGTTCAATTTAACGCCACTATGGACCCAGGTCTTGAATTCATCTATTCTGAGAAATGTCACGAAGGTATTGGTACCACAGAGCTGCAATAAGTCACATCAATTTGCAACTTCATGGAAGTCTTTTTACATGAAAAGGAAGGATTAAAAGGAACAGATGAAGAAAAGAAAAAGCAAATCGATTGCGTTATGTCATGGGCTTATGCTTGGGGAATGGGTGGATCTCTTGATTTCCAAAGCAAAGAAAGATTTGATTCAGTAGTCAAGGATCAATTCAAATCTGCTCAATACCCACCTGCTTTCACTGTCTTTGATTATTGGTATGATCTTAAAAAGGAGAAGATCTTCAAACCATGGACCACCAAAGTCGCTCCATTCATTTATGATAAAGAAATGTCTTACTTCGACCTTATGGTGCCAACCACTGACACTACCAAATATTCTTACTGCCTTGAGGTCCTTCTCAAAATTGAGAAGCCAGTATTCTTCACAGGTGGCTCAGGAACAGGTAAATCAGCAGTTATTTCCAACAAGTTGGTGCAAATGAAGGAGAAAGACAACTTCATGCAAATTGCCATCAACATGTCAGCGCAAACTACATCAGAAAGAACACAAAAAAGTATTGAAGAAAAACTTGAAAGAACTAGCAGAACAGCTTTTGGACCACCAAGTGGAAAGAAAATTGCTATTTTTGTGGATGATATCAATATGCCAGCTGTTGAGTTCTATGGTGCCCAACCACCAATTGAGCTTCTTAGATTATTCGTAGATAGAGCTGGTATGTATCAGAGAGGAGAATGGAACTGGAAGGATGTCAATGGTACTACATTGGTTGCATGTGCAGCACCACCATCTGGTGGTAGAGCTGTGCTTACTCAACGATTTAGCAGAAGATTCAACATGCTATGCATGCCAGAACCAACTGCTGGAACTTTGACCACAATCTTCTCTCAAATCTTAAAGAACTTCTTAGCCTCTGGCTTCCAAGAGAAAGTCAAGAACCTGCAAGAAGCTGCCATCCAATCAACAATTGATATCTATGTGAGAATCCAAATTGACTTGAGACCAACTCCATCTAAGTTCCATTATCTTTTCAATCTTAGAGATGTCTCCAAAGTTGTGCAAGGTCTTTGCATGGTAAAACCTGTAAGCATTGGAAGTGAAGAGCTGTTCACCAAACTTTGGGTAAATGAAACCTTCAGAGTTTTCTATGATAGACTTATCAATGACGACGACAGAAAGTGGTTCAAAGATATCATCATTGAACTTATGCAAAGAAACTTCAAACAGGCCGCCGACCCAAATGACATTTTTGTCGAAAACAAAATCATGTTTGGTGATTTGTTGAAATTGGATTCTCCAATTCAATACTATGAATGCATCACAGACAAAGCAAAACTTTTGAAGATCCTTCATGGTGGTCTCGATGAATACAATATGAGCAACTCTAGTAAGATGAACCTCGTGCTGTTCGATGATGCCCTCGAGCATATCCTTAGAATCGCAAGAGTGTTGAAGCAACCCAGAGGTCATATCATGTTGATTGGTGTGGGTGGCTCTGGAAAGCAGAGTCTCATCAAGTTGTGCACCTTTATGCGACAAATGGAATTCAGAATGATCGAAATCAACAAAGGTTTTGATATCAACTCCTTCAAAGAGAAAATGAAAGAATACATGAAAGAATCTGGTATTGAAGGTAAAGGCTTGTCATTTACCATCACTGATACATAGATTATCGATGAGTCCTTTATTGAAAACCTTAACAATCTTTTGAACACCGGTGAAATTCCAAATCTGATGGTGCCAGAAGACAGAGAAGAAATTACAACTGGAGTTAGACCAGTGTGCATTTAACAAAAGATTTTGGATACAGTTGATAACATTGCAGCTCTTTTCGTTTCTAGAATTAGAGAATTCCTCCATATTTGCCTCTGTATGTCACCTGTTGGAGATACATTGAGAGTTAGGTGCAGACAGTTCCCATCGTTGGTTAATTGTTGTACACTTGATTGGTTCGCAAGATGGCCAGAAGAGGCACTTTTATTCGTGTCTAAAGAGTTTTTGAAGGAATTGCCAGATGTCGAAGCGAATATCAAAGAAGGCCTATCTGAAATGTGCATGAAAATTCATATTAGTGTTGAAGAAGTCTCCGCTATGTTCTGGGATTCTCTGAGAAGAAGAGTCTACACGACTCCTAAATCTTATCTGGATTTGATATCCCTATATTTGCAAGTACTGGAGTAGAAGAGGACAGAGTTCCACAACAATAAATCTAGACTGGCCAATGGTCTTTCAAAGCTTACCGAAGCAAACAAAGAAATTGCTGAGCTGAATATCAAACTTACAGAAATGAGACCCGTACTGATTACAAAGAACGAAGAACTGAAAGTTGCGCTCGTTAAAGTAAATGCAGATAAAGAAATTGCCGACGCCAAAGAGAAAGTTGTGTCTGCTGAAGCTGAAGTTGTAAACAAAAAAGCTGCAGAAGCGCAAGCTATTGCCGATGATGCCTAGGCTGATCTTGATGCAGCTGAGCCAGAGTTGAAAGCAGCCGCTAAGGCAGTCAGAGATCTGGACAAGAACTCTATTGTCGAGATTAAATCATTTACTACACCACCAGAGTAAGTCAAGTTTGTGATGGAATGTGTCATGATCTTGTTAGGTAGAAAGACTGATTGGGCTACTGTTAAATCAACTTTGTAAGATGTAAATGGATTCATGTCTATGCTCATGGATTACAATGTAGAAAAGACTTCAGAAAAGATTTGGAAGAAAGCTAGAGACAACTACATCTCAAAGCCTCAATTTGAGCCCTCTGCTGTAAAGAAAGTTTCTTTAGCCGCTTCTGCTCTTTGTATTTGGAGTTCTGCTTCATCAAAGTATCAAGCAGTCACTAAAAAGGTCGCTCCAAAGAAACTCAAGCACGCTGAAGTAACAGCCGTCCTGAAAGAAGCTCAAGCTGAGCTCCAAATCAAACTTGACGAAGTAAAAAAAGTAAAAGATGCTGTAGCTCTTCTTGAAGCCAATTGCCAGAAAATGCAAGACGAAAAGAAAGAACTGGAGGACAACATGACCACATCCAATCTCAGAATGGGCAGAGCTGAGAAATTGGTCGTCCTCCTTAAGGATGAAGGAATCCGTTGGAAGGAAACAGTCGAGGTCATTGGTGAACAAATCGTCAAACTCGTTGGTAACGTCTTCTTGTCCTGTGCTTGTATCTCGTATTTCGGTGCCTTCACTGGAAAGTACAGAGACATCTTGGTCAAACAATGGGTTGAAGGCTGCCTCGAGAGAGAAATCCCAACTGATGAAGACTTCAACTTGGTATCCATTATGGGTGACCCTGTCGTTATTAGAAACTGGAATATCGCAGGTCTTCCAAATGATAAAGTATCCAGCGAAAACGGTATTTTGACCACTAAAGCAGAAAGATATCCTTTATGTATTGATCCATAACAACAAGCCAATAAATGGATCAAAAATCTGAATAAGAATAACGCTTTGTGCAAATTGAAATTCGGACATAAAGATTTCTTGAGAGACACCATTGCCTGTGTCAGAAATGGCAAACCTCTATTGGTTGAAGATATTGAAGAAGGTGTTGACCCAGCCTTAGATCCAATTCTGCTGAAGCAACAATATAAAACCGAAGCTGGAATCATGCAAATCAGACTCGGTGACGCAAACCACGACTTCGATGAGCACTTCCGATTCTTCATGACCACCAAGATGCCAAATCCACATTACATTCCTGAAATTTGCATTAAGGTTACTCTGATCAATTTCACTGTCACATTTGAAGGTCTGCAACAACAGATGCTTGGAGATGTCGTCGTTGCTGAAAAACCTGAGATCGAAGCCAAGAGAGACGGTATCGTGCTGCAAATGGCCGCTGATGCCCAAACGCTCAAAGATTTGGAGAACAATATTCTCAAGTTGCTTTCAGAAGCCACTGTCCTGCAAATTCTGGATGAAGATACCCTTATCATAGTACTTTAAGACTCCAAAAAGACCTCCGGCGAAATCAACGAAAGAATGGAACAAGCCAAGATTGTTGAGGTTGAAATTAACGACACTAGAAATATGTACACAAATGTGGCCATCAGAGGAAGTATTCTTTATTTCGTCATCGCTGATTTATCAGGCATCGACCCAATGTACCAGAGCTCCTTGGCCTACGTCAAATCTCTATTTAACAATGCCATCGGCCAGGCTCCACCACAGGACACAATTGAGGAGCGTCTTGCGATCTTGATAGATGGAATTACCAGAATGATCTACACCAATGTGTCCAGAGGTCTCTTTGAAAAGGATAAGATCATTTACTCTTTCTTGATTATCACCAGTATCTTGAGAAATGCAAAGAAAATTGATGAGGCTATGTGGAACATTCTGCTCAGAGGGCCCACAGTTTTCAGTCCAGAAGAAGCTGCAGCCAAGCTCGATTCACCCGACAAGATAATTCTCTCTGCTATTCCTTGGGACTTGGTCTGCTCCGCCGAGCTCCGATCAGCAGGGTAATTTGAAGGAATCTCACAACATATTTGTGACCACTGGGACGAATGGAAAGCTTGGGGAGTGCAAGAACAACCTTATACATCTCCCTGCCCAGGTGAGTTCGAAGAGAAACTCAACAAATTCGATAAGTTGCTCTTGATTAAGAGTTTCAGAAATGAATTGATTCAGATTTCGATCGCTGAATATATCATTGGTGAAATCGGCAAGTTCTACGTTGAGCCACCTTCCACTTCAATGGACGTCATTTATGAGACCATGGACATCTGCACCCCTCTGATTTTCGTGTTGACCTAGGGTGCTGATCCAACTTCTATTTTACTCAACTTTGCCAAGTAGATGGATATGATGGATCGACTCTTCCCAATCTCTCTCGGTTAAGGACAGGGTCCAAAAGCGCAGAAGCTGATTACCACGGCCATGCAAGAGGGAAACTGGGTCATGCTGCAGAATTGCCATCTGCTGGAATCTTGGATGAGCAGTCTTGAGAAAATCGTTCTCGAATTTGGCGAGCAAAAGGAAACCACAAATCCCGATTTCAGATTGTTCTTGACCTCTATGCCTTCCAAAGCATTCCCAGTGGCTGTCTTATAGAATTCCTCAAAACTTACAGTTGAACCACCAAGAGGTATGAAGGCCAACATCAAGAGAAGCTACGTCTCAGTGACTCAAGAAATCCTGGAAGAGACAAGCAAACCTGAAATTTGGAGGAAGCTTCTATTCTCTCTTTCGTTCTATCACGCCGTCATTCAAGAAAGAAGAAAGTTCGGGCCACTCGGTTGGAATAAGAGCTATGCCTTCAATGATTCCGATCTTGAGACGACCTTCACGATGCTCAGACTGTTCCTGGAGCAAGACGAAGTGCCATGGGAAGCATTGATTTTCGTAACTGGTCATATCAACTATGGTGGCAGAGTCACCGACGACAATGACAGAGTGTTGCTCATGACCGCTCTGGCCAAGTACTGCTGCGTCGATGCGCTCAAAGATGGATATAAATTCTCGAGTTCAGGTGTCTACTAATGCCCAGCTGATGGTAACTTGCAACATTATAGAGACTATATTGAAAGCTTACCTCTGAATGACCCACCAGAGATTTATGGTCTCCATGGAAATGCAAACATCAAATATCAAGACATTGAATCCAACAAAGTCATTGAAACCATCTTGAGCATCCAACCCAGACTTGTATCAGCCGTTGGAGGACTTTCACCTGATGAAATTGTCTTAGAAAAATCACGAGAGCTCCTGGCTGGTCTTCCAGGTATTCTGGAACAAAAAGACGGCTGCAAAGAACTCTTCAAGGTTAATGAGCAAGGCTTGATTCCTTCCTTGTCGACTGTGCTGGTACAAGAAATCACCAAATTCAACCGTCTTCTGAGGAAAATGAGACAATCTCTCGCAGATATTGATCAAGCCATCAATGGTTTCATTGTCATGTCAGAAGAGCTGGATTCTATGTATCTTAAGCTGCAGAATAATCACGTTCCTGATAACTGGGCT
>Ga0256413_1000062_pt1 | contig 12476 bp, 20 predicted proteins | sample WCR_77metaT_FD_190054 | JGI IMG/M metagenome (GOLD analysis project Ga0256413, IMG submission 190054) | Metatranscriptome of seawater microbial communities from Monterey Bay, California, United States - WCR_77 (Metagenome Metatranscriptome) | ecosystem: Environmental > Aquatic > Marine > Coastal... | reverse complement strand
GAGAAAAGTTAAAGTATAAGAAATATATTGTGCTCATAGACGATATGTTGACCTTCAAAATCAGAATCTGAACAACGACCGCACAATATTGACAACAAAATCAATGATTCTAGTCACGATGCTCGTTCTAACAGGTTCTGGCGGCGCTCTTGGTCCAAGGTCCTTTGGTTTCGGCAAAAATTCTTGTAGGTCCACGAAGTACAGGAATGACGTGTACTCCTAAACGCCTGGAGAAGTCTCGTTGCGGTTCTGGAAAGCAATGGCAACTGTATCATTTATTCTCTTTAGGCTCGCTGAGGTATGGTTAGCTAGGATATCATCTGTGAGATTACCTGGAAGATGCATTGGTAGCAAAGAGAGCGGCAACATATCTGCATCGCAGAGGAGCACGTTCTACTCTTCTTGTTTACCATTGAGGAGTCTCTCTGAGCTTGTCAGGTAGAAAGTCTCATCCTGGAAGATAAACTCACTGAAACCATTAAATTCTGGAAGTAGGTCATCGTTCTTGAACAGTTAGTCAGCATTTGTCTCATATGCTTGCCAAGATCCACTGTTTTGTATTCCTTTTCCGAGTTTTATAGAGTCGTCCGAAGCTTACATCTCAAAGTATAGAGTGAAATCCGACTAAGCTATAGTACCATTCCAGGTGACTGCTGTAAAGCTTGGATTGCTTTCATACTTTGAGTTGTTTGATCTGGGAATTTACCAGGCCTCATTGGAAACACCTACTTTCATTTAGTCGAAGTTGTCATATGAGACAATGTGGAGACTACTCATGCTGTCTGAAGAATTTATAGCATCATAAGCCATCAATACGGTATCATTCTCGAGTCCCGTGAACCAAACACTTCCATTTGAAGCATCACTAATTAGTTGGATACGCTGCTCCTCCACGAATTATTGATTAGAACCATAATTAGCACTGCTCAAGCCATCGGCCTGTACTACCTTCTTAAGATAAATGCCGCTGGCCGAATTATCACTCCAATTTTCAATAGTCCAGAATGACCAATCTCCATTATCAAATGCATGTTAGAATGGTTTCAGACTGGTGGCTGTTCCAGTTCTGTATACGGTACAAGGTTTGCTCAGGCATGCGCGGGTCACATTTGCAAGTGTTTACGCAAGTTCAAGAGCTTTGGAATCATAGTCCGTGTTCTTTGATCGAATCAGTTATGGATGCCAATAAGCATTCTTATTGAGGATGATTGGATCATAACCAGGGGCGGTGACTTGGCCACCAGTAATAATCTTCTGAGAACTTTCGGAATCGTCACTACTACTATCACTGGAACTGCTTGAGCTATTGGAGCTTGAAGTAGTATTTTCTGGCTCACTGACCGAAACTGCCAGCTCGACATCTGATACCGGCGCACCAAGATCCATGGAACCTGTAGAGAATGCGTCGATCTGCTTTGCCTTAATGGTAGCGAGTTTTTCCGCCACAGTTTGAGAACTGCCTCCAGAACTAGTACCATTAGTCGTACTATTGTCCGCGGTATCATCATCATCGGGTTCGATGTCGTAGTTGATCACCAGTGAACCATCGTAGACGCTGACTACTTTGATGGTTGAGGCGTGGATACCGAGAGAGCCGGCCACGCGGTCAATGAACTTAGTAGTACCTCCACCAGCAAAGAATTCATTCATGGTCCATTCTAGCCTAACCATCGTCTGGATGGCATCTCTAGGTCGGATCTCTAAGGTGCAGCCTTCGGTTAAGTAGAACTCAAGGATGTTCTTGACTCCAATATATCTGTTTTCTCCACAGAAGTCCTACTTGATTGATCCATACATCCTCTCGGTCTCATCCCACTGGTTCATATCAACTCGCTTGCCATCTAATAGGATTTGTCGAGATTGGGCACTTGGGTAGGCTATGCGGACGGTAAGTCCGAGTGTTGGGTCTTATGAACGTAAGGCATATTTCATCTTCTTTGCTGGACTACCCGTGTAAACTATATCATAAACAGCACCTGTTGGAGCGTAGACAAGGATTGGGAAGCGAGATTACCTGACCTGTCCAGTGTAGAAGCCATCCCAAACGTGATCCATGTAACTATTGACTTTGTTGTTCATTGCAGTACCCTAAAGTCTACCATAGATCGGCTGCATCGAACGATCCCAAGAGTCCGCGTCCTAACTCTCGAATAGCAGTATGCCCATCTTTGTCTGCTGGCAAGTCCAGAGATTCATACTCTCCCTGAAAGTGCAGCCTGGGATGTACTCGGAGAACTCTGGCGTATCCGGAATCATCTAGAAGGTATCGGTTGCAAACGAAGGCTAATTACCAGTGAAAGTAGTCCCATTGAACATGAAGAGAGTATTCCAAGGTGCAGTACAAGCGAAATTACCACAATCTTTGACATTGGCCCATCCTCCTGGTGGATCCATGAGAAAACCTAAGGCATTTTCATCAATATCATCGAAAACAGTGTCATAGAACTCTTGAATAGGAATTGAGTCAGATGCAGTAGGATTGAGTTCAAATGCTCTTTGGGCTAAACCTTCTGCAGTTTATGCGCTGAAACCATGGAACTCAACTCTATGCATCTAAATTTTGGTGCTCCAAGAACCACCAGCAGACTTGTGTGGTGGTAGTGGCGGTGGCATTGTCAAATGGAGACCTTTTCCTCCTCCAGATCCAAGACCTGTTATCATGCCGAGCTTTTTAATCCTGTGACAGAAACCGCCTTGACCGTTTTATGGGCAATCAGGACTTCCAAATTCACCATAAATTTTGATGTCTCTATATTCTATGTTAACTTTTTTCATATCGTAGTCAACCTCACCATCTCCGATATTGCAGCCAACTCCTAACTTGTTGTCAACCATGATCATGTCTGAAATGACAGCCTTTTCACCGGCTGGATAACCAATTGCACCTTGCATGTAGCATTTATATGCCTTAAAGTTAGAAAACTAAGTGCATTTTTGTCCAGGCGCTTCGTTGAAGTACACACCTGTACCACTCAAAGCACCATTTATCGAATGAGCCACGTTTCCAGAATATCTACCACTCGTATCAGCGCAATCATGACCAGGCAATAGGAAGCCACTATAAACTGAGCCTGCAGCTAGATTGTTTTTGACCTTGATATCAGCGCAAGTTGGATCTGATCCAAAGTAAGTACAAATAGAGAAAGCGGCGGATTTATCAAGGACCATATCTCCTGTTTCAAGAGTTGTCCTTTAGATGATATTGCTAACGATGTTACCTTCTAAAGTGATGTTCTTGGACGACATTACTCCTACACCAATTGGCCTGAACCGAAAGAACGTGTTGTTTTAGATATGAATGTTGGCAGATGCTTTGATCATAAGGCCCCAAGCATAGCCATTGTGAATGGCTGAGTTTGTAATGGAGCTATAAAGAGTAGAAGCTGACTCAAATCTCAATGCAGCCTTAAATGTATCAATTTGTGAGCAATTGAAAATCTCGACGCTGTCAATCACAGTCGTGCCTCGACGATTAATGATTTCTGTTCCATAAATTTCAACTGTGTCACCTGTCACAATTTGACCGCCCCAACTTTCGATGTCTTCAGCATCTATAACAAAATGCCTTGAAAGTAGGATGACCTCGCCACGCATATCAATACCATACTTTGGCTCCGTCGAATTCGCTTATCCCCAATGATAGTAATCAAGAGTTGAATTGATGACAATTTTACCAGTAACATTATCGTACGATTAGACGAAAACATCGTCTATGGTATGAGCATCATAAGAAGTGGGTAGTACTCCAATACGATCACCGATAAAAATCTCAAGGCCTGGCTCAACTTCGAGCTCATTTGAGCCTTTTAAGGCCTCCTTTTGCAGTTTCGTAATCCTCCATTAACGCTTCCTTCCGTAAATGCGCATGACATTGATATTTGCAATCAATTTGTTACCTGCCTCAATGGCGTTATCATATACAATGGTCTCCATCTGTTTCTCGCCGTAAAGTGTTATTCGGCCGTTAGGCTAGTAAGGTTCTTGCTCAGTGCCAACATGTAACTCACCGGCTCGGATGAACAAGTGCTTGCATCTCAAGTGCGTATCTGTCGAATTGTCAAAAGTAAGGATACCATTGACCCGGATCAACTTGTAAACAGGTGATGGATTCATGTTGAAGATCATATTCCATCCTGGTTCAATGTGCACGTCTTCCCCTTCCTCAGGCACTTTGCCACTCGGCCAGTCAGCTGAGTTATTCCAATATCTTATGACAGTCTCATCTTCCACGTCCTCTTCAAGTTTCTCGTTGCACGGTCCTATGCATCTCCAGCCGAGGTTATGGAGCCGCTATCTTGCGTATGGATTCGTCTCGTTCTTTCCATTTATTATGAAATGAGTTTCACGGATTTCCGTTTCATTGTAAACAATGTTTTGTCCAAATTCCCAATCAGACTGATTCGCAGTAATACTGTTATTTAGTACGAGCCTTCCACTTGAACCACCAACTCTGAAATCGATGGCCCGACGAATGTCTGTCCAATTATGAACTAGATAAATAGATTTATCAGTTGGCTCCCACCTCTCAGATGCATCAACTGTCATTTGTTCATAGTCCAAGCCCGTCATACCAAAGTGGATTTTATACTTGTGACCGGTGACAAATGGAACAGCCCAACCATTGGATGGATCGCCACTCTTTTTGAAAAACATGGTAGCATAATGTGTTTTATTGAGTAAGTACTCAGACTTGTTGCCGCCGAGCGAAACATTGCCGCCCCACTCAGCAATTTAGTCATCATCATATCGCAGGATTTTGAAACCCATGCCAGTAAATAGACCGTTTGGCTTCATGCCATGGAAGGCAATACGACGCACTTAGACCGTACTGTCGCAGGTAATTCCACCGTAGTAGGTTTCATTATGCTCACACTCAGTTTGATTGTGATGTCTGTGGTATGGTGTGGCCCATGAACCTGGTCCCTTGCCAGTCAGTGTACCATCCTCGTCCAAAAAGATCGCTCTAAAAGGATATTGATAATTTGCGATTCGTGTCACTGATGAATCGAATGACAAATTGCTGAAGCGTATGGTTCTTGCACCTGAATCGGTAGCAGCTGGATGGAAACAGTGAGAGCACGAACTGAGGGCTGCTGCACTATTGAAATCAAAGTTGAAAAATTTTATGTTGTCGACACGGAAATTTTCAGTTCTCGGGTTGATGATACCAAATGGACTTGACCTCTAAAGTGCCAAATCGGTATTATTAGTTCTACCAATAATCAACGCATTGTCGATTCTAGTAGTATTATCTCCATATGCGTCTGTGAGACTGAACTCGATGCCAGCTAATTTACTGTCAGCAACCTTGAAGTCATGGAATCGCACATCACCAACTTTCTCGGCAATGGCGCCATTTCTACCATTCTTCCAACTAGTGAGTCTGTAAAAGTGAGCTGTGATTGCTGGATTCTACCAGTATGGATCAGTCTCATTTTTTGCAAGGTAATCAGGATCGTAGCTGAAGCCTTTGCAAGGGAACTTTCTGGGAACCATATTATGGAAAATACGGAGACCATATCTGCCACATGAGTGCGCATGGTTGTCCCTGAATACGCCGACACGCTCATTTTCTGGACAAACATTTGTGTTGGCGTGTGGTCCAATGGCGTGCGTTTGCAGATCATACCAGTAGCCATAACGGTCTGAACCACCTGCATGATTCTCAATAAAGTTATTGTCTGGATTCGTGATCCAGAAGCAGGCAGGCGTTTGATCTGTGTTCAGTAGTGACCAGGACCGTTTTGTTTTCATAATGAGGTTCTTATAAATATAGTTTTTCTTCTCGACTGCATCCTCGATAAAGATGGTGTGACCTTTAATGTCAAATCCAACGTTCAACATTAGTCTCAAGTAGTGCGTTCCATGAAGAGTGAATGCTCTGTTGAAACCTTGATGGGTGCCAAAACCTTTGCAATAAGATTTGTGCACTGCGCCGATCATATGGAAGTGAACTGCATAACGACCTACTTTAAAAGCCTGGCCGACGTCAGTAAGTTCGATGTATTCCAAGCGGGCTACTAACGAATCATCACCTTCTGAATGCAAGAAGATTGTTGCACCATACTAGTTAGCTAAAGATGTCTCGGGATCGCCCCTGAATTTAACATTCCTTGTCAAAAGTCCAACCTCCGCACGCATGTCTATGAAATCATCACCATACCATTGTATCATGGCAAAGTGCTTGAAATCCAGAGGCTGATCGAGTGTAATCACCGGAATATTAGGATTGCTATTATCAATAGATTAGATAGTTCTTTTCTCACCCTCACGACCATTGTAACCTGTGGCGGCAATAGCAATCTACTCACCAGCAACCCAGTCAACTGGCTCACTAAGTTTTATCAAAGTGTCTCCTGGAAGAGACGTCTCATTCATAACTGTCCATGTGGGATTTCTCACGACACCATGCATGTCGAGTGTACTCCTTTTGACTGCTATACACTTATTACCAAAGATTGGCAAGTAAGGCGATGAAACATTACCATGCATTGTAATGGTAAGCTATGAGGTGTAGGGGAACTCCTCGGTACCAACCTCCATATAGCCATCATGTAGGAAAATGTATCGTGCATCGAAAAAGCGTTCGTGATTGGGGTCAGGGTCAGGTGCAAATATGAGTGAACCTTCTACCATTACAAGATTAAGCTCATCGGTTCGATTGACATCCACGTAAAGATTAAGACCTTCAGGAACGTAAATCGATTCACCATACATTGGTGCGAACTCACCGCCCCAAGTTGTGTCGTCCGTCCACATACTTACGTATCTGAAGAGCTTTTGCTAATTAGCAACGTAGCCATACCCGTCGATGTTAATCGTAAGTGATGGCTTGATAAGTCCAGGCCTATGATCCGTGGTACATGTGACACTCGTAGCATCAGCTGCAGTTACAGAACAAATTCGACCATCGATAACTATCGAGTACTTGCTTGTATCAGTCACAAAGTTGGTACCAGAGAAAGTGACTGATGTTCCACCGGTAACAGTACCATATCTTGGGTTTATAGCCTCAAGCTTAGTAGTCAAAGTGTCTTTGTATGTCACATTATTCGTTAGAGTTTATAGAGTGACATTACTCATTTCGACTGCAACATCGCAACTATAAGATGAGTCAGAATTATCCACAGTCTCAACGCCGGTCATTTTCATTTCGTTTATGTCACATCCTTAGCCATTGTCTTGATTATAGAATCGATAGAAACGATACTTTGGTTAATCTGTTGCATTTTCCCACTGATAGTAGTTCCATCCTTCATGCACATTATCATCTGCAATGAAAACATCTGTCCAGGTGCTATTATCTGCAGAACCTTGGAACTTAAGAATGTCCACATACTTTGCTCGATTGTCAATATCTCCCATGAAGTATTTCACTTAAGATAGCATACCGACATGGTTTGCCTTGAACGACCCGCCTACATAACACTAACTCTAGCCTGAGATAGTAGGTTACACGAGGAGATCATGATCAAAAACAAGTTGAGTGTTTTATAAATTACCAAAGGTCTTTCGGAATCTGAGATCATCTTGGGTTGTCTCGATCTTAAATGCCTGGTTAGAGTAGACTGTAGACACTTTTGGCAACTTGCAAACAACCTTTGAGGAGTCGGATAAGTTTTCATCGAATTCACACTTTTCATCACAGACTGAGATAAAGTTGTTTGTTGTATCATTCTTGAGAAGCGTCGAAAGACCCTCACCATAAACTTCAAAGTTGCAACCACCAGCAAAAGAGCACTCAAGACCACTTGTTGAATTTGTGATCGCTAAAGTTAAAGTCAATGAAGCTGTTTGATTGGCGTAATGAAGTTCATCTCCGCTTATCTCGTTGAACCAAAGTTATGGTACCTCAGCCACATTCGTTGGCGGCATACCATGAGTCCATACTGCCGTCACCTATGTGGTAGAATCTAAAGTGACACTGTTGGCCTCTATGCCGCTGTAAGAGGCATGGGCAGTGTATCCACTTGTAAAAAAGTTAGTTCCAGTATAAACTATTGTGCTACTATCAGAGTTGGATAAATTTGTGACTGCGGGGAAAGATGAATTTGAGAGCTACTCATATTGGCAGAGTGATTCATCAGAGTTGTTGCATGTTGCCTACTCATATGTTTGGTATGATTTAGCACCAATCACTGTGCCATTGGTGATAACTCCAGGCATTGTTAAGCATTCCACTACGCCATATGATCGGACTTTGAAGGTCTGGCAAATACTATTGTTTGTTGACGTATCGATCAGCGTGCCACTGTAAGTCGTACCATTCATCTCACCTATACCCTCAAGCTACGCAACGAGGAGTGAGCCGCCATCTGAGCCAACGTTTGGCGAAACTGAAACAAGTTTTGGCGACAATATGAATGTATAGTTCTATACTAAGTCGTAACCTGCAGGGAAGCCCACATCAAAGTAAATATTCATATTACTGAGTACCCACCCTGTGATATTGGACACCTTGAAGATAGCTTAGGTGGCGTTAACAGAGATAGTTGTCTGCGCACGTCCATCGACATTCAGTTCAGTTGTCTCAGGTGTACCAGTAAAATTTGTACCGTTAATCACAACAGTCCAGTAATTACTAGTTTCATCCCAAACTGTAGTGATGTTTTAAACAACTGGCACATTTGCAAGATATGTCCAATGACAAGTATCATTAGGGACGCACAAGGCTTCCTCAGATACTTTAAGGAAGACAAGCATCTTACCCTCCTTTCCGTCTTCTTATATCGTTTTGTCTAATCTGCATTCGATATTCGTCTGATTTATAGACTCGAGGAAGCAATCAACACTGCCTACTGCGCCCAATGTACTAATTTGAACAGGATTATCAGTGAATTCCGTACCAAAATTGGTGCCCGTGATCGAAAGCTTCGTACCACCGTAAATCGACCCAGTCATTGGATAGTAAGATGTCACATTACTACCCACGGTCAAAATAAGTCCATCAGTAGCCAAAAGACCAAAATCTTTGTGGCGAATGTCAATTTAGTAGAGGCCAGACCATGCACCACCAAACATGACAGTAATGGTCTTGGTAGCATCATCGACGCCAATAACGTTCATTGGACGGTAGTAAGACGGATTTGTAATATTTGTTGCATTTACGGACAAATGCGCCCGATCATTTAAGGTATATGGGAAATTTGACTCGAGAGTGATGTTGATTTTTGTTTTTAGAGTTGGATTTGCCGAGCTTGGATTCAGTTGCATGCCAGATTGTGTTGAGTTCATTGTGGTCATTGAGAGACTGTTAGAAACGGTTTATCCGTTAATTATAACAGTCATACCCAAATTTTACGTTGTATTTGTAGACTTCGTTGGAGAGGCAATTGGATCCATGTTAGGGTCAGCATTTTGGGTGGAATTAGTAGTATTTGCTGATTGACCTGCTGAAATATTTTAATCGAACTTAGTTGTGAGGCAGACAAGATTGTTCGAATCTGATATCTATGGCACGCACGGTGTAGTTTGATCATCATCAAAGTTGATTTCAATAGTACTTGTACTAATGTCCCACGGAAAATTAGTGCCAGAGATGGTTAAGTTATCACCTCCGAGCAAATTAAGTTAAGTCGTTGGCCATATTGAACTAATTGAGCAGTAAATTGTCTCTGGACTCAGTGAGACACTATTATTAACTTTGCCTTGAACTGCTACCAAAGTCGGCACGTGATCACCGCATACTGGCTCGTGGTCCAATGCACATGTTACTTAATCATATGTGACATTGTAGTAGGTGACATTGGTGGTGCAGACGGTCACGTTGCTGTCACTCGAGTTATTGTCTGTGCTATTGCTGGAACTGGAGTTGCTAGAACTGGAGTTACTGCCACTGGAGTTGCTGGCACTTGTGTTGCTGACAACACAGGTTGTTGTTTCATTCGGGTATGTCACAGTGAAGTTGGTCATATTGCTAACAGAGCAACGAGAATGCGCAAACTCTATGTAGTCTATCATCGATTTATTAACTGGCAGATCCGTGCCCGTCAACACCAACTCCCTGTTGGCAGGTGTGTAAGTGAAGTTTTAAACCTCACCTACCGGCACCACGTAATTGAAGTCGCACGACAGGTTCTTGCACACAGCCGGGTACTCACCGACCTACACGATGACTTGTGGCTGCGTTTCGTAAGTGCGGAGCATTTCGAAGGGTATGGCAGGGTAGAAAAGAGCATTAGTAGCATTAACGAGGCGGGTCGTATTAGCCACCCAGTTGCCAGTAAGCGGGTTGTCAGCACTCGATTCGACAATCATGCGAGACTGATTGCCTGTTCTGCCAATAAAACGGATATAGTACGATATACCATTGTCAGTGTATGAGTACTTGTTCGCTTTCCGTACCTCAAGTTTGTCATATGTGTCACTACAATTATATGCTATCAGGCGCTGCATGTCGTATGTGTTTTAGGACAACGATATGTCATTGGACAGGTATGGGTTTATTGCAAGCTCATTCTACAATGGTCCAGGGCACCTAAGTTTGAATTTTCCAGTTAACGGCATCGATGAAATAGCATTCAATACCGAGGGAAGATCTATCGTGATCTGCGCTGTCGTTTATCTAATGGCAGCGATATTCGAGACCGTAGTGCCATTGATAAGCTTTTTTAGTTTAACATGGTATACGATAGTGTCAGCGAGTGTGACGTTGGTTGTGTTGGTTCCGTTGGCCAAGTACATGGTACGATTGACATCAATGTTTGATCGGTAATAACTCCAGTAGAACGATTTGATTTCATTCTTCAGGGATGATGCGGATGCATCTACATCGATTGGACCTTTCACTTATGTATCTAAATTCTTTGGCTCCTGGAAGTTCAAGTAATATGTGCCTCCTGCACTGACGCCAGTTACAGTGATACGAGTCACCTCGTAGTCAGGGTCTTATATATATGCCTCAACATACTGTATCTCCCTTATAGAGTGGTGATGGTTCTCAATTGTTGTTTGATTTATTTCGACACCGACAGCATAGTTATCTCCACCGCCACCCTCTAAGTGACGACCCGTGATAAAGTATGCCTCACCCTTAGTAAGGTTGACCCAGTCCGAGATTACGTCGTTTTTCATAGTATAAAAGTCCCTTGAGGGTTTCCAAGAAAATGTCTCGACCAAGGTCGTAGTACTTAGTGGGTCTGACGTATTAAGACCCATTGCAATATAGCAATAGTCATCACAAGCTAAGTGGAAACGATACTGGGTAGTTTCTGGTGCGATAAACCAGCCTTTCATCCGATTTCCAATCCTATCATAGATGTCCGTTTCAGATTCAAACTGAGTCAAGAGTGTTTCCTTGTAGACGCCGATTGAATCAAAGTTATGCCATTCGAGACTGGTGTCGTTAAAGAACTCGCGACGGAGACCGTGAGAGCCTGGCTGTGGCACTTCAGGAATACTCGGAGCTGTCGTCGATTGCACCTCGCATGACACTGACTCTTCCTAATACTATGTGACCTTGCAGTCCACACCAGCTACCTTGACTGTCACATTTGGACTATTGAAGCCATGTCCATGAATCGTCAAATTCTGTTTGCCACTCGTGAAACCGACGTTCGAGCTTATATTGAAAATGACAGGCACATTCATGGCAGTGTAGCACCTAGTCATGTTGTAGTTGCAGTGAGTCGCCTCGTTGGTTGTCACGAGGGCGTACCCAACCTCCCAGAGCATCTTGATGTCTTTACCTTAATGACCGATAGGCATCTCACCAACACAACCCATGACCTGGTTGTCGGTCCAGCTACTGAACGATGTTTAGTAGTCGACGAGATATTCGAAGTCGAGCTTGGAGCCACCAATTTCTGTGTTGACGAATGCTCTTTCATCCGACTTTAAACTGCGTACTGTGTTCAGAGTCTATTTGGGATCGAAATAGATTTGAGTGTAGGACTCATAAAAAATGACAGCCGGTGATATAAAGAATACGACTGGCGTGTAACTTCGATGGTAACGAACTCGGCATCTGCTTCTGGAACTACACTTATGGTCGTGCATTTCTCCAAAAATGTCAGGAGCCCTCACTTAAATGTAAAAGTTCAACTCTTCGTAGGTCTCAAGTAGTCCTGCATCGACGCCCATCAGTTCAGCAGGAGAAGGAAGCCTGTAAACAATGAAACCAAGTAGCGGATTCGAGTTGAATGAGTCATCTTCATCGAGCGGCCGCCCCGGAATCAAAACATTTTCGAAATCAGTTGACTCAAAGTAGACTTAATTTTGTTATGGGTTCTCGTTGAGTTGAGGACCCCTGATGAAGATATTGACGCCGCCACCAAAGGAACAGTAAAGAATTCCGTTAGTGGCCTCCGACTGGAAGAAAGAAGTCTTTGCTTGCTAAAGCGCTTGCTCCCTGTAGCCAATACCTTCGAGGTGAGCGCGCACCTCTGCCTAGCCGAGCAAGGTCGACCAGGTTGTAAAGGCCACGCCTAGGCTAATGATGAACGCTTGTAGCGTTCGTGGTATACCAATCATCTTTG